>Ga0210374_1000001_pt1 | contig 105469 bp, 130 predicted proteins | sample S765metaT_FD_170483 | JGI IMG/M metagenome (GOLD analysis project Ga0210374, IMG submission 170483) | Metatranscriptome of estuarine sediment microbial communities from the Columbia River estuary, Washington, United States - S.765... | ecosystem: Environmental > Aquatic > Marine > Intertidal...
GAGTCTTCACGCTGCTCCAGCCCGACCATGATTGAAGCGTCGGCGGCGAGTGTCGTGGCCAACTGCTTCCGCTGTTCAGCGCTAAGACCGGCGGAAGTCTCCAGCGCCAGCTGAAGGGTCCGCTCCTTGAGCGCTTCCCGAGCCGCCGCCGCGCCCTTGGCCCCGGATAGTGCCAGGTCAATCTGCTTGCCAATGGTCTCTTTTTCAACCTCAAACTGTTTCTTGAGACCTGAAAGCACAACCTTTTTGCGGTTTTCACTCAAATCTTCAACGCTCTTGACCCCGGCGGCGCGTGCCGCGTTGGCCAGAGCTTCCGCTTCTTTCTCCCGTTGCGCTTGTTCAAACGCCGCCAGCACGCCGCGTTTGCGTGCCTCCACTTGTGCCCGGCTCAAATTCTCGGTTGAGATCTGACTCCGAGATAGTACCATCATGGCACTCTGCGTGGCCAACGTCTGCTGTTTACTTGCACCTGCATCTTCTAGCCGTCGGGCTGTCAACTCACCGATGACCTGTGCGGACTCCGCGTTGAGGCGTCGCTCCTTGTTTCGGATGTCGTCCAACCCCTCCAGCGAGAACAAGATGGAGTTGAGCCCGTCGGTGATCTCCTGGACCACTGGCGTGAATGCCTTGAGCAGAGGGCTGAACAACCCGATGCTGACTGACTCCACTGATGACGAGAACAGAGTCAAAGCGCCAAGGAAGTTGTCCAGCCGCTTCTCGGCGGCTTCAGCAGCGGCGCCAATCCCGAAGCTGGATGCTAGCAGCTCGCGCTCAAGTTTGTTGGTCGCTTCGGCTCCGGCGGCTGCCAGAGCAAAGAAACCTCGCTGACCACGGACGCCAAAGACTTCTGTGGCCTTGGCCGCTCGTTGGGCGGCGTCAGGGATCTTGTTCAGCTCCTTGGAGAAGTCATCGACAACGGCGCTGATCTTGCGCATCTTGCCATCGGCGGTGGTCAGCTTGACACCAAACTCATCCAGAATCTTCTTGCCTTCTTTGGATGGCTTGGCCATCTTGATGAGCATGTTGGTCAATGCGGTCCCACCGAGACTCCCGCGCAGACCAGCGTCGGCCAGCTTCCCAAAGATGGCCGCAGTCTCTTCAATCGGCACACCCATCGCTCGGGCTTGGGCGGCACCATACTTGAAGGACTCACCGAGATTGATGATGTTGGTGTTAGAACGCGCTGATGTAAGTGCAAGGATGTCGGCAATGTTGTTGGCTTCGTCAAACGATTTGCCCATCCCCTTCACGACTTGAGACACGATGTCTGCTGAGGTCGCCAAGTCGATGGAATCTGCCGCCGCCGCGTTCATCACGCCGCTGAGACCAGCGGTGATCTGCGTCGCCGACGCTCCCGCCCGCGCCATGAATTCCATAGCCTGTGCCGACTGAGTGGCCGAGAAGACAGATGTGATGCCCATCTGCTTGGCCTTCTTGGTCAGCATGGTCATGTCCTGCTCGTTGGCGCGGGTGATGGCGCCCACGGCAGACATCTGCTTCTCAAACGCGGCTGCCTTCGCCACGCCGGCTCCGACGGCGACGGTCAGAGGCAAAGCGGCGAAGGTGGCGGAGCGGAGCCCGGAGTTGAATTGGCCGATGCCCTTGCTGATCTTGCTGACACCAGCCGACATCTGTTGCATCGCTCGTTGCGATGCCATCCCGATGTTGTTTAGAGTGGGTGGGACGCGATTGCCAGCAGTCACGAAGCGCCCGAATTCATCTCGGGCCTTCCCCATGGCGTTGACCATCTGGGTGCTGTCTGCTGTGAGCGTGGCTCCAAGACCGATGCGTTCAAGCGCCATCTGTTATCCTCTTGGTTTTCTCACTCGGGTCCGCTTCATGGCGTCAGCTTCCCGCTTCATCTGCGTGTGGAGCCGATTCAGGTACCATTCACGGTCCACGCTCGGCATGTCCATCACATCCCCGTAGGTCATCCCCTCCATACAATAGGTTAGCGCAAACACCTGCTCCCGCAAATCATCCGTGGATCTTAGCGGGAGGAAACGCCGAAAAAACTGTCATATCCCCAGTCCATCGACGTGCGGAAATCACGGTTGCAACGTGGGCACTTCCCTTCCACCGCCATGTTGGGCCCGATGCTGTAGTCATCGATCTCCGTGGTCAGGTGTTCGAGGTCCCACTTGGACATGTCATCCAGCTCCGAGTCCCCGATCACCATGGGCTTGTCATCGTCTGCGAGCCCTCGGAAGCACCCCTGGATGATTCCCGCCTTGGCCGCGCCTGTGTTCATCCCGCCGCGCCCGTCCATCATCTCCAGAGCATTCCAGCGCGTTGGACCCATCCGGATGGCGTCGGCCATTCGGTCCCGGATCTTGAACGGGTCCCGGAGCTTGTAGGTCCACGATGCTGCATCTTCTGTCTCGGCGGTTTCCACCTCGACAGTCTCCAGATCTGCCTTGAATGGGAATTTGTGGCCGCAACTTGCGCAAGTCAGGTTGAGGTCCAGCATATTCCCCATGGTCTGGACGCGCAGCCAGACATACACGTACAGAACGTCACCCATGAACATCTGGCCGATAATCACGCGACGTTGCTCGGGCTTCATGTTTCCGAAGTCATGTGGACCTAACCTTGTACACATGACGGAAAGCACCAAGCTGACAAACGTCGCAATGTTAGCGTCCTTGTTCGCGTCCCGGATGCGCCCCAATTCTCGCTCTTCAGCCATACGCCAAGGACGCAGCGCTATGTCCCTGACATAGCTGCCGCTGTCAAGGATGCCCAAAGGCAGGTGCGCACCCAATTCTTTGAGCTGGACAATCGAGGTCTGTGGGGGTGTTTTCTCGGTGGTCACGGCAACCTCCAATTAGCAATCGCCTTGTTAGGCCCGCCGCTGTATGTAAGGGTCGCAGCGCTCCCGGCGCGAAGGCTGAACGGAACCGGGAGCGCTGCGACTCAGGATCGCTCGTGCATCCTGGCTCCGTCACAGTCTGTCCAGGCGCGCTGCGACCTATGCTGTCTGGTGCAGGTCCGAACCAGACAGCGAATCAAGCAGTTGGCACGATGTCATCGACGCTGATGGTCCACTCCACTGCCGCCAGCTCGCCCTCGTTTTCCATCTCCAGGTCAGGGAGCACCCGCTTTGTCGGGAATGCGTTGACGATGGAGTACGTGCGAGAAGCGTTGCCGCTGATGGACTGGTGAATCAGCGTTGCGACCTTCTTGTAGGTTGGGCTGACGGGGTCCTGAGACTCCCTGAACCAAACCTCCATTGCCGCCTGCTCCACCGTGTGATGCATGGGGAGCATGATCGTGAACTCGGATGGCCCCCGGTTCCCGCCGGATGCCCGAGTGCGGTCTGGCAGTTCTGTGGTTTGGAGTTCATCCTCCAACCCGCCAATTTCTGTGGGCGTCAGCGTTGGAAGCCCCAAGACCAACAACACGTACTTGTTGACCGGTATGTGGTCAGCTTGGATAGCGCCTTTCATGTATAGAATCCTCCTGAGCTGAAGTGTCCGCGCCTGCGGCCTTGCCCTCGGTGGCTACTCCACAGCCACCAACGCCGTGATGGCGGATGGTGTGCCCTGAGTCTTGTCCTCGGCGTCGGACTGAGGCCTGGACGTGTTGTATGCCCCTGCCTCCGCCCCGTCGGCGGCGTGCGTGTGGTTGTTGAACTTGTCGGCCACGTCGGTCATCTGGGTGACCATCGCTTCCAACAGCTCATAGAGGGTTGTGGAGCCATGTGACGAGTCCAGGCCTGCCCCAGCTTCGCCCAACAGCTTCTTCAGATTGGTTGTCATGTCAAACTCCTATGCCCCCTTGGTGGGCTGTATCGGGGCTGCTTCAGCCAACAGACTCAAAGATGCCCTGTTTGCCAATGCGGATGATGAAGCGCTCCACCGTGTCGGCCAGCCGGAGCTTGATCTCAGCGATCATGTCGCCAGCCGCTCTGGTCGCATTGGTGTTCAACTCTTCATCGAGCTTGATGATCGCGGCGTCCTGGAAGGTTTCCCCGCGCAGAGCCCGCTTGGTGAACTCCGGCAGAAAGTAGCTCTGGAGCGATGCCAACGCCAACTTTTCCGTGGTCGGATCGTTGATCATGAACACAACCCAGTCAAAGGACTCCTGGAGCACGTGTTCATAGTAGGACATCTGCTCTCGCTGATGCTTCCATTTCCAGTTGGGGTCTGTGTTCAGGGTCCGGTCGCCCCAGACCACGTAGTTGCCCTTCAGCTTCTTGACGACAGCAATGCCGACGGGGTTGAGCAGCTCTTCATTGAGCAGCGCGTCCCCGGTCGTCACATCGAGCAACGCCGGAAGCGTCGCGTCCAAACCCGCTCCCGCCTTGTGATAGCCGTCATAGTCAGCCGCGATCCGAGCCTCACGGCCATGGATCATCCCGGTGTTGACCACCTGCTTGGTCAGCGGCCCTCCGCTCGGGTCAGCCACGTCACCGTAGGACGGGAATGCCGCCACGGCATAGTCTGAACGCCCGAGGGTGTCATTCACGTAGTCAATCGCTGCTGACTCCGTGGTGATGTTGGCGGGGAATTCATACCTGTACTGATGGTTTTTGGCGTCGGCATAGGCAACGCCGGCCTTTTGGACTGCCGTGGCGTTGATGCCCGGCGTCGCAAACTTGATCAGCCCATAGTTCTTGCCGAAGGTGCGGTTGAACGGGCTGTTGCCAACGTCCCAAGCCTGCTGGTTGTAGTCGGCATCCACCAGGTCTGCATAGCCGTCTCTGCCACCCTCCATCTCCAACGGAGCTTCCACCAGGAATTGATCGCCTGGCGCTCCGTCGGTGAGCATCGTGGAGCCGTCGGCGGCTGTGATGCTGTCGTGGTCGTTGTCGACAATCCTGAACTTGGTGGACTTGGCGTTCACCTTGTCTGGATACACATAGCCCCCGATCAGGGCGTCGGGCTTCAGCGGCTTGTAGTTCAGCCGCATCGTGTCGCCCGTGGCCAAGACGGTGGCGCCGTTGGACACCGTGAACTCCGGCACCCACTTGATGTCGGCGACAAACGAGACTCCGACCGTGCCGACGCCCAGCGCTCCGAATTTGTCGGACACCACGTTGAACGTCGTGGCATCAGCCATCGTAAGGGTCAGCTGCTGGGCAACCATGTCATCGTCGGTGGCGTCCAGCGCGACCGTCGGATTGGCGCCCGTTGGTGACAACGTGACCGCGAAGTCGTGGATGACGGCGGGCAGCACCGTATCAGACAATCCAGCAGCGATCAAGCCATAAACGTTGGCCGGTCGCACGCCTGGCACGTGAGCACCCGTCCAAAGATCCACAGCCGTGATCTCGTCATTCCCGGTGTCATCGTTGATGACCTTCACCCAGTAGTTGGCGTCGGTCGGATCCGTGTTCAGGTTGGGATACTTCTTGACAAAGTCCCCGTCCACGTACACAGACAGGCTGAACTCGCCGCTGGGGTCCTCCTCACCATCGCCGATGATGACGCTGAGAGCCTTGTCCTCGTTTTCCAACACCAGGTAGTACCTGTCATCAGCGCCCGACAGACCATCGTATGTGTCCTTCATGGTCTGGTCGGCGGCGACCGTGATCACCCCGGCGGCGGTGTTGCCCACGATCGGATAACGCACATTGGGCACATCGGGTAGCTCGATGTAACCACCCACCCACTCATCCGTCTTGAAGGTGGCCACGCCGGTGTCGAGGGTTGTGTTGGTGAGGTCCGTGGCGACAACGGCCATCTCGCCACTGTAGCGTTTCTCCTTGCCGCCCCATCTCCCGCCGTTCTTGGCCTTCAGCGTCCCCATCTGGGTGAGCACCGAAGCGTTGCGCGCATACAGCGGCATCTCCGCCTGCGCTTCATTGCCGTCGGTGACACGGACAAGCAGGAGCCCTCCGGCGCCGTTGGCCAGTGAATAGTAATCAAACGCGGCATCCGGGAGCAAGGACGCGGAGATGATCCCGCCGCATTTCTTCTCAAACTGCTTCTGGTTGGTGGCTATGATCAACTCACCAACGGGTCCCTTTTCAAGCACGCCCGCATAGCCTGCAAAGCCAAGTGCTCCGGGGGTGATCCCCTTTTCACCTTCCAACTCAATGATTGCCACGCCCGCACCACGTGTGGGGCCAAATCGCCTTTGAGCCATGGGTCGTGCCTCCTAATCAATCACCAACGTTCACTTGGTTGATCACAGCGTTCATGTCGCCTGTCAGGTTGAACCTCTGTACAGCGTATACGTCCACGGCGTCGCGCTCATAAAACAACGCCTTGACGATGCGAGCCCGGAGCCTGCCGGACTGAATCTCATCCCGATTGGCCACGGTTGCCATATCATACTCGGTCAGCAACCAAAGCCTAAACTCTTCATCCATCCCGACAGACCGAATGATCGGGTTGTTGCGGAAAAAGCGCTTCAGCTCGTCAGCGAGTCTGTGTTGGTCCCGCGCGCTATCAGTCAGCCCGCGTAACGTGAACTCGATGTCCGCTTGGAGCGGCGCAAAGACTTTGACTGCCGTCCCGGCGCCCTTGTCGATCACCCAATCGTCTGTGCCTGTATCGGCGGAGTCCACCAGATTGATATCGCTGATCTCGATGGCTGGCACCTTGGCCACCTCTGTGTATTCTGCGGCGGTGGTCACGGCAACCTCGGGCTCCCAGATGAACTTGACCCACAGGATGTTACCGGCGGCCACCGCGCTGGTCAAGGTGATGACCTTGGTCGGTGCGTCATACGACGCCAAGAGATCTGTGAAGTGGTTCGGATCTGCCGTGTGATCAAACACAGAGTCCACCCCAACCACGTTGTAGGGCGTCTCCAACGGATAGTCATCGATGTCCACCACGTCGGTGACGGCGGTCAACTTGATTGGATAATCCGAGATCGGCCGCACCTCGCTCCGGAGCAATCGGACCAGCGACCTGTACACATAGTCCTCTTGGTGCTCGATATCTGCCGAGTACAGCACCTTGACCGCCGCCAACTCGGGCGTCACCGTCTCATCGGTCGTGACCAGGTTGATGATGACTTGAAGCTGCTTCGCGGTGGCTGGGAAGTCGGAGATGTTGGCGGCAACTTCCTGCTCGGTGTTCCAGTCGGTGGTGTTTACCGTCCACGCCCCTCCGTCCCACCAATATTCATCCGTGCCGTCTGAGAGCCGATATCCGGCGCTGGTGAGCGGTTGCCCGAGATCATCCTTGGGGTGGACAATCTCCGCCTCAAAACTGAGCCACTGCCGGACTCGCTCCGGCGTCGTCACCCAGGTCTTGGCGTACAGGTCTGCTGTGGTTGGATAGGTCCCCGCCGATGTCTCTTTGAGCTGCAGTCGATGCGTCTCAGGATTGAGCCTGACATCGGTCCCGAGGGTGATGCGGCTGCGATTGCGCTCTTCAAATTGGAAGCGTTTGATCAGCCTTTTGACTCTCATGCGCCACCGCTCCTGCTTTGTTCACGCACCGCTGCTTGAAGTGCCATCCGCCAATTATCTTGGACTTTCTTTTTGAGCCCCACTGCTTTGAATGCCTGCTTGATGAATGGCCGCGAAGGGATGATGATGGCGCGGGTGGAGGGCTTGAGCGGCTTCCATCCTCCTGGCATCGTTTCCCACAAGTCCTTGGCCCTGCCCTTCAACTTGGCTACCTGGGCAGGGTCAACGCTAGCTTGCCAGAGCACAAAGAACAAGCCGCGCATTGCCGATGTGACGCCGATCTCCCGCCCGTCGTGAATTGCGACTGCGATGTTGTACACATCGTCGGTACGCAACACACCGACAAACACCTGTGTATCGCCAATAACTTTGGACGTTATTGCGTTGAAGAGGTCTGAGTTGCCGATCAAGGGCTCATTCCTGCCGCCCTTCAGCGCCACCGTGAGTGGGCGGTTGGGAGCAAACTTGCCGCCGCTGATCTCTGACCGCACAGCGGCTTGAACCAACTTGCCGTTGAGACCGGATGCCCGACGGAGATGGCGCTTCATCGTCGCGTCCATCTTGGCGGGGTCCAGAGCTGCCTCCAGCTTCACCCAACCCCGCTTGTCAAACTTGATTCGGGTCACGCCACCCCTCTGGACGGCTCCCTGTCAGCAAAAAACGCCTTCACCAAGGTGGCACCGCCCTGATCTGTGTAGTGCCCCTCCGGACGGAGCTTGGTGATGTAAACGTCGGTGACAATCTTGCCAATCTTGATGAACCGATCGTTGGTCTTCAGCTCGATGCCGGCTGCTTCCAGATCCTTGTATCTGAACAACACATAACCGTCTGACTCTGCTTCAGCGCCGATGATCGTGGGCTGAAGCCCCTTCTCAATCCCCCATCGGGGCTGGCCAACGACGGTGGTGACCACCGCCCGAGCCGCCTGCTGGACCGGCTCCCGGAAGTCGTCATCAACGATGGTTTCCGCTTCAACCCATTGTTCAACATCAATGGGCACGGGATGGATGAGGTTGGGTTGTACCATCAGGTGAAACTCGGGTGCGCCGGAGTCGCCGCGCCGATGGGCGCGCGATACAGGCGGATGATGTCGGTGATCTCCTGGTCATCCGTGATGCCAGCGAGCCCGGCCGATCGGGGTTTGAGCTCTGTCCCTGCTGTGCCGTATTTGATTTTATGGCCATCCGTCCACTCCTCCATAACGTCCCCCAGGATGGCCGGCGGCGATGGCAGAGCGGCAGGATTGCTGTCGTCTACATACAAGGGCTTGGACAGCTTCTCGATGACCAGCTTTGTGAGCGCCCTCTTGATCAGCTTCGGCACTCCGCCATCCTCCTCAACGTATCCGAACACGCCCTTGACGATCTGGTTCTGCCGCCCCTTGCGAAACTTCCGGCGCAGATTGGGATGCGACACCGGCGCTGTGTAGATGTCGAGGTCTTGCGCGTTAACCAGCTTGATCCTCGGGTTGTGCCTGTCGTCCGGATACTTCACCGCGCTGTACACCTTGTACTCGTCAGCAGCCAGATTCACCCCTTGGTCGTTGATCTGGATGTAGTCGATGCTGATGATCGGCACCCCGAAGTGGAGGGTGTCGGAATCTGTCCCATCAAGCTGGAGCGTCAAGGACTTGGGCACAAACCATTGCCGGCACGCCCTCTCCAAGAACGCCTGCCAAGTCTCGATGGCGGCGAGCACCGCCGCATCATCGGGCGGATCAGGCACTCCGAGGTCCCGGATGTCCTGCACGTTGATGTAGGTGTCGGCGGAGCTTCCCGCCGATTGCACCAACACCTCAAAATCTTCTTGACCCGCCTGATACGCTGAACCAACAGAAATCTTCCAGCGCCACTCGATGCGGTGCGTTCCAATCGGCTCCGCGATCCCCGGGGTCCACCCTTGGGCGTTGCCGTTGTCATATGCGTAGTATGACCCTGTGGAAAAATTGCCTGCCCCTGTGGTCACCGTCTCATAGTCGCCCGGGGTGGCCGGAAAGATCTGGGTGCCTGGAAGCCCCCCTGTGATGTCAAAAATGCGGTACTCCACCGCATAGGCGTCGGTGAGAACGCCGTTTATAGTCAAAAACCAATTGACTATGGATGGCGTGTTTTCCTGCCCTCGGGCTAGCGCTGGCATCTATGCCTCCTATCACAGCACCTCGTGCCAATCAACCAGCGGCTCCGCTTCCACCCACGCTTCTTTCTGGACAGGAGCTTCTGCCGCCTTGGTGACGGGCTCGTATTGGGTGACGCGGTGCACCTCCACAGACTCGCCAAACTCAAATCCGCCATCGGATTTGCGCTTGAACTTCAATGCATAATACTTGCACGATGGTTTGCCTGTTGGCCCGTTGGTCTTGTACGCTTCAAAAACAGCCTGATCAGCCATCGTTTCCAGCATGTACACGCCGTCTTGCTCCAGCAAGTTGAGCTTCCGGCGCAAATAGGTGCTGCCGGAGTCGCTGAGTGCCTGAGTGAACATCCTCAGCGTCTCACCCTTGAGCATCGGCACGTTGGCCTTGTGAACCACTGTCTTCATCGTCACGTTCATCAGTTGCCTCATGGATACAAATCTGTTGGGTGGAATGGCGAGCCGATGACGATTTCATCCCCGCCGCCTGCTGTCAGCTCCTTGTAGAACGCCTGGAGCACATCTCCCGCCCTCGGCGCAACGAAAGTCTCGATGTTCAGCGTGTCCAACGGCGACCAACCGTGACGGACGTCATCGGGCTCGTACACCTGGCCGTTCCAAATCAGCCGGAATGAAGGGATGTAGAACGCCGACGGAGCCGTGAAGACGCGGTTGGCTCCGTCGGTGACTCCAGCCAGCACAAATATGTTGGACTCGCGTGCCACGGCACCCCTCCTGCTGGTGTTATCATACCTGCGGTGTAGATTGAGGCCAAAACACACGCCCGGCGATGAATCCACCGACCAATGGCCAAGCTGGCATCACGATCACCGGGATGGCCACATCCAACAGCAGGATTGCGATCAAGATCCCCCACAAGATAGCGATGCGCTCCCACTTGTACACAACCCGGTCAACCGTCCAAAACAGATGGCCGGCAATCACACCCCAACCAAACGGGAGAATGGACCATTGCCACGCCCACCCAAGCAACACCTCGGACATGGTGTCGCCCTTCGGCGGTGTCGTGGCCACGACAACATCCCACGCGATGAGCACCAACGCCGCGCTGACCATAAGCCACTTGGTGATGTTGCGCTTGGTCATGAACCTCCCTTGGTGTCGATCAAAACGGCTGCGTGGAAGCGATTGCCCATGTGGCCAGTGAGCAGGTAGCTGTCCACCAGCTCGATGTTTTGGCCAGATGCTTGGGCAAATATTTCCTCCCACATATCCTGGAGACTGTCTGCCTCGATGTAGACAACATCAACCTTCTTGCTCTGATACTTCACATCAGGAGCGTCGCCGCTGATTTCTCGGACTCGTTTGACCATCAGGTGATATTCCTCCGCCCGATGAACATCACCCAACAAACGTCCAGCTGTTCAGTCGAGCCGTGATCGACCGTGACCTTGTACTTCCACTGCGGGAACATTGGCTTGGCAACGATCTCGGGCACAGTCAGCGCCAGGTGACACAGCGGGGTGATGACCACCTGTCTCCCGAGCGTCACCACCCCGTCGATGAGGTTGTAGCCCCCCTCCTGTGCCGCGTTCAACGAGCAAACGTGTTCGTCATAGTCATAGTCGAACCAACCGCTGTTGCCTCCGGCGGCTGGGACGGGCGTGACCTTGGGGAAGCTGACGTTGGCGTTTAGCGTCTCTGCGAGGTTCAGGTCCCAATCCCCGTCCACTGCCGGTGCTGGGACAAAGATGCTCAACCCTCCGCCGATGGCGACCTTGTTGTAGGCACCGGCTCCGGGGTTGCTCGTGCCCGCCGTTGCCGGCGCGAAGGTTTCCATGGACACCCAATCGGTTGGTTTTTGGCCGGCGGAGGTGATTTGCCCTCCGGCCATCCAGACGGTGTCCATGTATTGCCATTCCAAGGTGAGTTGTTCCACGGCCAAGGACTCGATGTGGAAGCGGTCCCCGTCGTATCTCACCCCGTTGGCGACATCGTCACCAATCCCCACGTACTGCGCAAGCACGCCGGGTGGAAACATGTTGGCCACCAGATATGCGACCCCTTCAAGGGTCTTTGCCGGTGGTGATTCGATGACTCCGCGTGGCATCAGGTCACCTCATAGACTCGGCCAAAGAGATATGCCTTCATCTCATTCAAGCCGGTCAGATTGTCCTGGATGGTGAAGCGGATGGCGTCGTTGGACCCTCCGCGCAAGGTGAGACGGGGCTTCAGGTAGAATGTCGCCACCACGAGATCCTTGCCTCCGGCGTCATAGGCATCATCGATCGCTTGGCCGTCATCGCACCAAGCAATCAAGTCCGAATTGGTCTGTGCCGTGAAGAACTCATGAAGATCTCCATCCTGTGAACGGACTTCCACGAGCACCCCGTTGGTCAGCTGCGCCAATCCGCCAAAATTCTTCAGCACAGCCGCGTTGTCGTCACGCACAAAGATGATCATCTTGTCGGCGACAAAAGTCTTAGCTCCAGCCCTGAGCTCAAAGCGCTTCGGCGTCGTTGAGCCGTCCACATTCATGTTGGTGGCACCGGCTGATGTTTGCCCATAGGTGATCGCGGTAGGGAAGCCAAAAGCCGCGTTGGCCCCTCCGGCTGTGACCTGGATTGACTTGGTGGCCCCGAATTCAACTGTTTCGATGCGCAAATCGGTGTCGTCAACCACAAACACATCAGCACCGGCAATGTCCACGAGCCCGGGGACTTCCGATGCATAATAGTTGTTGGCAGCCAACCCGTTTACAGCGAAACCACCGACCGTGGGGTCCAATTTCAAGAACAGCGCGCAGTCATCGCCACCCTTACGCGCCGTCACAGCGGAGGTGGCGCCTGTAGTCGCTGACGTGATCAAGAACCGTTGCGGATACGCAGCTGTGTTCCATTGGCACGTCACGCCGGTCCCGTTGGGAACGATAGCTTGGATTTGCGTCTGGATGGCGGAAGCTATGGCTGTGTATGATGTCAGATTTTTGCCGATCTTGATCTCTTCTTCAACCCCTCCATCGATGCTGATCTTGATTTTCTCTGTGCCGCCGTTGAGGGATGGATACTGCCCTGAGACAAAGATCCCCGCCGTCGCCGCCCTCGTGGGGAATGCCTGTGGGTCCGAGGTCCCGTTGATGGCGATGGTCAGTGTGGTCCCGCCGATGTTGTACGGCTCGGAGTTGCCCGACTCCACGACGGCTGGTTGATCCGCTTCGATGACTGTCTGTCGCTCCCACTCGAATGCAGATGCCTCCGATGCATCTTGCACAAAGACCGGGTTTTGTGGCTCGTGACCACGCTCTTGCCCGGTGGAGTCGTGAAGCACTGCTGCTGGAGATTCACCGGCCATTATGCGATTGTCCTTGTCCGGGATGTCTCGAACACACCCGTGTACACGATCACGTCGGTGACGGTGCAAAGAACCGTCGTGCCGTCGGTGTCATACATCTTCCACACGATTGGTGTGGGCTTGACGTTGGTCCCCGTTCCTGTACGTGTGATGGTCTTCTCCACAATTTTCTGCGTCTTTGAAGCGGATTCCCACCATATGATACTGGTCGGAAAGGCATCCCCGGCGGGCAAGGTCTCCTTGTACGCGCCCGACGCGAAGCTACATGCTGGCCCCTCGTCAATGAAGTGGATCAATGCCCGCAGCGCCTCGTGGAAGCTCTCATCGACTTCCCGAGGGTTGAACACGCCCAATTGATCCTTCAGCCGGAAGTTGCCGGGGGTGACATAGCGCGTCGCCCCTTCATCGGCAGGGTCGCTCGCCTGAGTAGACAGCAACACCTCTGTCTCTTCACGCGTCCCCGGAAACCTGTCAGGAGTCCTGGGCATCAGACACCCTTTCTCGCCAGCGAGGTGCCCGGCTCCGGTGTTTTCGGCGTTGGCGTGGATAGTCCCTTGGCCTGCTCCCGGCGCGCTGCTATATCGGCAGCGGCGCTGATTTGTGGGCGCCCTCGGGCGTCAATCTCCCCCTGCTCCATCGCCGCCGCTACAGCCTCCACGCTCTGGCGCGTCGCCTGGTACTGCTTTTGGACGTGATCCGATATCCGCTGGGTGGCCATCAGCTCACCCCGCTTGATCAGGTGGTTGGTGTGCGCGGTGTCGATCAGGCTCTGGAGCGAGCCGATGCACCGGTCAATCACCTTCATCGCCAGCTCGCAATCAGCCATCGAGATCTGACCAGACTCCACCTGCTTCTGGTAATACTCCCGATGGCTCTTGTTCATCACATCGGCGACCTTCTTCAATGCCTCCACGCCGCCATCGAGCCGCGCAACATCCCGGCGCACCTCCGCGTCCATCTCCTGAAGATGCTTGCCCCATGATTGGGCAAGCGCCATCTTCAACTCCGCCTTGTCCAAATTCATCCAACAGTCCTATCAGACGCCAGCCCACACCACCTGGGTGATCACGTCTGGATTGCCCGGGCTCCCCTGTAACCCGAATTCAAACTTGAGCTGCGTCCCTGTGCTGCCCGGATACACGTCATGGTTGGCAGCGGCGTCGGCGCCACAGCGGAGTAGGATGCCGTTGAGATAGATGTCGACATCGTTGACAAAGGTGACCGCAGACATGTCGGCGAAGTCGAGGTCCACGTTGTTTGCGCTGGCTGGCCCACCAACGTCGGTGTCCGCCGAGATGGATGAGGCAGTCACCACTGCGACCTTCTTGGTGTGCGTCAATCCACCAACATTCTTGGCTTGCGCAATGGCATTGAGCAGGGAAACCTCGCCAAACTCCGTCTTGAAGTCATCCCACTCAGCTTGGGTTTCTGACAGCTTGATGCCTGTGGTCTGCGCCCACGTTGAACCCACCTGGTTGCTGTCGTCCAGCAGCATCTCCCCGGCGCCAAACAGCCGGAGGTCATTTGCCCCGGTGGACTCGATGGTGCCCGCTGTGACTCCGATGTCGATCTCTTGGCCCGAGGTGTTTGCCTTGATGCCTTGGGCAAAGTCATTCTCCGCCGCGTCCACGTTGAAGGTGTCGACGTCGGTGTTGATTTGGACCTGCGAGGTCCCTCCGGCGGAGCCCTCCACGACGCTGAGGAGCGGATCGGAGTTGGCATCCCTGAACAACCAATCGGAATTGGCCGCCAAATCCACAAAGATGTCTGTGGTCTGTACTACAGGTGTGGCTCCTTGATTGTCTATAGCCGTCTGAAGCGTGACGGTGACCGATGCCCGCTCATCGGTGAAAGCGACAAACGGAAACCCACAATCCTCTGGGATGGTGTCGAGGGTCACCCGCTTGGCGTAGATGTATTCAATCTGCTTCCCGCCGATGTCCTGCCCCGGGCAAGGCTCGATGGTGTCGGCGTCGGTGATGCGATAGAAGCTGATCTGGCACTGCTTGTCTGTGTCATTGAAGGTGTCGCCGTTGGCGACTCCGCTTTCAGCCTGGAACAGACCAACAATCTGGCGCCCGTCACTGGTGAGGCCGTCATGTGTGCTTTGGTCTCGGATCATGACCGATGACTTCGGCGCGATAGCCGATGATCCAGCGACCAAGGCTGAGTCCCAAGCGCCAACGTCGCCGCTGAGCACTGCCACGATAGCACCCAGCGCGTTGCCCGCGTCCACCGCCGCAACGTCGCTCGGAGTCTCAGACGCCGTGGCACTTAGCACCACGACATCCCCGGCTCCACCGCTGAGGCCTGATACGCTGAACCCCACATTGGTCACAGTCTCTGTGACGGCGTTGTTGGCGTGTGTCCCGGCGCGATCGGCGGTCAATGTGACCGTCGCCGCTCCGCCGTTGCTTGCCGTAACATACAACGCCGGAGCGTTGCCGATGGCGGTGATGATGGCGTCGCGCACATCGTCGGCGGTCAAGCTCCCGGTGATCACGACCTGGCGCAGCGTGTTGGTCTCGACCACAGAGCTGTTGTTATCAAACTCAAAAGTCACCGCCGGATTGACTCCGTCATCGATGGTGAAGCTCTCACCGTCGACAAGGAGCGAGTCTGCGATGGTCGTGATCGAGCCTGTGGCATAGACTGCGGCAGGGACTGTGATGGATTCCAGCTTCTGAACACCACACAGGATCCGATGCTCTTCAAGATCATCGAGGTCCGTGTTCAGTTCCGTGAGGCCACGCTTCTTGGTGTTCACCGTGGCGACATCGTCATACCAATTCCCGCCGCCTGCTGCTTTCAAGATCCGGTTCAGCTGAGACCGGATATTGTTCATGTCGTTTTGCAGATTGACCGCTGCCGACTCCATCGTGGCCCCGGCGGCGATATTGTCGGTGTAGGTGATGCTGCGACGGATCTGTTCATCCTGGCGAGCGTATGTGCGGCCCATGGTGTCTACCTTTCCGTTGGCGCCGATCAGGCTACAGCGTAGTCAAATAATAATTGATCCTCTGCGATAGGAGCGAACACGAGAGTCACTGTGTCATATCCCGTCCCCACTCCGCCACTCTCCGATGTGGTGTAATCATTTGACGCTCCCTTTGCCATTCGCATCCCATTGACGTGAACCTGTATCGTGTTGTCGTCAAAATTCTCCGGCGCAGTGTAGACTGTGTTCACTCCGTTCTGGACTCCTGCCGGAGCTACGTTGAACCGGAATGTGCCTGAATCTGGCCGTGCATAGCCTCCGCCGACATCGGTCCTGAATGCCTCTTCAGGGGTGGAGCCTAGCTCTGTCCTCCTGCTGTAAGCATAGACGATGGTGCGGCCTTGAACGTCGGCGATCGCCGCCGCTTCAAAGCTGTCGAATGTTGAATCATATCGGATGAAGCTGATCTGTCCAAGATCATTGCTGTGCGTCGCAAAGGCGTTGCCGTCTGTCGCAGCGGCTCCGACCTGTAGCAACCCCCACACCGGCTTGCCGTCGCTGAAGAGCCCTTCGCCTGTATCCCCGTTGAACACAGCCACAAGGTTCTTGGGTTGGATGGTCACTTCGCCCGAGATTTGATCCAGCGAATGAACACCGACGGGGGTGGACAGCTGTGCAGCGACTGCGCCCAGCGTCGTGGCAGCGATGGCGATGGAGTCGACCGGAAGCGCTCCGGCGGCGGTGATGGTCACATAGTTCTGCCCCGGCGGCACCACGAGATCACCCAGGATGAAACGCCAGCTGAGGATGGGCTTCTCATCGACTTGTGTGAGCCCGTCCAACAGGCCATACAGCGAAGCGTCGGCGCCGTGAATTGATGCTGGATCATCGTACCAGTTGCCAGCTTGATCGCCGTGGATGATTCGCTTGAGCTGGCTGAGCAACGCTTCTTGGAACTGTGCATAATCAGCGGATGCACCCTCCGAGGCAGCGACCTGGGCAGCTGTCTTCTGGTCGTCAAAGCTGTCTGGCTTCGCAAGCGAGTCCAGACGTTGTAATGAGGTGCCCATGCCATCTCCCGAGCATCAAGCATATGGATTATAGCGCTGCCTACCGGGTTTGGATAACGTCGCCCGCATCGATGGCTGCGCCTGGTGGACCATGATTGTCACGGCCACTTCCCCGGCAAAGCACACAATCTTTTCACCTCCACGGATTTTGGCATCAGGGTCGCTGCCGACCACCTCCAAGTGAAAGAATGTCCTTTCAAACCCCTCGGGCTTGGTCAGGGAATACTGGATGCCCGTGGTGCAGTTTGAGCTCTGGTCTATCCGGCCGCACTTTGCGCACGCGATGTGTGCCGACTTATGGCACTTGGGACACCGATGTTTCTTGGTGTGGCGCTGCGCTATGGTGACGCCGGTGATGGACTGCTGGAAATCGGGATCTTTGAGGCGTTGCAGCCATTCTTTCGCCTGCGCCTCATCCGTCAAGTCTATCCTTGCGGTGATCCCGTCGCGCGTGTGGACCTTGAGCACACAGCCTCCCCATTGGGCCTAAGCCAAGCAAGGATAATGGCCATGCAGAGCAATCAGCTCTGATTCTCGCCGTCAACGGGCGGTGCTTCGGGCTGCGCCGTGGCGGCGCGACGTTGCGCAGCCGTTGGTTTGGCCGAGGCACGCACGGGAGCTTCCGGCGCCTTCACCTTGGCGACCTGCTTTTTGGACTCGTCAAATGGCACGAGCACCAGCTTGGCCGCAAACTTCTTGTGCTTCTTTTGGATGTGCGCCAGCTCATCGGCGGTCAACTGCTTCAAGGAACCAGGCACGAAATGAAGCGCCCCTGGAACAGAGCGCTCACACCCTTTGCCGAAGTCATCGACCTGGCAAGGGCTTGCGTGTTGAGATACTTGCACCAGTGGCATTTAGGCCCCTCCAGTTCAGGTCATTCCGCAGCCATCACTTGGTGGTCAATATGGTCAATATGAGCTCAGTCACGGTGCCAGTGTCATCCAACCCCAATTCCTTCGCCACTTTCTGCAGCTCCGCCTTTTTCATGCGCTTCAATTCAGCTTCGCTGTAGTCGCTCGCTGACTTCGGCGTCACTCGTGATGCCGGTGGCAACACAGGCTCCGGCTTGGTCTTGGGTTTGGTTTTGGCTGGCTGGGGAGCAGGCGGTGCCGGCTCGGGCTCCGTCTCGGAATCATCCTCCGGCTCGGGCTCGGAATCATCCTCCGGCTCGGGCTCGGGATCATCCTCCGGCTCGGGCTCGGGCTCGGGCTCCGACTTGATCTTGGGCTCCAGAGGTGTCGCCTTTTCCTGCTTCGGCTTGGGCGGCGTGAACCGTTTGTCCTTGCCGTTGTCGAGGATGGTCACCACAAAGCCCGACTGGCTCTGATAATACATGATCTCAGAGACAGTGGTGAGAATCTGCGGGGAACCCCGCTTGAACCTGCGCCCCTCGTGCTCGTGGGTCAAGCTGCCGCGCAGCTCCACCCGTGCTCTTGTCGCCATCTTGAGAATCCTCCAAGCAATGGCTAGCCGTCAAACCAGTGGTGGAATAGGCAGGGCGCGCGTCGCGCGCCCAAGCCCGTCCACGGTTTTGTTACACACCTGTGCCGATGTTCCGGACCTTGACGATGGCCGACAGCTCTTCATACTGCACTGCGACCTTCGCCGTGATGGCGTACTGATTGACGCCCTTGAAGATGTCCCTGTCCTTCTCAATCCGGACATCCCGCCCGATGCCGACCACAAAGTTGTTCTGATGCGTCAGAATCAACTGCGGATTGGACTGGTAGGTGACCTTGACGGTGTCACCGTCGCCGATGGCGCCGCCGCCCGTGCGGGCGATGGTCCCCGCCGCCGCATCCAACGTGTAGTCTGTCGTGACGACATACGGGGTTGTCGGAGCCCCGCCCAACGTGTTGGGCGTGACCACTACGTTGGACACAGGAGCATTGGCCAAGGCCACTGCCGTGGTACCGTTGAGCACCACGTGCTCGGTCACCGACGGCTGGAAGGGCCACAACGGCACGGGCACCGCCGGGATGCCGAATGGACCATGGGAAGCTCCGCCTGCCGCCTGGTCACCGAGTGCCGTGGCGCGGGTGGACAGCTTCTCCAAGTAGATCTGCCAGAGGTCGGGCGACATGAACCACCGGAGCATCGACTTGTTGCGCCGGAATTTCGTGGGCATCGCCCGGATTGCCTGGCTGAAGATGCTCAGGCCGATGTTCTGGCCGGCGGCGTCAACAACGTTGCCGCCCTCTGACAGCTTCTGCCAACCGTCCTGCAGTGCCAGGTAAGTGTCCTTGACGTAGCCCGTCGATGAGCCACCGTCGATCAGATCGCTCTCAAGAGCCGCTGGCCCCAGCTGGTCGCCCAGCACGTACAGCTCTTCAAGATCGTTGGCGGTCTGCGAAGCCATCATCTGGATGATGTGCTCCTCAACGCTGTCGCCCTCGATGTTGAGCTCACGGAAGTTGTCCCCGATCTCAAAGGGCACCATGATCTCGGAGGGTCGGAGCGTGACCTTGCTCGTGCTCACTCCGCGTCGCACGCCGGGGTCCACCGCTTCGGCCTTTGGCACCGCCATTCGAGTCCCGATGCCGATCTTGTCGATCTCCAGGGTCTCATTGCGGAACCGGATCGTGCGAGCGTTCTGCTTCAGCACCGTCTCATCGATCACAAAGTCGATGAAGCGATCCGATTGGGCTGGGTTCAGCTTGCCTGAAGCTGCCAGAGCGTCGGCGGTGATGACCGCTTTCTGGACCAGCTCTTCATTCGAGATAGACATGTCCAATTCTCCTTGTGTCCTAACTCTTGTTGCCTTTTAGCCCAAAGGGCCTGGCCTAGATTCAGAGCTGTCCCTACAGGACGCCTGACCAGAAGCTCTTTTTGACGTTGGTGTCGGTTCCGCCGTCGCCCTCCAAGGACTTGGATGGGCCGGCGGTCTTCTCGATGACCTCAACGCGCGCCCCAAGACTCTTGGCCACCGTCTGAACTTCATCCAACTTGGTGGTCAGGATCTCCTTGAGTCCTTCAATGCTCTTGGTGAGGGCCATCGTCGTGGCCGGTCCATACACGTGGCCGGTCGGCACCGTGGTCTTGGGGCTCTCACCCTGTGGGATGGACTGCATCGACAGCTCCTTCAGCAGATCCTGAAGCGTCTCCACGGCTGCCTTCAGTGCCTCTTCACGCTTCGGCGTGAATGCCTTGGCCTTCTGGACTCCCATGCTCAACACCTCCAGGATCTTCTGGACGGATTCATCTGCCGTGTCGTCCATCGACTTCTCTGCTTTCTTGAGCGGCGGCTTGGCCCCGCCACCTGGCTTGAAGGGCATGAATGCCTTGTCGAAGCGCTCCATGGCCTTGGTCATCGCTCCGCCCTTGACGCCGCAAGCCTTCAGCTCACTCTCAAACTGCTTGCGCATCTTGGGCCAATCGCCCTTCTCGGCGTCCATCTTCTCAGCATCTGCCTTCTCGGTGTCCACCTCGGAGGGCTCCGAAGCATTTGCTGCCTTGGCGATGCTTTCGACCAACTGGGTGACCTGCGCCATGGCCTTTTCCACGGCTTCCGTGCTGGCCACCTCCACGTTGACCTGCTCCGCGCCTTTGGCTGCGGGCTCGTTGGAAACTTGCTCACCATCGGGCTGACCCTTGGTGACGTCCTGGATCTCATCGGCCATGTCGCCATCCTCCTGATTCAGTCGCTTGACAACGATGAACTCTTGTTCGTTTGCGGGGCTGTCCACCAAGGATACTTCCCCCACTTTCAAGTCCACAAATCTCTGCTTCGGTGCGCGCATCGGTCTTGCCTACCTTGGGGCATCATTCGGGGCTGCTAGCTTGACCACCCGCGCCTTGCCCCCAATGGAGAAACCTTTGATCTGGCCATCCATGACCTGCTTCCAGATCTGGTCTTTCTTGACCCGCACCTTCAGCACCCAAGCGCCCTCTTTGACGATCTTGTTGTTGATCGTCAACCCGTGCGGGGCCACAAATGATTGGAGCAGTTCAAAGTCCTGGTTGAACTTCTTGTGCATCAAGCCCAGCTTGGTCGCCCGGTTGTAGGCGGCCAAAAAATCCTCCGCCGCTTTGCGGATGACCTGGGCATCCATGATGTCGCCCTGAGCATCTGTAACCTCGGGCTGGAGCACCACGCCGGTGACAGTTTTCTCGGTGGCATCCGCCTTCAGCACAGGCGAATACAGCCGCTTGTCCATCTCAACGGCGTCCTGCTCAGGCTCGGACTCCGGCTCCAGCTCATCCTCGGGCTCATCCTCGGGCTCGGACTTTGCCACCTTCATCGCCTGCTCAATGACGGCCACCGCCTCAGCGACCTTCTTGGCCATCATGAAGCGCTGATTCTCGTCATCGTCGCTTGGCTTCGGCTTCACGCCCGAGCCGCCCGGGAGTCCCCGGCGTGGGACCAGCTTGCCGCTGGCTGCGATGTCGTCGGCGGTGATGGTCTTGGCGACGTGCCGACCCCTCTCAGCGATAGGGTGAGCATTGCGTTTGCGTGTCACGTGTCATCCTCTGGTGTGGCTGTCCCGATGGACGCTCAACCAATGTAGGTTAGCCGCAACAGAGGAAAACGCCAAGCGACACGTCAACCTTCGCAGAAAGTTCAGAAACAGCTCAAATGGTGGAATTCAAGAAACTCTGGCAGTTATGCGGGAGCTGTTGGCAAAGTTGGTCTCAAGCGCTTCCACAAATTTTTTGCCATCCTTGGGGAAGCGCAGGACGCCCCCCGGGCCAAAGACACCGTCCTGCTCAATCTGATCTCTGAAGTAGTGAAGCGGAGTCTTCTCGGGCCACGAGCCTACCGCAACGCCGTCCACCACCTCATAGGTGGCCAACAGCTGCTCCGCCCCGTCATCTCCGATTGTGTACAGACTCGCCTTCATGCTTATCCCTATGGCTTCTTGGGCTTGGGCGCTGAACGCTTTGGCTTCGGCTCCGGCTGAGGTTTGCCTTGCACGAGCACGGGCTTGCCGTCCGGAGTGTACACACTCCAGTTGGATAGGTCCTGCTCCACAAACCGCTCGTTTCCTGACTTGAGCTTTGGCATCGCGCCCTCCTATTTTCGTATGATCACCTTTGCTTTGTCGATGAAATCCATGCGCGATTGGCAATCAATCGATCTCCTCCATGTCCAGCCACACCCTATTTTTATCAAGCTCCTTGGTGACGCCGACAACTCTGAACTTGCTGCCCTTGGCCAAGATCACTTCTTGCTCCGCCTGAGCAAAGCCGGCTGAATCCTCCACTACGTTTGCGATGTCCACGCCCTTCTTTGTCTTCACTCGCATGACCACATTCATGGTCTTTGGCTTCGCCAAACCTCCGGCAAACCCTCGGGCCACCCTCTTGCTCTGCGACCAACTAGCAAGAGCATCTTGTTCAAAGATGTATCCCCTTTGCATCAACTTTTCCACAAATTCAATGTCGAGCTGGCTGAACCCTCGCCAAACCTCCCCTTCAAATTTGGGCGCTCTCTTCATTGCGGCCACAAGGGCTTTGTGCTTCTCTTGGGCGCCCTTGGCGACCTTCGCGGCGTCACCTAGCCGATCGAAGTCCCGGATGTCCTCATACCAATCACCTTGCCACGCCCGCAGCGCCGACTTCTCTGAACTGCTCAATCCCGCTGCCCACTTCTGCTTCTTGTCATCAAACACGCTCGGTGCCGGCTTGGGCGGCGGCTCCGGCGGCGGCACCGGCTTCAGCTCCGGCGGCGGCTTGGGCGGAGGTGCCGGCTTGGGCTTGGGCGTCGTGGGCTTGGGCGGCACTTTCTTGGGTGACACTTGCGCCACCTTTGGCGGCGTCGGCGCCTTCACCGCCGCTTTGCTCTTGGCCAGCTTGGCCAACACGTCATCGACTTCGCCCAACGCCGATTTGCTCAGCAACCTAGTTGGAGCCTTGTGGGATGCCTCAATGAAGTTGAGCACATAGTCGCTCACCCTCTCCACTTTCGAGCCGCCCAGCGAGTGAGTCTGTTGAAAGATGATCTTGGCATTCCCTTGAAGTGCTCGGATCCTGATCAGAGCGGCCCTTGCGGCTGTTTCTTCAATGCCGTTGGCGTCCAATATGGCCGCCACCCGATTCAAATCCAACCCTTTGACCATAGAGTGCGTGGCGGAGTCCAATTGGATCAAGTCTTGAAGATTGTGTTCAGCCTTGGCAAACAAGAACCTGCCTGTTGGCTTGAGCGGGAAAGTCAACCCGTTGTCGATGGCGATGAGATCTGTTCTCTTGCCCACCGTCTTGTACAGCGCGTTGAGTGTGTGGCGATCGTCATTGGCCGAAATGGCATCCAACAGGAACATCCGCCGCGCCTGAGATTCTGGGACGTTGGCCAAAGCGTTGCCGATTGTTTTGTTGGCAACCTTGGCTCCGTCCACCCACTTCTGGGCACTTGCCTTGCCGAGCCCGCTCCCGAAGTCGTGCGACACCGTCGGCGGCGTAAGAGTCTTGCCCCCAAGCTCCCGGTCCAGCTGATAGAACGCCGCCTCACGCTGGTGATAGGTCCCGCCTTTGATGCCGGTGGACTCCCGGATCAACATCCGCTCGTCATCGGCATACTTCAGGACAACTGTGGTCTTCTTGCCGTCTGGAGCCCGCAGGACAGCCTTGCTCGCTTGGTTGACACCTTTGCCCAGCTTGGTTGAAGATTCCACGTGCGACGCCAACATCCTTTGGACGATGACGTCATCCGGCGACAACTTGCCCTGAACCGGCGGAGCCGTGCCCGTCACCGGTGGCTTCGGCGCCGTCGGCGGCATCACCTTTGGCTTCGCGGGCACCGTCGGCGTCGGCGGAGTCATCGGTGTCAGCTGATCATATGAACCGATCTGCTCATCAACATCCACGTTGCACCGACAACGATAGTGATATGGCGGCAGGCTCATCCCGGCGTCGGCCAGCCCCTTCTCTTGCTTGCCGATGGCTCCGCCGCGTTCCGCTCCGGACTTGGGCGCGATCTCCTTGACCTGCTTCAGCGATCTCCATGGGTGCAGTCGCTTGATGTCCTCGGGCTTCTTGGCAGCTAGCTCTGCGCCCATCTGCTCGGCGCCCCAACGGGTCTCAAACACAGTCCCGTTGAGATGGGCGCAGACGGGACAGATCCGGCTCCCGCCCGGGTTCACGATCTTGTATCGGGTGATCCCGATGGACATGAAGCTGCTCATCTGCCCGTGGACGCGCCCGACGGTGGCGGCGTTGGCCACCAGCCCCTCAAAATACTGGCTGGAAGTGCCCTTGAATCCCGCCGGAGTCTTCACCGTCCCGAGCACAGCCTTCAGCCGCTCGTGCATCAGCTTGCCGGCCACCTTCCGGTCTTTGCCGGCGGCGATCATCGTGTCTCGGGTGACCTTCCCAATCTCATCGGCGACGTTCTTGGAGTAGTGCGAGCCGATCCAAAATTTCTGGTTCTTTTGGAGGGCTGCCAGAGCTTCATCGTCCACGACATCAAACGCCGGCAACAACTCCGCCTTCACCGCCGCCTTGGTGACATCCTCCACCGTCGCCAGCTTCGGCACCTTGGTTCCTGGTGACTCATCCGGCACATCATATCGAAGTTGCCGGGTGATTTGCCGATGTGCCTTCTTATGGCCAAGGATGCGTCCTAGCCTGTAGAACTGCCGCATCTCAACCAGGAATATGTCCTCAACATCCTTGGCCCATCCGCCCATGATCTCGTCAACGGCGGATGTGATGTCCTTTGCCGGCTTGAGCTGGGACGCCATCTTGGCCGCGATGGTGGCGGCTTGCGCCGCTCGGGCGTCCCATCGAGCTGAGAGCAGGCTCCGCAGGCGCACCTCCGCCCTCGCCATCTGCGACAACTCCGAGATCCGCAACACCTTGGTGATCATTCGGTCTGATACGCGGAGCCCGAGATACAACTTGCCGGTCCTACGCATGTGAGAGCGCAGGTTGACCACCTCGTCACTCACGGGTCACTCCTCAATGCCGAGGTCTGGCTCATCCTCGTGTTCGGCCACCGCCGCCGCTTCCCAACGCTTCTCAATCCGCCGGTTCAACTGGATGAGGTGGTCCACCAGGTCATCATCCGATTTCTCGATGCCTTGGACCAGCTCCGTGTTGCCGCAATGCGAACACTCCGCTTCAAACACGCCCCCCTCGTCATCCTCCGTGAGCGCCTTGAGCGCCGTCACCTGCTGTCCAGGCTCCGATGCATCCGCCTTGTTCTTCACTGCCTCCGCCATCGTTAGGCTGAACGGCACATTGGCAGGGAAGTCATCCGGGAAGCCCGGCAGCTCTGCGCTGAGGATGTCCTCCAGCATCTGTCGAGCAATCTCGGGCGTCATCCCGCCGGTCTTCTCGGCACCCGCCAGGATCTTGACCAGCTGCTGGTTGTCGGTTGTGTTGGGGCTGTTGGATTTGAATTTGTGGTAGATGATCCCCATGTGCGGGAAGATCACCCGGTTCATCACGGCATCAAATTCATCCCGCTCCGGAGCAAACACCTGCTCATCGGCCAACCGCCGGCTGGACTCCGCCGTCGCTCGGGTGTAGTCATCGGAGCGGCCAACAAAAATTGGGGGCAAACGGAAGCACCGCCGCACTTGGTCCCGGTTGTTGCCGCTGTAGTTCTGAAACAGCGCGTCCCGGTGTTGATCCTGGGTGAGCGGCTTGATGTCGACCTTGGTGTGCATCCCGGAGTCTTCACCAGACTCCTCCAGAGTCTCAGCCTCCAGCAGCAGGAATTTGCTGTAATTGTCCGAGCCCTGAATCTGCGACTCCACAAAGGACTCGATGCGTTGGATCGAGCCCTCCGTGAGCTGGCCGTTGGATACCAGCACGACCATCGACGGGATGTTGTTGTTGCGGAAAGTGACAAAGTTGATTTCTTCAGCCGCTCTGTCCCCGAAAATGCTCAGCAGGTTGCCGATGTAGCGCGGCAACCCGTATGGGGTCCGAGCTGAATATTGGGTCAGGTGAATCACCTCGTTGGCTTGCTCTTCAGGCGGCAGGGAGCCTGTGGGATCTTCCAAACCGGTGTTGGCATGATACATCCGAGGGTCGCCAAATGCCTTGAACCATCGGATCTTGTAGCCACCGAGCGTGGTCAGGTTCCGGAGATGGACTGCTTTGGATTGGGCATACTTCCTGAACCGAGTCCACTGCTTGATGGTGGACGCCTTGACACTCCCGTCGATGCGCAGCTCCAAGATGGGCCGATCGATCAGGATTGGTTCAGGGTCCAATCGTCCGAGCCGCATCTGATAGGACGGGATATGCGTGAACGCCTGGATGCGTCCGGCAGCGTTGCGGATGATCTCGAAATAGCCATTGCCGGTGGCTTCCAAGTCCTTGCGGAGCTTCCGCCTGAACTCGGTGAAGGACTCCGTGGTGCAGTAGCTGAAGAAGTTTTCCAGCGCCACCCGCTCCGTCCTGACTTTCATCACCAGCTCTTCAGGCGGCTTTGTCTCGCCGTTGAGCAGCACCCGAGACACATAACGATGGCCGAAACCATCGATGTTGATCTCCATGGCTTCGATGCATTGATTCAATTCAGAGTTGTGCTCGGGAAGCATCGCCAGGGTCAGCATATCAAACGGCGGCTCAATCGTCATCCCCTTGTGCGATAGCGCATAGAAGGGATCTTCAGGGGTCTTTTGGGACATCCCCGGCGCCGCTTTGTCCAATCGCTTGTCGGTCTTCACCTCGATGACCCGAGCCCGGATTTGGCTTAGTGCCTTTTGGTTGGCTTGGGCCCCAGCGGCGTTGGCGTTGATTTCCAACGGCGTCACTTTGCTCACATCGGCCACAACACGCTCCTATTCAGAGGACACCCGGTTCACGGCTCCGGCGTCGGCGTCGCTTCCGCATTCTACCTGCCGTCACCGCCAAATCCAAAGCATCAAAGAAGTCCTTGAAGCGATAGTTGGGGAACAACACCAGCTGTTCAATGGCGTGTTGGGTGCGGGCGCCCTTCTTGAAGAACATCCGTTTGTCCTCAAAGATGGCGGATAACTTCCACGCCCTCGCAATCTTGTCCTTGTCGGTCTTCACCGGTTTGAGCCGCAGCTCCTTGTCCTCATCCTTGAGGTTTTGGTATTGGGCGTCCTGATAGGCATTGGTCTCAATGGCGCAGCGTATCGGGTCCCAGATGCGGTAGTAATCAATGATCTTCTGCGTCTGCGCGTTGAAGCGGAGCTGCGCCTCATACCAGTCCAGCAGGTAATGATTCTTGTCAGGGTCGATGCCCACAACGGCGATGGCAAAATGGTCGGCGGCATCATCCTGGCTGATGGCGAGGTCCACGCCCATGAACACTCGGAGGGTTGCTGGGATTTGATCCGGCTCGATGACCTGGCAGTCATCGTATTGGAACACCTCGCCCTTCATCGCTTCGGTGTCGCACTGGAACTGAGCGTTGAAGATGATCACTCCCGCCTTGGCCCGCTTCTCTTTGAACCAACTGGCTGGGTATTTGCTGGGCCAAGGGCTCCGCTCGTGGTCGTCCAATGCCCGAATGACGTTGTAGTGGCCCCGCAGTTCATTGGCCTGTAGATGACCATACAGGTCATCATAGTGATAGCGCGTCCCGAGCCGATGATGCTCCCCTCGATGCGCCACGGTGGCATCCGGCGGCTCCAACGTAGGGTCCAATGACTGGTAATACCAGGTGCGAGTCTTGTCTCGCATGTAGGGTGTACGGCTGTTGTCCTCATCCACGAGGTCATCGCTGATCAGCACGTCATAGTGCTTGCCGACCACCTGCGCTCCAACACCCAGCGTCGTGATCGAGCCCTCCTTGGCTGTGGAAGTCCGAGGCAACACCTCAATCTCGGAGTTGTCCCACTTGCGCGTCTTGCGCGCATCGAAGTATGGCCCAAACAACTCCGTGAGCTGGTCATTGGATTCAAAGTGCGCCTTGATCTCCTTCAAGAACGCTTCGGCCTGCGTGGAGGTCTTAGACGCGATCAGGATCCGGATGTTGGGGTCTTTCAACAGAAGATGGATGGCCTTGGTGATCGTGCAGACTGTGGACTTGCCCGCCCCTCGGAAGGCAAGTTGAAGATTGTCCGGATGGATGAACTGGAAGCGCATCATGCCGAGGTGGAATGGTTCCACTTGATAGCCCAGCACATAGGTTGCCAGTATATCCACACGATTGTTCTTCAGGATCTGACGTCTGATCCATTCGGCGCCCATCTGTTTGTAGTGTTCGTACAACTCCAAGAGCTGAGAACGCTCGGCACGCGCCAGCATCCCCGGGCTCCCTTTCATCATCGGTATGGCAGCGGAATGTTTGGATGGCACTCAGATCACCCCGGTCCAATCAATGGACTTCCGGGCGGCAGCCTCCAGCCCTGACTTGAACCCGTGATCCTTGAGCCAGGAGCGAGCGCTGGCGACGGTCCACTTGGTTCGATCAAAGCGCAGAGATTGGACGGCTGTTTTGCCGTTGCTCCGGATGCCAATGATGGCCGAGATGCCTTTTGGAAATCCCAGCCCCGATCGGCGGAATTCTTTGAATTGGCTCGGTGGCAGTTGACGAGCCGCATGCTCATTCGGAAATGGCATGATCAAGAAACCTGTTCGTGCTGAAACCCCGCCACGTACACGTCCACCGATCCGGCGGCGAGTGTCGTGAAGACTACAGCAAAGATCCTGCCCCTCGCGTCGATGCTGAATTCAAACGGCACATTGGCCCCAAGTCCTGCTTTGGCCAACACCGCTTGGTCCTTGATGAACTTCCCCGCTGCCTCGCTCCACCAATAGATCTCAACGGCCGGAGCAGCTCCGCCGCTCGGGATGACCTGGACGTGGGCGAAGCGATACATGCCCGCGTTGACGCCGTGTGCTCTGGTGAGATTGGCGACAACATCGACGGCGGTGGCCGTGCGATGGTACATGTATTTGGGGGCCAACTCGGGCGATGATTGAGGGTCTGGCATGTCCGTGCCCCTTCAACGGTGAAGAGGCAGCCCCGGAGCTTCCAGGGCCACCTCTGTGCTCCGATTGGAATGCGCCTGTGTTACTCGGACGCCACCCAGTGTACTGCCTCGCCCGACACGTTGAGGTCCGTGTCGGCGCCCAACGCGAAGCCATCCGACAGCGGGGTGATCCCGTTGCTCGTCACCACAGAGACCGTCCCGGCGGTGACTGTCTTCATCATCGCATCATCCGCCATTGTCTTGGTCCAGACTGCGTGACAGACGCCATCCTCATTGTACAGCTCCACCTTGGCCGGTCGGAAAGTGACCGTGCGCACTTCCAAATCTGCGCCCGTCCCGATGAGCTTGCCCGTCACTTGCCGTTGTACACCAGAACCCATGACTCACCTCCGTGATGAATGTGATTGGCCTCTTGACAGCGTTGCGTCCTGGGCAGCCGCACGCCTGCTCGCCGACCTCACTGTCGACGCGCTGGAGACTCGTTCAGCGGCAAGGATACCCTGGCTGTATGATTCCCGCAAGCGCCAGAATCACAATGAAATCCAATGTTTGAAAATGAAGCCAAAAAAGTTGCCTCCTTGGGTCGATTTTGAGTCGTTTCCACTCGACTTTTAGGGTGGATGGACTTATGATAGATAGACGGACAAGGGAAACAACGGAGACAGCCATGTCAGCAAAGATCACCGACCACGAGACCATCCGCAACTTCCTTTTCGCGGGCAACGCGACTTTCACCCTCGTCAGCGTCAAGACCGGCACCCGCTTCACCTATAAAGTCAAACGCGCCGACGGCGATGAAGAGGATCGCCCTTATTTCATCGGGCTCCTCAGCGGCACGGACAACGAGTCATCCTACAGCTACATGGGCGTGATCTTCCCGAACAACGCGCGCACCGTCCGCTTCACAGCCAAAAGCCGCGTCCGCTCCGACGCTCCGAGTGCCAAGGGCTTCTGCTGGTTCCTAGCCCGTCTGCTCGACAACGCCGACATCAGCGGCATCGAGTTTTGGCACGCCGGCAGCTGCGGCGCCTGCGGCCGCAAGCTCACCGTCCCGGAGTCCATCGCCAGCGGTCTGGGCCCCGTCTGCGCCGGCAAGGGCGGTCACAAGACCACGAGCCGCCCCAGCAGCCACAGCCACGCTTCAGACGCTAAAACGCCCCCTCCGGCAGCGGCGAGCAACCCGCAGGCCAGTACCCAGCCCCAAGCCGCCGCGCACGCAGAAGCGCCAGCGACGGCACCGAGCGACACAACCTTGCCGAGCATTGAGGAGATCCGGTCCAGGTTCGACAGCCGGCTGAAGGCGCACATGGAATCCTCCCCTGAAGTTGACGAGCTCACCGGCGCATACATCGTCGCCAACCTGCTCGCAGGTCGCTGCCCCGATGGCTGCTGCGGTCCCGGCGGCGACTCCGAGCCGACACCCTACAGCTTGGCCGTTGACAACGCCCTGGAGCTGGTGCTGAAGTCTATCGCGTGCCGCCTGTCAGACGCCGCTGATATCCGCCGCGCCGCTGCCTCCGAGTAACATCATTCAAACCGATCGATCACCAACACATCGACGCTATCCGATGTCACAAATCCATCATTGTCGGTGATCGTGATTCGGAAGGCATAGCGCTCATCTGCCTTCACAACGGGGATCAGGATTGTCGCCGCCACCTGGTCGGCATTCTTGATCTCCAACTTCTGAGGGCCATACAATTGGGACCAAGAATATTTGACAATTTTGCCGTCGGCATCATAGGAGCCTGTCGCATCGAGCGTCAGCGCGCAATATTCGCCGACCATCATGTCTGCGCCGGCATTGGCCACAGGCCCAACTCGACATGGCTTCAACGGCTCCGGATCCGGATCGGCATCGGAGTCCCAAAGGGTCCGGACGATGTTGCGGCCGGTCTCAATGTTGACATCCCGAGCGTCAGCGACTGTCACCTTGTTGTTCACATAGTCCACAATCTCCATTGACAAAATTTTGCCGACGCCGCCGCTGGCCGCGTCCACGACGCTCCCGATGTCCAGTGTTTGCTTCAGATTCTCATTGCCCAACAGCAGATCGAGGTCCAACCCGAAGGTGACCGCCCCTCCGTCCTTGCCGTTGAGCGGATAGTTGCCGCCGCTCGCCTGCAAGCCATAGTAGCTGTAGTTGGAGGGCTTCTTGTTGTCCTTGGCCCGCTCATAGGTGCTCATCAGGCGGAGCTTGTTGCGCTTGTCGTGCTGCATGGCCAGGCGCAACACCAACTGCTTGTCCTTGTCGACCCGAGGAATCACCCCATACACATAGCTCATGTAGATGCCACCCTCTGCGTGACCGACAGCACCCAGCCGATATGGGATGTAGATGTATCCGTCGTTGCCCCACCCGACACCCCAAGAGTTGGCCATGATGAAGGCGCCCTTCTCGGCGTCCTTCAGGTCAATCTTCTCATCCCCGTTCAAGTCCACATCATCCGTGCAGATGCCATCCCCGTTGAAGTCGTGGCAGATGTCGTCGTCATAGCCCACAATGGTGACCGCGTGGTTGACTTGGGCTCCGAAGCTCTGAATGAGCTTCTTGCCGGCGCCGTGTTGGCCCTCTGGGATGCGTGCCTCTGTGTAGCCCGTTGACCAGCCGGCGGCGATGGACACCACCCCGCCATCTTGGCCATCAGCTCCGTGGTTGTACAGATAGCGCTTGAACTGCTCCAGCGTCGCCTTGGTGTCAATGCGCATGATGAAGTATCGGTCCACCCGGTTGTCGATGGCGTCCTCATACACGGCATAGTCAGATGGCCAATATTGCAGATCATAGCCGGTTTCTGTCCCGTATGCCTTGGCACTCGGGATCCCTAGACTCTTGCCAACTTCCCAGCCCCACATCATCCACGAGCCCCGATCATATCCGGCATTGACAAAGTTGTATGTCCAGTGCGTGGGATACTTATTCACAGGGTCGCTGGCGTCCAGGTTCCGGAGCCGATTGACCTCATAGCCATAGACATAGGCGATAGCGCTGGCCTGAGCACAGCTCCCGTGCTTCTGAGTAAAGATACCTCGCCAATACTTCTTGGCGGAATTGTCCACCATGCGAGGCAACGCGCCCGCGAGCCCGCGCGCCCGCGCGGGAAGCTGTAACACCGGCACCTGCTCCAGCTCTTGTTTTTCAGGGAGGATCAACCCACCCACCATCCATTCATCCCCGTCCGAGTCCCTGTTCAGGTTCTTGATCGCAGCGCTGCTGGTCGGCAACTGCGAATAGGCATGCAACAGCACGGGCTCGGGTTTGTGCAGCCGGAATTGGATCACAGAGCAGCCCGCCAACAGGGCTGCCGCGCAGATGGATGATAGTAACCTCATGATCACCTCGCTGAAGTATGTGGTGTAAGTATCTTAGCTGAAACAGCGGCGCGGAGTCCTTCTGTCGGTTACACTTCCAAGAGTTGCCACAAGGGAGGTGCCCATGAAGTTTGTCATTGCAGCCGTCTGTCTTCTCGCCCTCGTGGGGTGTGGGATGGGCAATCAATCCTACACGATTGATGGGGTGCCTGTCGTGCTGGAGGATGGGACCGGGGCCAACCCGGTCAAGGAGCATCTCACCCTCGCTGTCCAGCTATTCCGACGCGATGCCCGAGACCATTGGGAATTGGATGATGCCGATGATGCCTCCATTTGGAGGTCGCTGCGGGAGATCCGCTGGACACAAGAAGCGGTGATCGACGGAGCCCGCTATGATGAATCGCTCCGCAATGTAGAAGCCAATTGGAAGGGCTGCGCTTTGGAAGTCCCCCTGTATCCCGCTTTGGGTGCGCACTACGTTTGGGAATTGACCAACGCGGCGCCCTCCGAAGCTGAATTGGATTGGGCTGCTGAAGTGCAATTGGAAGCTGGGCCTGTGGTCTGCACCGGTGACCAAGGTGCATCCTTTTGGGATCAGATTGGGCTGTAACCGGCGGAGCCTATGCTGACGGAGATGGCTCTGACGCCCCATCTGGGTGTCGAGCGATGCCGGCGTTGGCCCACATCATCGCTTGCTCCAGATGCGTGAACGCCAGTGCTTTCTCCCGTCCTGCTGGAACCACCGCTGACAGCAACTTGGCAAACGCCCAAGCCATCCCGCGCACCTTCTCGTATTGGCGCTGCTGGTTGGCGTTGGGCGGGTGATACACAAAGCGATCTTCCAGGTCTGACATATCCATCACCATCGCACCCTCCGTCAGCACAGCTCTTCAACACCGTTGGAATTCAGGATGTCCCAGAGCTGTTTCCGCGTCGTCTCGTATGCTTCGTGTTGGGCTTCAGTCAACTCTTCATATTTGAGTTTGGAACGCAACCACTGGTCGATGTCGAACAGCGCGGAGCGATAGGAGCTGCCCTTGATGGCGTTGTCGAAGTCTTCACGCTCTTCAATGAGGTCAAATTTGAGCAGTGCCTCGGCCATGACAACTATCCTCCCTTCAGCTTGTGCATCCAGATCATCGCATCCAAATACACTTCGCTGTTGAAACGACGATAATTGCCTAGATGGCCGATAAGCAAGTGACAATTGATCCCATAGCGTCTGTTTTCGCACAAGGTCATCAGGTTGGACGTTGAAAGCTCCATGTCCGGCGCCAGGTGAAACGGGATTTTGTGGTGGACTTCCAGCCTCTTTGAGCTCCCGCACACCTGGCAAACCGGATGTGTTACTAGATGGGCTGCCCTGATCTTGCTCCAACTGGGACTCCGCTTGGCGCCCTTCGGCGCTTTGCCCTGAATCCTGTCCTTCAGCTGTTCTATCAGAGTCATGGCAGCCCTTCATGGTCAATCCTTTGTTGACTCGAACATTTCAGGGATCATCACTTGATGCTCCAAAAGCGCCTTCACAAACAACCCTTTGACGTGGATGAGCACCTTCAGGCTCTCATCATCGGCATCGTCAATGGCCTCCAATAGCGCTCCCGAGAATTGATCCAACACATTCCAATAGGACTCGCCATTGATGGCCGACAACGCCTCATCTGCCTCGTTGAACTTCATTGTGTATTCACTCATAACATCCTCCTGTCCGGTCCCTTGACGGACCAATTGAAAGCACAGCTTCCGTCGATCAATCGCAACCCGTTTCAATCACGTTGCGACAATTGAAGCATACCAATCCACCCTGGTGCGAAGTCAATCCACGACCGCAAACTGGGCAAATGAGCGTCGCCTCAATCGGGATATCACCTCCCTTGAATCGGCGATGGTGCCATGCTGTAACCCATTCTGATTGACGGGTGGTCGCCGCGCCTTGCGTTTTGGGATGGGCTCATTGGGCACGTGTCCTCCTGAACCCTAGCAGGCGACCCCGTTTGATCGAGCCCTCGCACCCCGCGATGGGGCAAGGCGACCCCTCCTTGAGCCCCTTGGCCACCTCCAACCCTTCATGATCTGGCCCGTGTTTCTCGCACAACAGATCATACACGGCACCGATGCGTCCATATCCGTCGGCGAAGCGCCCGGCCACCTCGTTGAGCACGATCAACAGGGAGGTTTCGCCATCCTCGCCCTTCACGCGACACTCAGTCAGCTCTTCAAGAGCCAGTGGCATCTCTGCCCACAAACGCCGGAGGGTGCCGATGATCCGATCTGCCACGATGACGTCCAAGAGCCCGACACACGCGTCGCACGCTCGCGTTGCGTTCTTAGCCTGTTCTAGCTCGCCCTGGAGCCTAGACACAGACGCTTCCGCTGCGCTGCGCCTAGACACATTCTCGGCCAATTCAGCGTCCAGCTCCTGAATCCGTCGGCGCAGATGTGTCACTTCGGTGTCGTCCACGAGCCCTCCCTTGTTATCCACCGGGCTCATTCACTCTCTTTGGATGACAAGTAGCGTAGCTCATCAGCCAGGGAGCGGAGCTGCCTCGGTGTCAGTTGCAACTCAACCTCGCACTCGTGGTCGGCATCCGATGTCCTGGACAATCCCAGATGCACATCCCCGCGCCGATCCACTCGGACCACCACCATGCCCCTGTCGGTCATCAACCGCGTCTCTTCATCCTGTGGCTCTTCATCATCGTCAAACATCGCAAACCTCAGTTCAGCCGGGAAATCTCCGCGCTGTCATCGTCCATCTTCACCACCTTGAAGGGCGGCTCCGGAATCAACTTGCTCACCACCTCGGGTCCGAGATGCTTCACCAACCCACCTATCGTAACATCAAGCGCCTGCGATGCGATGACAAATTGCTCGGCGGCCAATTGAGCTTGAGCCGAAGCGGTCTTGATTCCGTGAAGCACCGCGACAAACGCTTGCGTCCACCCTTGGATGCCGGCGGCGTCGGCGATGCGACGGAGATCCGCAAAGCGCTTCTCCACCTCCGCCACCCACGCGCCCATCCCTTGCATCGCTGACAACAGCTCCACCCGCTGCCCCTGGTCTTGTCCGTTCATCGCTCCTTGCTTTCTCTGTCGAACTTCTCTTGGTGCTCTATCATTTTCATCCAGAAGCGCCGTTGCCGCCCTTCTTTCCACCGGCGAAACTCAATCGCCCCCACCACGATTGTCGCCAACACAACTGCCACCATGAAGTCTTGATCGCACGCCATCTCCCTCCCCTGGAGCTGGACGTTGATATTCCAACCACGCTTCATATTCGGCGGCGCACACCGGACACATCTCGGCGCCGTCCATGATCCTCCGACGGTCCACGATGGTTCCGACCCGTATCCAACGGTGTTGGTCGAGTGGTATCAAATTCACGAGCGGCTGGCGACAGAAGGTGCTCAAGCCGATAACGTGATGGACTTTGATCATTTGGATTGAGCCGCGCAACGGCGACAAAGATGGGCGCGTTTGCTGATTCGCAATTCACCCCTCATCTATCCGACACCAATCAATCGCCAGGATGTCGGTCTGCGATGCCAGCCAAGGCACGAGGTCCCCTGTCACCGTGCTCATGTAGATGTATGGTAAAGTCATCTTTGAGTTCTCATCCGGCTCCTGCAACGCGAGCCACATGCCCTTGCCATTCCATCCTTCGCGGTAGACCTTGCCGCCGATTCTGAGCTGCTCAAGTGCTTCGCCAAACGTCATCTTCATTCGTCATCATCCTCTTCAATGTCATCGTCGTCAAAGGCGTCGATGGCCGCCGCAACGTCCCAACAATATTGGGCTAGTTCATCGGAGTCAAAATTCTCAAATGCTTTGGCGGACATCGCCGCCACTGCCAGCTTCACTGTTGTTTCCTTCACCTTCTTGATTTGTTTTTCTGACATCTTGCGCTCCTGTTCAGTTACCTGGTGCCGGAGGTGTGGAACCTCCCTGTTCCACGGCGTCACGATTTGCCTGCTTCGCAGCCATCGGCTTTCCGCGAAGGGATTATGACCGGCAGAGCGGCGCGATGCTGGCCAACAGACATCGCGCTGTGTTCCCCGGCTCGCCTGTGCTCCACAGACTCAGGTCAATTCCTGCTGTTGACCGGCGGCATACATTCCGCCGACGCCAAATCTCCAGCATCCAGGGTCCCGGCAGGATAGCTCGCTTGAGCAGCTTCGGCTAGACTGTACTCAAGGGAGGACAACAATGCATAAAGTGATCATCGCCCTCGGGCTTGCCCTTGCTATGGTCGTGCCCGTCGCCAGCAGCATCGCTGGCCCTGATCCCAAACCCAAAGATCCTACCAAGAAAGTGCAGGAGCTTGCGGGCGCTTGCGTCCTGGAAGGCATGGGCGCGGGTGCCTTCCAGACTCTCACCGCTGAAGAGCTTGCTGCCTACTGCGTGACCGTCGCCGTTCAGATCTTTGAGGCTGACTACACCGCGCCTTGACGCCCTCGCTCGGAGGGTGGGGCTGGGATGTAGAGCTTAGGTGCCGTCAAGGCACCCCCGCCGACCACGCAGGCCCTCCGGCTTGGAAACCGGTGCTCGGTTTCAGGGTCTGGCAACCCTTGGTCTATCCCACGCGTGCCAGCGCGCTGCCCCTCAATTCTCCGCTGTAGAACCTCGATGGCCGCCGCGTAGTTGGCGGCGGCGCCGTCGCATCGGTTCCGCATAGCGCGATTGAGCATGTTCTCCAAGACCGCCAAAGTCAACTCCGTCATTCCCAACCTCGCTGCTTCTTGCTCCACGTCCACAAATACCAACGCCTGCCGGGCACCTGCGGAAGTGACGCCAAATCCCTTTGGTCATACACCGTCCACCCTCGTTCAGTGGGCTTGCAGTCCGAGTCTATCCACCCGGCGTCAATCACGGTCTGGACATGGTGTTCCAGCCCCAACCAGCTCCCGAAGTAAGCACCCGCTTGCCCATGCTCCACGCACCCCTTCAGCACAGCGAACTGGATGCGTCTGTCGTCGCTGTAGAGCATCTCACCCTCCGTCCTGCTTGAAGTGGTTGTCTTGCTGTATGATCATGGGCGGCAAGCACTCTCGAAGCTGACGCTCTGTGGTCGCCTTGATGACTTCGGTGAGATATTTCGCGTGCTGAACTAGACAGGCGGCCAAGATTTGAGCCACTGGCGCGTCGGGCCTGTGGTTGAGCCACGTCGTCATGGATGCCCGGATCACCGGGTCGTACAGCGACGCCAGCTCCATCAAAGCATTGGCTGTGGGCAAGTCGACACCCGCCTTATGCATCCTGAGTACAAAATCAGCACTTCTGGTCAACAATGGGGTCTTCTCCAATTCCCGGAGTTTGAATTCCAATAGTTCAGTCGCCTCAGATCACACGCCCCGAACCGCAGCGCCCTGTCATCGATTAAAGATGGTCGCCGCTCCGATCATAGACGATCTCGATGCCCGAGGTGTCGTTCAGCGCCGACGCGAAGCGCTCCTGGTGCTGCTCCGGGAGCAGCTCCCATCCGATACACAGACGCTGTGGCGCCACCGCGTCGCCCATCACCCACTCCGTCAACGCTCGATGCATGTCCCCGCACACCCTGTAGTTGGCCACCAGCACCATCCCGTCGATGGCCATCCCGGTCACCGTCGGATTGCTCTCGGGATCATACAGCGACACCCGAGTCACCGCTGAACCGGGCATCTTGCCCCTGTAGCCGATACACCCGAGATTGTCCAGCGAGTCCTGCCACAGCGGTTGGTACTCCAAAAGCCGCTCCCGATACCAAAGCGTGCGCTCCTGGATGTCGACCTTGGTTGGCGGCGCCGTGTGGCGAGTGTGCACCCCTCGGGATATCTGCTCCAAAAAGTCTTCATCGGGATACATGAGGGATTGGTCCAAACGGTCTGTGTCCACCTCCACGACCCCCCAACGCTCGCCCTCGGAGGTGGCGTTGAAGGCGAAGTGAAGAGCATAGGTGCTCGTGAGATACACCAGCTGGTCAGTGGAGCCGATACGCCAGTTGGACTTCCGACGGGTGACCGCCCGTGGGGCCAGCCCCTCGGAGGGTGCCCGTCGGGCAACGTCGGCGGAGGTGCCGTGGTACAGCTTCATGCTCAGTGCCCGTTTGGATCTGGATTTGGCCGCTTCCGGTGCTCTTCAGGGTCGGAGGTGAAGTTGAACCCCGCGTCCTGGAGCCGTCGGATGATGTCGTTTTCAGTCTCACCGTACTCAATCACCAGATGGAAATTCAACGCTCCGCCCGTCGCCGACGGTGTCTTGTGGATGGGCATGCCTTCTCGGAGCTTCCGGAGGTTCATCTCTGACAGCCCGATAACCACCATCGGCGTCCCGTCGCCTGCTCGCGTCCCCGCAATCAACATCATATCCTCCAAAACGTTTGAGTGATTCACTAGGGATTACACTTCAAGAATCACGCCAGGTGCCCGTCCTCAGTGCGCGTGATCTCCCAATAACCGCTGGCATCGACCATCAGACGCTGGATGCCCATCTTGGCCATGTCCTTGTGGATGCGCGCTGCGTACCAATCGAAGTTGGACTTGGACTTCTTGCCCCGGCGCTGCGGTTTCTCCCGGGCAATCTCCGTCTCAATTTCCTTCAGCGTCGCAAAGCACACTCCGAGCCCGAAGCGCTTGCGCACACGCTTCGCTGCCTCGTTCATCGAGCACCCCGCTAACATCTCACGCTTCGCCGCCGCCCTTCGTGCACGGAGGGCTTCCCGGGTCCCGGCACCCGTTGGCTTGTCTTCTCGGTTCTTTGCCATCCTCGGTGCCTTTCGTTGCCCGTCGGGACTTTCTACAGCGGTGACGTGGGCGACGCTGAAGCCTTGGCTGACTGGAGCTGATAAAGGCTGATAAAACAGACGCTCGGAGCGCTTCCGATCGGTATATCAGCCGTTTTCCGCTGGTTTCGGCTGGTTATAAGGCACGAAAACAGCCAAATCGCACTGTTTCGGCGTGTTTTCGGCCATTTTCGTCTGGTTTTCGGCGTGTTTTCGGCCATTTTCGTCTGGTTTTCGGCGTGTTTTAGGGCCTTTTTCGTGTGGTTTTCGGCGTGTTTCTATATCACTTCAGAGTGGGACTGGGCCAAGGCTGATGCGTTTTTTGCCATTATTTTTGGGACGTTTGGCGTGTCTGATTGTGCCGCCGGTGGGTTTCTTGGGTGGGGGCGGAGGTGTGGGGTGTGGGGGTGCCGACTCGGGATGGGGCTCGGGCGACGCTTCCGGGCTCGGATCTGTCGCGTTGTGGACAGCGAGCTGGCGAGGGTCCATGTCGATAATGGACTGATCACCATACTTGGACATCAACTTTTCTAGCACCGCCAGCTCCGAGGTGATCATGGAACGCAATTCCTTGTTGCTCAACTCGGTCACGATAACGCCGTTGACCACCTCCTTGCGCTCCGGCTGGCGATGGATGAGGCCGAAGCTCTGCCCACGGTCAATCAGCTTGTCGTATATCTCTGAACGGGCGCGCACTGCGCCGACCATGGCGGAATACTGCTTGGACCGCTTGAACTCGGCAATCATGGCCGATAGGTCACGAACGTTCTCTGCCTGCTTCATCATGTAGTCAACATAGACGTGCTCCACCGGCCGGCGGCGAAGGTTCTCAGACTCCTGGTCAAACATAGCGGCTTTCAGCTCATTGTATTCGCTGGCTGAAAGTCCCATTTCTTCTTGGACTTCTTTGTCGCTCTTGCCCGATGCCAACCGACCATAGATCGTTGACACCGCCTCAGCCACCATTTTCCGGGTGTATCGGGATATCTGGGCCATCGCTCACTTCCTTTCTGACCATCGTCACCACATCCGCAAAGGCGAACATCATCGGAAACAATACCCCAAATGCCCATGCAGAGCGAGTAGTGGGGCTGGGGTGAGAGTCCACTCGGTCCATCGCATCTGCACTCGAATACAAGGTGTACACACCGAAGCGAATGCGCCAGTGCCATCCGGGATACAGCCGCGACAACGCAGAACGGGAATCAACGATGTACACCAGAGTCGGCACCTCAACGGCCGTCCGATAATGAGCATGAGACCATGGCAAGATGAAGTGAGCGACCTTGGACAACATTCGGACCAGGAGCATTGGACACCTCCCAGTCTTAGTCTAGCCCGAGTCTGCTCAATTGAAATGCAAGACACAACGACTAAGCACACCGACACCGGCGATGCGACTCTGGAGACAGTGACCCACCTCACGGAAGTGGTCAACGATTTGCTCCAACAGTCCGGTCACCGGCGGAGTTGACGCTTCAGCGTAGGCTCGCCCTGGCGCCGAAGCGGATACCTTCACCCAGTTGCCATGGACAGCGGCAGTGCCATCCTCCAACAATACATGGGCTATGCCGCCAACCACCACCCACGTGGGCTGGCCCGCCGCAGCGCCGTTCTCATACACAACCCCGAAGGGATCGAATGAATCCGCCGGAGCGAGGACAAAGCCGCCCTCCGCCGCCCGGTCGACACTTACAACCGAGCCTCTCACGCTCGGCACGCCAGTGCCGTTGAGCAGCCGGATTGCAAAACCACCGTCTGGAGTGAAGCGCGAGGCACAGTCCGATGTCTCGCCCCATCCCAGCGAAGTGGAAAGAAGCTCCAGAAGAACAGCGGCGTGCGCTTCGCTCACCCCGGTGCCACTCAGAGCGTCGGCGAGTGCCTTGGGAATTGTCATTGATAGGCTCCTAACAGGGTTGAATCGGAATGCGACAGAGTCTAGCCTGTGGGCGACCGATTGGCGAAACATCGGAGCTTGCCGGAAAGGACACATTCAGAAATACGTTGGCCGGAGGTGACCGCGATGACGACAAACATCCGTCTGGACCGATACTACAGCAAGCCGAATGAAACCCAAAGCGCCTGCGACCACGACAAGGTGTACAACCGTCGGAGGGTGTATACCTCGCACCCTCCGAAAATGGACTGGGCGCGGAGAAGGTGTGGGTTGAGGGGCAGGGACACGTTGGGTGGGGGCGAGGTCGATGACGAGTATTCAGCGGAGCTTCGGAAGTGGGCTGAAGACGGGGTTGGGGATAGGGATGGGACTCGAACGGGCGGCGGTGGACAGTGTCTCGTCTGCGGTGGGCCGGTAGGTGAGACGGGGTGCTTTCGTGTAGAATGCCTCGGGCAACCCTTCAAACCTAATGGGGTGTGAGGTGGGTTGCGGGTGTGGGGTTGGGACGTGTCGGCGTGGGGTTTTTTCTGAAAACAGCGGATGGCAATAGCGGGCAAGGACGCGCGTGTGTATTTTAGGTGTGTTTCGGGTGTATTTTCTGGGAGTGTGTTGATATCTTTGAATAGTGGTCGTTCGATTCCCGAGACGGGGAAAGTGGTCGCTTGAGTGGTCTTGGCGGGGACGATTGTTGCGTTCTGTGGTGCATGGGTGTGGGGTTTTGGCTAGAAACAGGTGATGGCGTGGATGGGGTGAGCGGGATGGGGTGTGGGGTTGGGTGTGGGACGGTGACGTGTGGGCGTGGGGTTTTCTCTGAAAACAGGTGGTGGGGCGGAGGTGTGGGGGCCATGGGTGTTGGGTGATTGGGTGGTAGTTGAGTGGTTCAAAAGGGGTGGAAGTGTGAGACGGTGGCGTGGGAAGCGTGGGGTGGTTGTGCCAGGCATTGGGCTGCGGCGCAGCCCACCCCACGCTTCCGTCCACAGTGGGGGGGTCGCTCCGCTTTCACACCGCAATCGCCCCCACCTCGGAGCCCTCCGCCGAGACACTCATCCCACCCAACCAGGCATGTGTTATCTGGTAGCTGGGAGCGCCAGATTGTCTACCGGACGGTAGGCAGCGGGCACCCCTCGGAGGGTGTGCGGTCGGAGGGTGAGATTGCCCCTCCGAGGTGTGGTTTGCGCATGCCCTCCGAGCCCTGCTCTATGATGCATTTTTGCACGCAAAATGCCATGCGGTGTTGGGTGATATGTGTGCGAAAGTATAATTATTTAGCTGTGTTGTGTGGAGGTTGAATTATATGGGGTTTCCGCACGCCCTGTGGTGTGTGCGAAGCACACTGCAAGTGGCAGGAAGTTCAACGATTTCGCCACACCACACCCACGCCGCCCACTATCCCCACTAGAGTCATGTTTATTTGTTCGTTTCTCGTCACATCCCCTTCTACGGGCTACCCCATTCAGTCTTATCCCCACTCTATCCGCTCTTCATCCTTTTCTCGCTCCTATCCCTCCCTTGTACTCGTCATACGGGTACTTGTATATGCTCCTATGTTCTTCTCGCTTGTTCTAGTGGCTTCTCTCATTTCTCGTGTAGACTTGTGTTGTAGTTGTCTGCGATGCCTTCTGTTGTTTCCTTGTGCGTGGGGCTTCGAGGTGGGGTCTGGTTTTTCCGGGCTGTGGGAGGGATGGTGTTTTCTGGGCTCGTGCAATGCTGTTGGACTTGAGTTGCTGTGGTGCGCGGATAAACAGCCTCGATGTTTGATCTTGAAGTCCGGTTTCTTAGGGCTTCCAATAAAAGGCGTGTTTCCGGCTTCGTTGCTCGTTTAGGTGTTGTCCGAGTTGAATTCTATGGGTTTGCGTTGGCTGGAGCATTGTCTGTGTCCATGCGGGTGCGTTTCTTGTGCCGCTTTGGCGTGCCAAATTTCTATGGGTGTTTTCGTGTCTCTTCTCGGTGCTTTGTTCAGGTGGCGTTTCCGTCCGGTGGTGCTCGTTAGGATTTGTCTGTTTCTGGCTTCGTTTCCGCACACAGTTCTATGGCGGAATGGGGTGCGCTTGCCTTGATGGTCTTCTCCACGGCGTTGCGGAGCCGTTTGGCCTGCATTTTATGCTTCTCGTTACACCACGGGCACGAACGGGCGGGACGCCGCCAGCCCACGTCAACCGCATCGACGTCATAGGTGTGCATGAGCGCTTCTAGCTTGCCGATGAACTCCGTCCTGTCCCTCGGGTCATTGTCGCAGATGATGTTTCCAACCAGGTTGCTTTCCACTTTGTGCTCCGGTGTCATCCTTCTCGGTTCCCCCGCATGATTTTTGCCTCTTTGGGCGTGTCAGGTTGCAAACGGTCGGCGTTCACGTCCGGATAAAGCGGCGCCCGGATTTGATCCAGCCGGTCGTTGAGACGCTCTATCGCTTCGGTCAACCGTTCTTGCGACTTTCGATGAAGCTGAAGCTCCGTGATCAGCGTCCGGAGATTGTGGTTCAACGTTGATGTGTTTTCCGTCATGGTTTCTTGCTCCCGCGTGGCTTCGCGTTGTATCCTGTGCCCATTTTCGGCGGCACGCCCCGGCTGACTTCCGAAAGCACCTTGGCTGCCAGGTCCCTCGGGATGCGATGGAGCCCCCAATCGGCTGGGATGAACAGTGCTGTGGCCTTTGCACCTGTCCTCCGGATTGCTTCGCGCACCAGCTCGATGTCGGCGCCGTCGGGCGGCGAGCCCTGCTGGTACTTGAGCAGGATCAAATCACCATCCTCGATGCGGAGCTTGCTCACCATCTCCCTCCATCCATAAAATTGTGTTGCTCGTGCCTGATGCTTGGCCTCATATTCTCGTGCCTTGCGTTCCCATCGCTCGTTGTCCCACTCATCGCCCAAGTCCAGCCCGGTCCACAGCACTTCGCCGTCCAAGTCGTTTCGTCCCATCCGGACTGTCTCCTATGGGTGATTTTGTTTGTTATTGCCGCCAGCGGTCCCGGAGCTGTTCTAGTGTTGCTGCCGAAAATGGCTTGTTGCTGGTCCTCAGCTCCTTGGTCATCGCCCTCTGATATTGGATCTGCTCGTCCAGGATGGCCTTCAGCGCGTGCTCCGTCGTTGGGTACTTGAGCACCCGTCCGGAGCGGTCTGAAATCGTCATCCCCTCCGCGTCCCACTCTATGGTGATCAGCGGCGGAGTGCCGAGGATGTTCTCCGCCGCTTGGCGAAGGTGACTTGGCGCTCCGAGCGTCCACCCATCCGATCGCATCAGCACGATGTCGTAGTGAATCCCGTCCCGGCGTGCCTGCCAGGTGGGCACCGCGTCCCCCTCGTGGTTGAGCAGAACTCGGATGGGCCCCTTCTTCAGCACGCGGACAAGCTCCGCCCCGTGCCCGTTGTCATCTAGCCCGAGCATAACACCACTTTCCTGCTGTTTTCGTGCGTCCCCCAACCCTCCGCCTGGACTCAGACTCGCCTTTGTTCTATCGGCAAAAATTGGTGATACGTGATGGTGTTGTTGACGTTGTCCTCCGTCCGCTCGATGTGACGGCGAAGATCAAACCCGTTGATCACCAATTCTTCATGGATTTTGTGGCCCATTTTCTGCGCCGTCTGGAGCGTCACGGTGTGGGTGATGTATCGGTAACCGTCACCGATGGCCACCCGGTCGCCGTTGACCAGGAGCTTCTTGAAGTGCTCATCCTTGAAGATCATCTTCTAACCTCACATCAATGATCCGTCGCCCTTCTCGGATCTGCTTACAGGTCTCACACTCCGGATCGTGCTCGACAACGCTCTGGAGCCCGAGGATGGCCCGAGCGGCGTTGTGGATGCAATCATCGTATCCGCAGCTGTTCTCGCACTCCGTCCCGGCGGCGGTCTTCAGCAGCCCTCGGAGCTTCGCGCCTGCTTCCGGATCATCAAATTGCTTGTTCCAATCTTCTGTGCGTTTCCGTGGCCAGCTGGACACCTCCGGCGCACCCTCCGGTCGCAGAAGGTTGAGCAGGACGCCATCGAGCCGCCAGCCATGAAAACTTGTGCCGTTGTCGCTGATCTTGTTCCAATCCATGATGTTCTTGGTCATGATAGCGTGTATCCCTTGCCGCCGCAATTCATGCAGACTCTCTGGCGGGTGTCGTACCACTTCCTGCCATCATAGGCGATGCGAGATGCCTTGCGGAGCGTCTGGAGCGCTCCGTCCAGGTATCGGGATTGGACCTTTGTGGACAAGGCGTCGTGGATCTCTGAATGACTCAACCTCTTGTCCTTCAGCAACTCCATGATCTCTGCTTCCACCCCATCCTTTCTTTCCATGTTTTATGCGTCCTTTCACGGGAGCAACCCGCTTTGGTATTCATCCCATTGCTCCTGCCAAAACCCCACCCATTCTTCCATGTGTTCTTCACAGAGAATTGGCGGCGTGTCACTTTCTGCGTCCCCGTATGCGGTCATCACCGGCGCCCGAGTCCCCTCCGCCTTGCGTCCGTGCCGCTCGCACTCTTCACATGGCCCCGTGCGTGGCAACTTCCAGAACCACCCTGGAACCGACAACCCTGGTATGTATGGCTTGATGGGCTCCGGCGGCGGAGTCGAGAAACGGCGGCGCAGCTCATCCAGCGTCGGCATCAAATCCCCAAGCGAGTGTATCCCGAGGATGGACACGCACCTTGGTCTGGCCGCGCTGGATGTGGTATATTCCGCGCCTGCTCTCCAGGAGCGCTCCGGTGAAATTCAGCTCCAGATGCGTGACCGGCTTGTCGTGGGCGAGTGTGTAGCCCCTCGGGAGCTTGCCGATGATGTCCCTGATGCTCTCGATGTCCGACACGGCGCCACCTCCTTGAACCGTATCTACATACAGGGAGCCGTCGGCGCTGATTAGAGCTCACGCGGATGCGGCCCGTCGGTGATCTCTACTATGCTTTGACCCATCTGGTTGGCCGGTCCCGGCGGCGGCTGCCCATCTCGCTTGCGCCGCTTGATGGCAAATTGGTGTGCCGCTTGAATCGCGGAATTGGAGCTTGGGCCCGTGCCCTCATAGGCTCGGCCATCGTCGGCGGTGAGCGTCGCTCGCCAGTACTGCGGCCTGTTCTTCTTGCCGCTCGGGATGGGCTTGTCCTTGGGGCCAGTCTCTTTGGGCTTCTCAGGACGTGGCTTGGGCCCGACTGGATTCTTGGCCATCGTGTGCCTCCTTGATGGAGGTGATCATAGCGTGGATGCGTCTGGGAACCGAGTCACGGATTGAGCCCGTTCTTGTAGCCCTTCAGCGCCTTGTCGCCAGCCAGCTCAAATGCTGCTTTACGGGCCAAATATTCTGTGCTGAACACACCCTTGTCGGTGATCTTCATAGCCTTGCCCCGGCGACCGTACTGGGCCCGCACCTTGTAGGATGTCGTTTTGGTCGCCCCGATGCCAACCTTTGTTGCCAAGATCTCGACCACATACACCTTGTCGGAACGCTCATCCCGGAGATGAAGCGGGATGCGCTCGTGAACCTTGTAGGGCGGAGGTGGCGGAAGCAGCTCCGCTTCGGCCATTTTCGGCCCGTGCGGGAGCGGTGGACGCGGCGGCGGAGTCTTGGCCTTGGGGAGCGGCTCTGGCTTGCGCTTCGGTGCTTTCTCAGGCGGAGGTGGCGGCGGCGGAGTATTATCCTTGAGATGCCCAGGCCCCTTTCCCGACATCGCCGTCAAAGCATCGCCCATATCGTCCAGCCGGGTTTCAAAATCAGGCTTGTTGGCCGTTTTGCTAGGCTGTGAAGCGGGTGTGTTGCTTGTCCCAAAGCGCTGTCGGAGTTGGTCGAGTGTTGGCATGGCTGACTCCCTTGTACAACTTGTCCAACGAGCCTGGTTTGAAATAAGGCGGGTGCCTTCTCGGAGGTGCCCGCCCACCTCCCTTGCTACAGCGTCAATCCTTCGTTGAGCTCAACAAGGCGCCCGATACGGTCCATGAGCTTGCGGTATTCCTTGGCGTGATCGTCCCCTTCTCGGACGTTGCCGAGGTTGTATGCCTCGCCCATGAGCTCACCTAGCTCCGTCGCTTGCTCCCGGAGCTTCTGAATCTTCTTTGCCCTTGCTAGCTGCTTCGCGTCCATGACCTACTCCTTGCCGATGTCGCCGTTGAGGATGAGCTGGCGCTCCCAATGGGATAGCGTCCGGAGATCATCGAGTGCCTTGCGGTAGGCTCGCTGATACGCCTCATAACCGGTTCTTGAGGATGTTAGCTGGCGATGTGCCTTCCAATAGCGTCGGGCTTTGTCGATAACCTGATCCGTTGTTGCTTTCTTCATGGTCGACTCCGTTCTTTCCTTGTCCTACCTATATCATAAGTCCATCCACTGTAAAAGTCGAGTGGAAGTGGCCAAAAAAGTTGGCGCCCAAGGTCGATTTTGTCCCGTGTTGATTTCTCAAGGCGCCAAAGCGGCTTGGGCACCCTCCGAGGGTGCCCGCCGCTGTGGTCTTAGGCCATCGCGTCCAGAATCATCTCCGCTTCTGCTTCGGCCCGAGGGTCCAAGGACCACTTCTTCAGACCACGGAAGCGCTTGCAGTCGATGTCGACCGGAACCAAGAAGCGAGCGAAGTTGCCGTTGAGCTCGACAGCTTCGGGCTGGAGCTTGCCGGAGTCGACCAGATCCTTGACTGCCGCCTTGGCCGCTTCGGCGGTGACTTCGCCCTTGTCGGTGACCGCGTACACGCCACCGGGCTTGCGCTTCCCGCAGCCCCGCTTGTGCTCCGCTTCGGCGGCGGTGACTTCAACCAGGCGGAAACCGGCGGCGGCCATGTCCTTGCGAACCTGCTCGTCATCCTCGGGCTTGAGGATGTATTCGATGGCGCTGGGGATGAACATCCCGAACACCTTGCCTTGCGGGAGCCGCCCCGTCCCGCCGCAGGTGGCGCACATCGAGGTGTCGGCGACGTTCTTGATGCTGAAGCGCTTGGGCTGATGAAGCCAGTAGTTGTACTTGCGGTGGTCCCAGATCGAGCCGTCCTTGAGGGTGATGTGCCCGCCGGTCCCTGCCTCGATGGTCTCGGGCTCCGCGTCGTATTGCGCCTGAAGCTCTGTGGTCTTGCGTGCGCGGTTGTCCAGGAGCTTCTGAAGGCGTGCCTTCTCGGTGACCTCATCGGCGTCGGTGGCGGCTTGGAGTGCGTCGATGAGCTTGTCGGACTCTGCGCCGATGCGATCGATCTCGTTTTGGAGCTTCCGCCGCTCCGGGTTTTCAATAACGCCGACGCAATCCGGACACTCGCTGTACTCGCCCTCGTCATGCGCGACGAAAATGACCGTGCCGGGCTCCATAAGGGCGGCGGCGGTGGCGACGTTGGGGAGCCGCTTGGAGACTCCGAGTGCGAGTGCTTCGTCTGTGTAGGACTCGATGGACCCGTAGTGCTCTTGACCGATCCACATGAGGTAGCTGTTGGTGATCTGTGACATGGCTGACTCCCGTTGGTTTCTTGTCCGTCTGCCTATATCATAATTCCATCCACCGGAAAAGTCGAGTGGAAGTTTGCCAGAATCAGCCTTGGGAGGCAACTTTTTTGGCGGCTCACGCTTGCGCCGCTTCATCCATGTCGCTACGGTGGCGAAGATAGACCGGAAACCTGTATGTGGCGACTGCTGTGGGGTCTTTTTGATGCTTGAACTCAACCCAGCGTCCGAGGTGCCCCGCTTGGTCTGCCCAGATCTCGTGCCGTTGTTCGTCTGTGAAGCCCGTTCCAACTTCCACCTCTGAGCCGTCAGCCATCTCCAGGATCAACGCTCCGAGCGTACCCTGGAGACGCCGCGTGCCCTCCTGATAGCCCTTGATGCGCCCGTCGGAGCTTGTCCAGGGCTTGCGTTTCATCCACGCTCGGGAGCGGCGGCCAACGTATACGCCATCGGGGTCCTTGAGCATAGCCCCCTCGAAATTGTGGGCCAAGAACACCTCAAACACCCGCTCCACCTGCGCATCGTCGGACACCTCGATGTGGGGTGTAAGCGACACGTTGGCGGCGCACGAGTGCTCGATCAACTCCTGGAGCCTGTCCTTGCGCTCCCGCAGCGGCGTCTCATCCCCGCCGGGAAGCACCAAGTCAAACGCATAGAACATCAGCGCGCTGCGGTCCATCTCGGGATCTTCAGTCTTGACGAGCGAGGTGGTGGCGTTCCAGGACTCGCTGAATGCTTCACCGTCGATCACCACCCCGTCCGGATACAGACGATTGGCCTCATCGACCAGCTGATCAGCGATGAAGCCCAGACGGTCGGTGTAGTCCACACCGCTCCGCTGTACGACGATGCCGCTAGACACACCGTTGAACACGAGCTGGAACCGATACCCATCCAGCTTCGGCTCTGCCCATAGGGGCCATTTAGCGTGCTTCTCGGACCACGCCTCTGCGAGCATCATCGTTGGCTTGTGTTTGGTTGCCATCGAGCCCTCCTCACCCGTCATAGTCTTCTGTGTCCTGCTCAACGTCAATCGTTTCCACGACGGTGAGCCCCATCGCCGCCACCTGATCGAGCACCCACCTTCGGGGGCCAGCGCACTCTGTCACCCAATCTTCAAATGGGCCGGAGCGCACTTCCAGTGTCGCCACAGGCAGCCCCGTCGTGAAGCAGCTGAGCAGATGAAGTCTTGCTTCTCGCATCGTCGTTCCCCTCTCAGTCAAATGAACCCGTGTTGCGCCAAAACACCTTGAGGTCGGCGTCCTGGTAGACCACTCGGTTGGGTGCGTCGTATGTCTCGCCCATCGTCTGCGCCTTGTACGTTTCAAAGGCCACAACATAGCTGCGCTCGATGAACTCGGAGCCGAAGCTGACCTGAATCCAGCCCTTCTCGGCCAACGCTTCCAGATGGGCGTCGGTGAGCTTGAAGGGGAGCTTCGCCTGCGGCTTGCGGGAGCTGATGATGGCCATGATGTTGATCCAACGCGGCTTGGAGCTGTAGCCCCGCTGGATGGCGACGTTGCCAGACGCTTGGTTGACCTTGACGACGGTTTCCCACAGCGGCGATGAGCCTTTGTAGCGCACCAGAACCTCATCGCCCGGCTCGATGGCGAGGGTGTCTAGCTTGTTGCGGCGTGCGTTCCGTCGCTCCCGCTTGTGCTCTTGAGCGTTGTCCCGATTGTCCTCATACTTGCCGGTGGCGGCGGAGATCTCGGCGGCGGTGTATTCCCGAGATGGCTTCCCAAAGAGATTGGCGCCTGTGACTTTGAAGCCATAGGCATCCTCCTTGGCGGGCTTGGTGAGCGGTGCGAGACTGTACTTGTTGCGCCCTCGGAAGCGTCCCCGCCGGATTGGCTCGATGTCGATGATGATGACGTCCAGGCGTGGCCCTTTGGCGGGAAGGATGCTGACGATGTCCCCGATCTTGTACATGGCTGACTCCCGCTTGCGTCCGATGTCCTATTGAACGTGATCTGGACCGTTCCAGTAGCGTCGGCAAAACGAGCTGAATTGCCGCTCCGTCCACCCCGTCCCGCTCGCTGCCGCTTTCATCAACACGTCGACATCGGCGTCAAGCGACGGGTCGCAAAGTGTGTCCATGACCATATCCGCCAAAACCTTCAACTCTTCAACGGTGTACTTCTCGTTCATGACCGACTCCCGTTTGCCCTTGGAAATCTTGGACGTTTAGCGCTTGCCATAGGGAACGCCGTTGGACTCTTTGTCGCCTAGACGCTCGATAAGGCCCTTTTGACAAAGCGAGGAAAACGCGCGGGCTTCGCCGCGCCCGAAGCTCCGGAGGGTCCGACCGTCGAGATCTTTGATCTCCGTCGGAGGCATATCGGAAGCGGCGAAATCCTCGAAAATGTAGAAGAAATCAGGGAGGGAAGCGAGAAGCTTGGCTTGCGGCTGTGTCATCGTCGTCTCCGTGTTGCGCTCGTTGATCATACTTATATCATAACCCCATCCACTGTAAAAGTCGAGTGGGCAGAACACAAAATCGACCCAAAGCGGCAACTTTTTTGACGCCTAATTGGAAACCGGCACGATTCCAAACCGTTTGGTCAGCTGAAATTCATTGATCAGCTCGTTGGCAACCTCGTGGGAACCCATTTCCTGGGCAACGATGCTGAGTGCGAGCCCGATAACGTTGGTGCTGTAGCGGCCAGCCCCGGCGATGGCCTTGCGGATACGCTGCCGTGCCTCCTGAACCACCTCGGGCTCCACCGGCAAGCACTCGCACACCGCGCAACCGCACTTCGCGCATAGCGGCTTGGGCGCTTGCACCGGCGTTTGCACCGGCGCTTCTGCCGGCGGCGGAGCTTCGGCTGCGACGGTTTCCTTCACCGGTGGTTTCGCGGTAGCCTTGCGGGACTTCTTCTTGGTTGCACTTCGTGGAGACTTCTTTCTGCCATCGGGCTCCGCCGCCTGTGGACCGGTTGCCACGGGCGGCGTCCTGATGTCACCGTGCCGATCGCACGCCACATTGCGACAGTAGGCATAAGGGTCCGATGGCTTGACGGGTCCCGCGTCCATTCGCTTGTACAGCGCCTTGCCGCAACAATCACACCTCGGTTGCTTCGGTCGCCCTTTGTAGTTGCTCATGGCTGACTCCAAGTTTGATGTGTCCCTTCTATCATAGAACCAGGCGCTGAAAAAGTCGAGTGGGAATTGCTGCCAATCACTGAATGTGAATTTTTGCTATGCGGTCAAACGGGATCCGATCCATCGGGTCGCCATTGAGTTCAAGCTCCGAGATGACGTCAACGTCAAATCCGTTGAACTGCATAGTCCGGAGCTGGAAGCCCGACAAGCGCCCTTCTCGGCGGATGCCGTCGGAAGTCTCCAGCTGCACAAATGAATTCACCGCGCCCAATAGGTGTTCAATCCACCACGCCATCGATGTCTTCTTGCTCGCCATCTGTCTCCACTCCGGCGCACGCAGCGCTGCAAAATCGTTTGCTTTTTGGAACATCTGCGCTGCATTTCTCGCAGTGTCCGATCCTGTAGAATCCAATCGCTTCAGCCTTCACCAGATTGGTAAAGGCCAAACGCTCTTGGCGTGTCATGTAGTCCAAATCGGGGCTGTTTCGCCACCCGTAAGTCTGCTTCAGGCTCATGATTTCCTGTTCACCACCCGGCGTTGACCGGTGGCTTTGGACCAGAAGCGCTCCGCCACCTCGGGCCCAACCACCTCCTCAAGCCGCCGCTTGTGCACCAGTTGGACTCCCTTGACAGGGTCCTGTTCCAAAGGATAGGAGCCCATCCAATCGACCAAACACCCTCCGGCCAATATGGTGAAATCCTTGTAGTTGCCTTTTATCCCTTTGGACACCATCAAGTCCCGGATTATCCGCGCGTTGGCGGTTGGAAGTGATGCCCGCTTCGCTTGGTTGCGGGCTCGGACTTTGGCCTTCAGCTCCCGCGCCTTCACCTTGATCCGTTCACAGCCCATATGCCAACATCCTTGCCTTCGCAATATCCTTGATCACACACTTGCGTGCCAGCGGATCACATGTACGCAACAAGAACGATGGGTGGAAAGTGCAGATGGCTGGCCAAACGCCGATGTCCCCGGTCATCGTGATCATTTCCACATCCACCTTGCGCCCGGACCACTGGGTGATGTTGGTGACTCCGGCCAAACGCCGTGAAGCCACCTTGCCTAGCAACAGCATCGCCTTGGGCTTCAGCATGTTCACATAGGCCAAGAACCTTGGATGACACGCCTTGATTTCCAGCGGCGAAGGGTCCCGATTCATCGGTGGTCGACACGCCACGAGATTGACGATGAATGCTTGGTGCTCTTCAACTCCTGCGCTCTTGAAGCAGCGGTCCAACTCCTGGCCCGCAGGCCCTACAAACGGCTGCCCTAGCTCATCCTCGTGCGCTCCCGGAGCTTCGCCGACAACCAGGAGCTTCGCCGACGGATTGCCCCGGCAGTGGACCACGTTTATCCGCCCCTCGTGGAGCTTGCACAGTTGGCAATTCTGCCAGTTGCGATTGATCCGACCCACGTCCTTTATGGTTCCCCGCGCCTTGCTCACAGTCCCATCTCCCCCATCTTCATCAATCCGTGAAGCTCCGCTGGCGCCATCAACGAGCGGAAGCGATAGACACGGAGGTGTTTCAGCAGCGTCGCCTGATCGGGCTTTGGGTCGATCAGACGCATCTGGGCTCGTGTCTCGATGGTGGTCAACCGCTTGAACAACCGGATCATCTCCGCCCCTTCGCTGATAGGAGCCCGGAACCTCTCAGGGATAGGCATAGGACTGCCGCTTTGTGCCGCTCTGATGATTTTCTCGATGCCCCCAAGCCCTTGTATGGCCTGTGCTGCCGTCTTTGGTCCTATGCCTCGGATGCCCGGGATGCCGTCGGAGTTGTCGCCAGCCAATGCCTTGAGGTCTGCAATCTTGTCCGGCGGCACGCCGTGCTTTTCCTCCACCTCCAGCGCGTTGTAGGTCTTGTCGGAGTTGCTACGATAGCCCGGCGAGACCACTGTGACGTTGTCGTTGACCAGCTGGCGCAAATCGGAGTCGCCGCTGTAGATGACCACCGGCATCCCCTTCAGCGTCGCGTTGCGGGCCACCGTCCCGATGACATCATCGGCCTCATAGCCCACCCCGCAGTATTGACGGACGCCGATAGCGCGGAGCATCGCCTTGAGTCGCAGCTCCTGTGCCCTCATTTCATCAGCCAGCGCCTTCATCTCGGCGTCGGGCTCCGCCCTCTGCTTGTACGCGGGCCAGAGCTTGCGCCGGAAGTTGCCTTGACCTTCCCACGCCACCATACACATCCCACCATAGCGGTTGTGTATCTTCATGGCGCAGGACAAGAAGCCATACATGGCCCCTGTGCCCATATCCCGCCCATTGACTTCGGCGCTCAAGTCCTTGAAGGCATCTGCCGTCCGCCACAGCAGGTGGCGCCCGTCAAAGATCAGCACCGCCGCATTCATCCGACCTCTCCAATCGGCTCGCCCGTCTCCAAGCACCTGGCCGCTACCCGAGCCTGGCACGTCGACAACCGGAGGGCTCGCAACAGGTCTTTGTCCTCGCAGCCCTGCTCTATCATCGACCGATACACCTCAAAGATCACATCGGCGGCGATCCGGAGCCGTGCCGCCCTGATCAACGTATCCCGAGATGGTTGATCATCCTCTGTCATTTACCCTCCCCATCATCCGCAATGGTCTGCGGGAAGCAGGCGTTGGGCGGCGCCCAAGTCAGAAAACCATCTTCATCCACCTTGCTGTAGCAGAAGCACTCCTGAACATCCTCCGACCATTCGCACTCCATATTCTCCATCACTTCTTCAGACTCCGGAGCATCATCCATCGCTCCACATCCCACGAGAACCAACAATGCCAATGCTGTGTACTTCATATCAACCTCCTACAGTCCTTGCTTTTCAACCCACCAGAGCGTGACAGTGACTTCCTTGTCCGTCGCTTCCAACGTCTGGCTCTTGGGCACCCAAACCTTATCGCCCTCGATGATCAGGAGCGTCGCCTTGTCGGTCATGTGCTCGATGCTCTCGTATGCCAACGTGACTGTTTCCGGATCAGCCTTGTCTTCATCCCAACCAACCATGTCCTCTGGATACCACTTCCGTGGCGGCGGCTTGTGCCCCTTCTTTGCGCCGCGCATCTTGGACATATCGGGCTTTGCCATCTCACACGCTCCTGTGGATGCTGTTCTCCGTGGTGAATCCCGCCGGATATCGGCGGCGGAGCTTGTCGATATTCTCTGCGACGATATCAGCAAAGTGCAAGTTGCTTTGGCTGGCCAACTCTGCTGTGTACCACATGATGTCGCCAAGCTCCTTGGATACATAGTCTGGATCAAATGGATGACCGTGGTACAAGTGCTTTTTGAGGTGGTCCAGAAGCTCACCCACCTCACCGGCCAACCCCATCGAGGTGTTGGCCAGTAGCTCCCGCTTGTTCAGCTCCGGATTGCGGGTCCTGGATGCCAGCTCTTGATACTCGTTGAACTCCATCATTTCTTGCCTTTCGCCAAACAACATTTCCTTGAACCGCACACGTCGCAGACGGGCTCGTCATGCGGCGTCGGCACCCCGTCCGGATTCTCAATCCACTCCCGGCTGAGCAGATTGATTGGATAGGTCTTGGTTGTGCGGTTGAACACCTGTATCTCTTTGGGGTGCAAGTCATCCATCCGGAGCTTCCCTGCCCGGAGCTGCACCTCAGTCCAGACCAATTGCGCGACCACATAAGCGTCTGCGAGGTCTTCACTGGTTTGGGTGTTGACCTTGCCGGACTTGGCCGGCGGCGGATTGAGCGGCGAGAAGTCCGCGCCCCATCGCTCCTGCACCGCTCGCTCGATGGCATCCTTGTGGCAGGTCCCGTCGTGAGCGCCGAACATCTTGACCGTGGTCGGATCAGGAAGTCTGATCTTGAATCCCCGGAACCAACACAAGATCCGAGCGATGCCGCCCGCTTCGCCCATCTGATGCGCCCCTTGCTCCGCCCGCAGAGCATAGTCCTCAATCCCCACATAGGCGGCATCGGTGCGCATCAACACCCTCTTGTCCAAGTAGTGCTCGATCCAAGCCAGTCGGATCATTCCCCGCACGTGCTTGTCCTTGCTCCGATCCATCTGCTGGATGGGCAACCGCTCCCCTCGTTTGGACCTTGCCGCCGCTCCGGCGATGTCGGTCCAATACCAGAAGTTGCTCAGCTCGCCATCGGTGAGCTCAACCGCCGCTCCGTGATTCAGTGCGATGTCCATCCCGAGCACTTTGGTTTGATCTCTCATCGGTCCCACGCCGCGCTGTCCCATTTGTCTTCATCGTCATCGTCACCGGCGCTGGCTTTGGCCTCCATGATCTCCTTGGTCGCCTTTTTTCGCCACGACACATCGGGCTTGTATCGTTCCAGATAATTCAGAATGTGCCCAAGACGGATGTCAGCGTTGTCCCGCTCGGTGCGAGCGGCGTCCAGCTCCGATTCCAATTCTGTCACCCTGATGGCCGCGCCAGCGCTATCCTGGATGGCCTGTCTCAAGCTCTGCTCCACCACCGGCAACACCGCCATATGGACTGCTGCGTCTGTTGCCGACGGCGGCAACACCTCCGGCGGCGGCGGAGCTTCCGGTGTCTTGGGCGGCGTGGAGGGCTCGTGAACTGCCCTGCCCATCAGAGTCCCGGTGACTGCTGTGTCGCTCATTTGCAGTTCCAAACCGCCCTGCTCCAAAGCCAATCCCAACGCAGCCCAACAACGGCGCCACACTTCCAACCCCTTGTTCCAATTGAACGTGTGAATCCGCCCGTTGGTGGAGCGGCCAACCCCTCCGGCTCCGCCGGAGCCGTCGGAGTACACCGACTGAATCGCGTCAGTCAGCCCCTGCCACTCCCGTGGTTCCAGCGCTGGGCCCAACTGCTCGATGCTTATCCGCATATGGTCCGAGCCCTGTTCAGGGCTGGCAACCAATTGTCTAACTGTCATCATAATCCACCTTCGCTCCGCAATCAGAACAATAATATTCCACCCGTTGCGATGTCTCTTGAAGCTCCAAAGCCAATCGTTCCCCATCGGTCTCAATCTGGCTGCGCGTCCCGATGATGATCCGTTTCTCGGGCGGTTCAATCGTCCCACAGTGTTCACAATATGCCCATGGCTGACTCACATCCGCACCTCCAGTCTGCTGACGCCACCCTCCTTGGTTACCCACGCGGTGTGCTCGAACACCTCCCCAACCTCAGCTTCGTGGCTGATCACAAATATGGTGCCACGCTCCGCGCGCAAGGACTGAAGCAGCGTCAATACTCGTTGGCATCCCTCTGCGTCCAATCCGTCCAGCACTTCATCGAGCATCAACAAATCTACATGGCCCCCTTCTCGGGTCGCCACGAGGTCCATCAGGGCCAAGTCGGTTGCAACCTCCATCTTTTTGAGCTGCCCACCGCTTGGCGGATAGTTATCCTCCAACCCCTCAACGTCCCACTGGATGTCGATCTCATCCCGATACTCGCCCTTGGCTGACTTGAGCTCCCGCTGGGTGGCGAAGCGCATTGTGATGTCGCCGTCGGCCAGCGTCTCCAAATAGTGGTTGGCCCGATCTGTTATGTAAGGCATCACTTCATCGAGGATGAACGATGACAACCCTTGGCCCGAGAAGCCCCGCACCCAAAACTCATGGTGGGCGAGGTCTTGAGACACCAGGACACTTTGCGAGCGGAGCTTCATCAGCTCCGCCTGGTATTCTTCAATCTTGGCCTTGGCGGTGGCCAGTGCCCCGTCAAAGGGATTCTCACACGCCATGATCCGCTTGATCTGCTCAACGTGCTCCTTGGCCATCGCAACGGCGTGCTTCGCTTCGCCGACGCGCCGTTGCTGCTCTTGCTCCAGGCGTTCCCGGCGCAAGCGAGCGGCGGAAATTCTCTGGTTGATCGCGTTCAGTCGGCGAAGGCATTCAGATGCTTCGGCGGCGGCGGAGCGATAGCGCTTGCGCATCTTCTGGATGGATGCCATAGCGTTGTGGTGGTTTTCTATCTGTTCTGTGCACTTCGCCGCCTTCACAGATGCCTCTTGGAGTGCTTCGGATAGCTCCCGGCGGTGCTCTTGGACGTGCTCCGAGGTCAACGGCGTACTACAGACCGGACACACCTCGCCATCGAGCGCTTCCAATGCTTCAGTCTTGGCCGCCACCGTCGCTCGATGCTGGGACTCCATCCTATGCGCCTTGTCCCGCCGACGCTCCAGCTCGTCCAGATCGAGGTCCAGCTTGTCTATCTGCTCTTCAGCTCCGTCGGATTCTGTGATCTTGGCTCTGAGCTCTTCAGCCTTGGCCTCCAGTGCGTCCGTGTCGGTTTCCTCTGTGTCCTCCGGCTGCCCCGCTAACAGCTCCTGCGCCTTTTGCTTCAGCCCCTGGACCTTGACCTTCAGCGAGTCAACCTGCCTTTCTCGGTCATTCTCCCACTCTTCTCGCTGTGACTCCAATTCATTGAGATCGTGCTCATCTATCCGCCACTGGTAGCCCTCCGCTGCCCTCTCAATCTCATCCAGACTCCGCTTCAGCTCTGTGCGCTTCTCGCGCACACGCTCGTGACACTGCTTGAGGATGTCCGTGCGCAAGATCTTGTGCAACATTTCCTTGCGGTCGACATCCTTGGTCCGAGGGTCGGCGAAGCGTGCCGAATCGTTCTGGCCATACATCACCGTGTTCTTGAAGGCCAAGAAGTCCAGCCCCACCATCTCATTGATCTTGTGCTGCAGCGCGTCCCTGGAGCCCGAGAAGGGCTTGCCGTCGGGCTGAATCAGTTGGAGCTTGGGCGCACCCTTGGTCCGAGCCCGCTCCACCGTCCAGTATTGCTCCGGCTGCTCGAACATCCGCACACGCACCGTTGCTCGGGTCGCCCCCCGACGGATCACCCGGTCGCCCGCTTCCCCGTCGATGGATTGGCCCCACAGCCCCCATCCCAGAGCTTTGAGCAAGGTGGACTTGCCCGAGCCGTTGCTCTGGGATGACTCGGTGTCCAGATTGGTCCCGCCCAAGAATATCAACCCTTGGCGGTGCAGAGGCAGCGTGGCGGCGGCGAAGCTCCCGAAGTCAGTCAGCTGAACATCATACAGGTCCATCATCCACCCCTTGCAGCGGCCAGAGTCTCACGCCCGATGCGCTTCAGCTCCCCAACATCGAGGTCCCCAGTCACCACCCCGGCAGCGTCCACGTATCGTGCGATGGCGGCGTCCAGCGTCGGCGCCGTCGCCATCTGCTTGCTGTCCGTGTCCCCTTCCAATCGGACCTTGTGGTGATAGATCGGCTTGTGCTTCGCCGATGCCTTGATCCCTGTCGATTGAAGAGCGTCGCAAATCGCCTTGACCTTGGGCTTCAACGTCGCCCAATCAGCGTTGGTACACGCAACCTCAAGACGCAGATAATCACCAGCTTCAATCTTGTTGGACTTGACGTATCCAGCTACAGTGGCAGGCTCAAACTTGTTGCCCATCCCCGTCGCCTTGTAGAAGCGGGGCATCTTGGGCTCGATGTACTGGCCCTCTGCTCCGCCCTGGTTGAACTCGATCAACCAATAGCCCGCTTCGCGGCCCACATCCCCGTAGTGGTGATGCATTGGCGCGCCGAGATACAGCCCTTGGGCGTCGGCGCCGAAGCGCTGGCGGTCGTGAAAGTGCCCGGAGTACACCTGATCGAAGCCCTCCGTCACCTCATCAGCTTCCAACCCGTCGTCACAGGTCCACTGGAGATGGGTGCACCCGAGGATGGAGTTGTGCATGAGCAGCACGTTATGCTGATCGGGGTCCAGTCGGGCTCGGATCTCCGCCAACCGCTCCCGAGTGTCCTCCACCGGCATGTACTCCACAGGCCAGAAGCGAAGCCACGTGTCAAACTCGAATGGTTCCCCGGTCTTGAACACCCGGATGTTGTCCCGGCGCATCCGGCCAAATGCCTCCACCGTGAAGCGTCCACCTCGGACGCTGTTGGCGTCGTGGTTCCCCGGCAGGATGTACACTGGCTGATCCAACGCGGTGACCGCTTCCACCGTGTGGGTCAGCGTCACGGCGTCGATCAGAGCCTTGTCGAATAAGTCCCCAAGGACAAACACCGCGTCCACATTGGAGGCGTCGGCGCAACGCTTCATCTCGTCCCAAAGGCGCAGCTGGTCCTCCAGCCTGTCGGTCATCCCGTTCTGAGTGGGCTTGGCGTAGGGCAGCCGGTTGGACATATGGATGTCTGCGACCATCAACGCCCTGAACACGGATGGGCTCAAGGAGCTGTCCCGCTTTGCCATCGCTTGTACAGCTCCTTGTGTATGGCATCCCGCTTCTCGGTGTCCTTTTTCAGCGCCTTGGCGGCGGCAGGGAGCCCCTGGCCGCCCAATTTCTCGCCCTTGTATTCATAGGCGTTGCCCGCCTTTTTGATGATCCCGTCGGCCACGCCCTGGGCGACCAGAGCTTGCTCCTGGTTGATCCCGTGACCATAGTCAATCAGCACTTCCGCCTTGCGAAACGGCGGCGCAATCTGATTCTTCTTGCATTCAACCACAAGTTTATTGGCCACCTTCTCGCCGTCGGAGTCCTTGTTGGTCGCCACACGCCGGACATCCAGGAGTAGGCTCGCATAGAATTTGGGCGCGTTGCCGCCGGCAGTCTCGGTGTCATTGCCAAACATCACCATCTTCTTTCGCACCTGGCTGATCCACAGAAGGGCCACATCTTCTTTGGACACCTTGGGCATGAGCTTCGGTAACAGCTCCGAGTAGACTCGTGCCTGCGGCGCCATGTGCTTGTCCTCCCACTCGCCCTCATACTGCGCCTTGGTGATGGCCGCGTTCATCGAGTCCAACACGATGAGGATTGGGATGCGTTCCCCGCCCTTGCGCAGCTCCGCCGCTCGCTCGATGACCCCTTCACACGTCGCAAACACCGACTCCAAGTGCGGCGGCTGGGCTAGCACCAATTGATCAATGTTCACCCCGATGGCCCGAGCGTAGTCAGGGTCCAGCTTGTACTCTTTGTCGATGTAGACTGCCACCCCTCCGAGCCGCTGCGTCTCAGCGACGATGTGCAGCGCAAGCGTGGTCTTGCCGGAGCCCTCCATGCCGTGGAGCAGCGTGAGACGGGAGCGTGGGATGCCGCCGCGTCCAATGGCCGCGTCGATGGTCGCGCACTGTGTGGAGATGACGCCCCGGATCTTGATGGCTAGCCCATCGCTCCCGAGCAACATGGCGCTATCGTCGCCCAGCTTGGAGCGTATGCTATCCAGCACCCCGGTGGCGAAGTCTAGCTTGATGGCCGCTTCGCCGCCGGGTGCTTCTGGAGTCGCCACCGCCACCTGCTTCTTGGTGGCAGTCTTCTTTGGCATCAGCCCTTCTTGCCGCCCTTCTTGCCGCCCTTGGCCTTAGTTTTGGCCTTGTCCTTGCCTTTGCCGCCGGAGATCCGATCCAACTCGGCATCCAGCGCGTCCAGCCCCAAGTCGTCATCGTCCTGTTTCTTGGTCTTGGACACCACAACTTTCTTGCCCTGCTTCGGCGGCTTCACAGGCTCGGGCTCCGGCTCATCATCATCGTCGCCTTCATCGTCGCCTTCATCGTCGGCGTCGTCGTCGGCGTCGTCACCTTCATCGTCGTCGGCGTCGTCATCGTCGGCGTCGTCGGCGTCGTCATCGTCGGCGTCGTCATCGTCGGCGTCGTCGTCATCGTCGGCGTCGTTCTCATCGTCGTCATCGTCGGCGTCGTCGTTCTCATCGTCGTCGCCGTTCTCATCGTCGTCGTCACCAAAGGCATCATCGTCGGCGTCATCTAGCTTCACGCCAGAGATCATCGCCTGGATATCCTGTGGAGTCTTGACCATGTTGGCGACCAGCTTAAACAGGTCGCAATCGCCATTCTCAGCCATCGCCTTCAGGATCTTCTTGCGCAGCTCCTTGGACAACTTCACAGGCTTCTTGAGGCTTTCGGTGTCAGCCTGGACCTTGTATTTGGTGTCATTCTTTCCGCGCCCTTCGCGGCTGATTCTGGCCAATATCGCGGCGTCTGGATCAGTGATGTCGCCGTTGTCAAAGAACAGCTCCATCAACCCCTCATACACCGTCTTGCCGCACATGAGCACGGCTGGTTTCTCCGGCAATTTCTGCCACGGCTCCGACTTGGCGCGACGATGCTTCAACGGCGTGACGCCCCACAGAAAACGAGACTGTGGACGAGCGTTGTCTGCCTCTTCATCGCTCAATTGACCCGTCCGAAGTGCTTCAGCCATCGGACACTCCGACGGGAGCTTGAAGCCCTTTTTCTTGCGCAAAAATGCCTTGACAAATGGATGCTTGATCACCGGGTTGGCGTCGGTGTCCAATGATACCACCATCCCGTTGTTCTTGCCCACCCCGAAGTGGACGGTGACGGGCACATAGTTGAGCCCGGCTGTGGGCGGGTGCTCATCGTCATCCCTACAGGGAGGATGGATGTACACCAAAGTGTCCCCCTCGGGCGGAGCCCAGAAGTCCCCGCCGCGCTGCTGCGCCTCATAGCCCTTGCGCATACGCCCCATATCAACGGCCATCACTCACTCTCCTTGAACTGGTGCTGATGTATTCAATCGTCCCGCAGCGCTATGCCCGGGCTTTTCTTTTCTGGTTGATTGCACGCATCGCTGATTCCGCGTGCGCCATATCAGGATTCTTGGCTGCCCTGGGGCGTGTAGACATGCCTGTGGCCTCCAGCTCCGCTCGGGCCATCGCGCCTTTGGATTGGAGCATATTGGCTTTGGTCCTGAATGCCTCATAGATGGCGCGGGTGAGTGTGACGTTGCGGGTGGCGGCGGCCAAGCTCTTTTTGATCGTCATGAAGCGAGGGTCCGCTTCAAGAGCCTGCCGCACCTTCCACTCCGACATCTTGCCGTCCGCTTCGATCATGGCAGCGCCGGTCTTGGCCCGCCAAGCCCGATACCACGCGTCAGCAGACTTCATCTCCGCTTCGGCTGCCGCCCAAACGGCTCCCCAGTATGCCATTTTGGCGGCGACCTGATCCATGTCTTTGCTCAGGTCGCCCACCTGCAACTCGACATCCACATTGATGGCGACCGATTGGCCGTCCACCTCGATATTGACTTCACCGAAGCTCATCTCAGCTCGCTTTCTTGACACCGCCAGACGCTTTGCGCGGGCCACCCTTCGCCTTTGGCGCCGCTTTGGCTGCCTTGCTGACTTCCTTGGCTGCCTTTGCAGGCTCGGACTTGGGTTGTACCTCGGACTTCACCTCCGCCGGCTCAGTCTTATTGGGCTTCTTGCCCTTTGGTTTCTTGGTTCCAGACTTCTTGGCCTTTGGCTTCTCGGGTGCTTCAATCGGTAGCTTGGCATTCAGCCACTGCTTGGCACTCGCGTGTGCGGAGAAATTGAGCACCCACTTGTCACCGTAGGTGATAGAGCCACCCTCCAGGACTGGCGACGTGATCGTGCGGCCCTTCATGAGCTTGCGCTTGAACGTCCCAAACTTGTGGACTCGCAATTCAGTGCTCTTGGTCAGCAACTCCAACATGACTTCGAACGTCTTTTGAATTTGATCCTTGTGGACGCCAACCGCCTTGGCGATATCCGACACGCCCAAAATGACCTTTGTATCGTCTGACATGATTCACCTCCTGTTTGTGTCTTTCCTGTCTTATGCAGCCCGCGCATGTTTGGCTGACTTTTTCAGGAGCTTGATCGCACCGTTGTTCAAGAAATATTGCCAACTTTTCCTGTCTTTCTTGCGATCTAGCTGAATTCGGAGATGATTGCCCGCCTTGATGTGCTTCTTGGCACTCGCGTCCCATGCCGACGCAAAGCAGATCACATCGATGTAGTTGCCAATCCCGTCGATGATGCCAAAAAAGGCCATTTCATTGCTGTTCTTGTCGTACTTCAACCGCACATGGGTAATGACCCCGGTGAACCAACTGCTCAACCCGAGTTCAAAGAGCTGATTGGTGATCGCGCTGGCGCGAAGCGTCGTGACCACTTCGCCCTCCGCGCCCTTGTATTTGATCTGCTTGTCGGCCCAAGGGTAGGACACCGACGGGTGCTGGCCTGCTATGATGCGCTCCCAGACAGTCAGCGGTGCCCCCTCGTTCACCTTCTTGCGGTACACTTCCAGATCCAATAGGAAATGGGCGCGCAAATTCTCATACCGCGCATTGGCCGACGCGTGAACCACCACCGGGGTCCCAACGCCCGCGTCAACCACCTCACGGAAGTCATCAAAGATGTCAAAGTCAACCTTGATCCGGTTCTGCTTCCCGCCGACATCCTCCACGTTGACATTCGCATACCTCGCTCCCCAGAACATGTCCCGCCGCTCTTCAGCAGACGGAAGCTCCCCTGTGTGAAAGTCCCCCACCTGGTTGTACTTCACCTCCACAACAACGCCGACGATGAACACTCCGGCTCCGTCGTTGTTCACCCAAAAGTCTTCATCGCTCATGGCGGCGATTGGAACCTTGATGTTCTTGGAGATGAAGTCCCCGTATGCATCAACTGGATGCTTCCCAAAGGCCAGAGGGTTGACCTGGGACGCGATCAACTGCCGCTCTTCATCGGCATAGTCGGGCTCCGCCGCCCATTGCTTCAGAAGCTCCCGAAGCCCCTCCTTGTCCTTCTTGTTGTACACCTTCCAGAAGTCTTCAATGCCCTCGATGAACTGCTTGATATTGGGCAACATCTCATCGAGCGCTCCCGCGCGGGCCAGCGCCAAGACCACGCCCTTGTGACACTTGCGCCGGTCCACGCGGGCAAGGAAGTCAAACAGCCCCTTGTAAGGTTGATTCTCCATGATCGTTGTCGCCGCCGCTTCACCAACACCCTTGATGTCAACCAAACTCCCCCGGATGGCCCTGCGTCCCGAGTCAATTGCAAACTGCTTCTTGGACATCGACACAGAGGGTGGCAGCAGCTCGATGTCGTGGCGCTTGACATCCTTTGCGATCTGCTGGATGCGGAGCCGCTGCGGCTCGTTCTTGAGCAGCGCCCAGTAGAATTCAAGCGGATACTTCCGCTTGAGCCACATCCCCCAATAGGCGATAACTGCATAACATACAGCGTGAGAGCGGTTGAATCCATAGCTGTTGTGTGATTGAAAATATTGAGGATTTGCACCTTTGGAACAGACCAAATAGTTGGCTAATTCACCACCGTGCTCACACTCGATGTCCCACATCGACTCCACGCCGATATCTCGGACTTCAACCACAACGGCGGAGCTTCCCAACGCCAACATCCTCACGCCCGGATACAGATCATTGGCTTTCATCCACCCTTTGTCGGTATTCCACCAATGATCTGGAGAGCAAGCAAGAGTCTGGCCGCCTGTGAGCTTGATGTCGAATTGCCGACGCACGCCCGTCCTAGCAACCGTCTTGACTCTGTTTTCGGTTGGCCGCCCCTCGGAATCCAAGGACACGATTGAATCGCCTGGCTTCAAGTCGCTGATTGCTTTCGTTTCAGCCTGTAACTCCGAGAATAATGCATCGAACACATGTTCTTGCTGTATGTGACTCTGCCGCACCCCAAATAAATGCATATCGGCTCTTGCCGTTTTGAGCCCTTCAGATGATAGGATGTGTGCGGCCCTCGTGCTGTTATCTCCAGATTGTCCAGAGTGTTGTTCGTCGTGTCGCCGTCGATATGATGCACCATCTCTCTGGACAACAGCTTCCGACCAATCATCTTTTCCATGGCCACTCTGTGCTCCAGCTCCCAGCCATTCTCCGTCTTGATCGTCAAGTAACCATTCTGCTTCCCCTTGTCGCCAATTTTCTTCTTGCAAGTTGGCGCGCCGCGCTCCGTTGTCAACTCTAAATTGTCGATGTCGTTGTTCATCGGATCGCCGTCCTTGTGGATCACTTGCTCCCGATTTGTCAACCGCCGGCCTATCTTCTGCTCCATGAGCCATCGATGCTCTCTCACCCATCCCCTCTTTGTCTTCACATCCATGTATTTGCCGTCGCGTCGGCGGCTCCCTATTGGCTTGGCTTTCGGCATCCTCTTGACTCCCGTTGTCGTTTCGTTTAGCTTCTAACGAAACGACAACGCAAGAACAAGAGGGCAAACAACCAAAAAAAGTTATCGCGTCCATCACCCGCCCAGCGGTCTTGGCGTCCATACCGCAAGTTGCCTTCGCGCCCTCGATGAAATTTTGACGCTCCTTGCCAATAGTCTCGTCGCCCCACTTCTTTGCGATCTTTTTCCTGAGTGAGTCAGCGGTGGCCGGAGGGAACCCGGCGACCTGTGTGAAAATCTTCAGCACATGCTCCTGGTACACGATGATCCCGAGGGTGTCCTTGGTGATCTCATCTACCAACGGGTGGCCAAAGGCTGACTTCTTGATCAGCTTCGGGTCCTTTTTGCGCGCCACGTACTGGGTGGCCAAGCCCGAGCGTGCGGTGCCCGGTCGATTCAGCGCTGTCATCGCAGCGATGTCTTCAAAGTTGTTGAACTCAACGCCTGAGCAAATCTTGTCGGCGCCCGGGGAATCGTATTGGAAGATCCCCACATAGTCATGGTCTGTGAACCCCTGGAGCACATCAGGCTCGTTGAGGTCCAACTTCTCCAAGTCGATGTCCACCCCGTGCCGCTCCTTGATCGCCTTCACGCAGTCGTTCAACACGGTCAGAGTCCGGAGCCCGAGCACATCGAGTTTAAGCAGCCCCATCGCCGCCACGCCATACATGTCGATGGCGCTGACCACGACATCCTTGCCCTCGTGCTTCCGGATCTCCAATGGAACCAGATCCGTGAGCGGCACCGGTGATGTAATCACCCCGGCGGCGTGTATGCCGAGGGTCTTGGCCATCCCCTCCAGCCGCTTGGCGTGACGGAGCACGTCTGGATACTTCGCGTTGAATTCCTGACACACCTTGAATTCAGCGAAGCTGTCCTCAATGGTCTGGCTGGCCCGCTCATCGCCGCTGCTCCGCTCGATGATCGAAGCGGTGACCGCGTTCACCTCGGCATAGGGCACGTCCAGGACTCGGGACACATCCTTCAGGCACTGCTTCCCTGACAGTTTACCCACTGTCGCGATCTGACACACCTTGTCGGCGCCATACTTCTCACGCAAGTGGTCGATGATCTCCTGGCGACGCACATCCTCAAAGTCCATGTCGATGTCGGGCATGTCGATACGACTGGGTGAGATGAACCGCTCAAAGATCAACCCGTGCTCGATGGGGTCCACGGAGGTGATGCCCAGCAGGAATGAGACGATTGAACCGGCGGCGGAGCCCCGCCCTGGCCCGCAGGCGATGTTCTGGCGTCGCACCCAATCATACAAGTCTCGGACCAGCAGGAAGTAACCGATGAACCTCTGCCGCTTGAGCGCCCCCAATTCCATCTTCAGACGGTCCCGGTAGATGGCGACGGCTTGGGCCGGCGGCATCTTCATCCGGCGGGCATAGGCGGCTGCCCGGCTCGGGATATCCCGCCAGCTCCAACCTCCGATGCACAGCTCTTTCAGGTACTGATACTGCTGTGCATCTGTGGCGTCATATCCGCCATATTCACTCGGGAGCCGAAGCGCCGGCATCAAGCACGCGAAGCGGTCGATGTTGATGATCTTCGGCTCGATCATGCTATTGAACAGCAGAGTGTTGTCCAATGCCTCCTTGATGACCTTGTCAGACATGAATTCATGGTTATCTTGGAAGGCTGTCTTCATCTCCGCCCGAGTCCGGAGGTGAAACTCATTGTTGCCGAAGCGGAACCTGTCTGGGTTGGACATCCTGTCCCCGGTCCCGATACAGAGCATCACCTCGTGGGCGTCGGCATCCTTCTGGTCGACATAGTGGGCGTCTTGCGTCGCCAACAGGCGTGCGTGCTTGCCCCAACGCTCCCGGAGATCCAATGCGAATTGGTTGGCCAACCGTTGATCGTCGATGGCGTGCGGTTGCACCTCCAGCCAGAGGTCTTCACCGAAGCGCTCCCGCAGCTTCTCGGCGTCGGCCAATGCCATCCGCTTCTTGCCCGTCGCAACCCGGTCGTTGATCGGCGATGACAAGCAACCGGTGGCAACCGCCAATCCGTCGCCGTGTTCCATCAGCGCCTTGAGGTCGATGCGCGGCTTGTAGTAGAATCCCTCTGTCCAGCCCATCGTGGACAGCCGATACAAGTTGCGGAGCCCTTCGGCGTTCTTGGCCCAGACGGTGATGTGCCACCGGTCCCGGATCCCCCAGTGCTCCTCATACCCCTTGACGGCGTTCTTGGCGTCGGCGCGATTCATCCCCTGGGTGATCTCCGCCCGCTCTTCAGGCGTGATCCCCTTGCGATGCATGTCCATCGCGACATAGAATTCAATCCCGTATATGGGCTTGACGCCGTGCTCCTGGCACTCCAACAGCTGCTGGTAATATCCGCGCATCGTGCCGTGGTCGGTGATCGCGATGGCTGGCGCTCCGCGCTCCTTGGTCGCCTTGACATAGTCGGCGACCTTGCCGCAACCGTCCAATTGGCTCATATCCGCGTGTACGTGCAAGTGGACAAAGTCTTCAGCCTTTGACACCCGATCCCTCCAATCGGCGGCGTGTATATCCTACCAAACCACTCGGACGTTTATTCGCCCAACCTTGATAGGACTGCGCGCGCCGCGTCGCCTTTGACCACGTTGGTGGTTGTGATATGGCACTTTGGAACCGTGATGGAGCGCTCGAACATCAGCGTGAACAGCCGGTCCAGTGTTCTCCAATCGGCCTGCGATGGGAACCACCTCCCCTCGCAGCGCCGCTTACAAACGTCATAGGCGGCGGTCATCCAAACGTACAGCACATCGCCGCCCTGCTGTGTCATCAGCTCCTGCCAGAATCCCACCAATTTGCGGCTCGCAGACAGGTCCTTGTAGTAACCATCCAGATGGTTGTGAAGCACACCATAGGCGACAGCGGAGGGCAGCGAGCGGTCCAATATGACGTTTGCTCGGAGGGTGCCTAGCAGGTCTGCCGTGAAAAGATCCTCGATGTGGCAGTTCAGAGGTATCCGGAAGTCATCCCTGAGCACTCGCTCCGCGTCGCCCTCGTGCCCCCAATGCAGATCGGAGTTGCCCCGCCTGAACGGCCGATACACCGGCCATTCAAGCCACTGCGACAGCTCCTGGGCACAAGATGACTTGCCAGTCCCGTTGAGCCCCTCCAATATGATGATCACAGAGCCAACCCCTTGTGAACAGCATCCACCGCTGCCAATGCCCAAGCCAGATCATTCTCCGGGATGGTCAGCGGCGGTGTGAATCGGATAGGCCCGAATTGCCGATGCGTGGCAAACAACAATCCGACTTCCCGCGCCCGATGGATGAACTGAAAACCGTCATATCCATAGGTGTGAAAGTCGGGCGTGAAGGCGTTGAGCATCCCGAAACCATCGACGCTGGCCACCCAATCATAGCCACCCAACACCGTCCGGATCATCTCCCCCCGTTTACGCACCATCGGCAAATTGGCATCCAACCATCTGAACATCTCCGCTGCCATGTGACAGACAAAGGGCGAGCCCCCGAAGGTGTTGAAGTGGACTCCTGGAGTGAACGCCTTGGCGACATCCTCCGACGCCAGCATACAGCTCATCGGGAAACCCATGGCCAAGCCCTTGGCCAGCGTCATGATGTCGGGCTTGACTCTGATCTTCGGGTGCTGCCACGTGGCGTGATAGCCCGCGCGTCCCGAGCCCGCTTGCACATCGTCATAGATGAGCAGGAAACTGTGCTGCTTGCGTATCCTGGCCAACTCTTGCCAGAATGCAGGCGGATATGTGTGCACAGTGTTGTTGCCCAAGACGGGTGCGAGAATGACGGCGGCGACTGTGTCCCAATCTGGCGCCTTGGGCTCGTGCTCGGCGCCGTCTGTAACCACCTGTTGGAGCACCAACTCATCTTCACGCCATCTAGGGTCCAGGACTCCGAAGCCAGCAGCGATGGGCCCAAACCCGTGGCGGTGATATGGACTGACTCGGAAGTCCCCGGCGGCGAGACTCAGACCGGTGCGCCCATGGAAGTTGCCTTCCATCGTCAAGATGCGGCGCCGCTCTTCATGCCCCCGGTCCCACCAATACTTGCGCGCAATCTTGATGGCTGCCTCGTTGGCTTCAGTCCCGCTGTTGGAAAAGAAGATCCTGTCCATCTCCGTGCGCTGGCAAATCAGCTCCGCCGCTTCCCAGCGCGTTGGATTGGGATAGATGTCAGGGAGCTGGTGCGGAGCCCCGGTGCCAAAGAATTTGAACACCGCCTGAAGAACCTCCGGCGTGTTGTAGCCCAGCGCGCAGACACCCTCATCCCCCCAGAAATCCAAAAGGCGTTGTTGCTTCTCAACATCCTTGACGGCACTTCCGGCTGCCGATTCAACCGTTATCGGCAGCCGTACCACGTTGTTCATCAGACGGCCGTTGTACTTCTCGGTGTTGACCGTCGTGTCCTCATTCTGGTTCATCGGCCATCCTTTCTGGTGCCTGTCCAAGGATCCCTGCCCCAGAAGCGTTCATATTGCGTCGCACGCTCCATCATCTCCGCCTTCATCGGCACGTCCACGTTGCCCAATGCCAAGGGCAAGGGCTCCGTCGTCCATTCGCGGTTGAGATGGAGCGGACACGGTGGCAGCTTGTCGTCCCCGGTCAACCGGCGGCGGCATTCTTCTTTGTACACGCATCCCATGAAGTCATCTCCCGACATGCACGGCGGTGAGACCATCTCCCGGAATATGGGGTGAATCTTCTCGGCGCACTCGTTGATCATCCCCTCGATGATGGGCCCCCAAATTCCAAGCTGCAAAATCCAACATCCCCGCTTGCCCACGATGTGCTGCAGCGCTGAGATGTTCAGCTTCCAGCTGATCCGGTGTTGCGCCCCCAACGGTATCAGCTCCCGAGCATCCTCCATCGGTATCCCTGCCGCCACCAGCGCGTTGTATCCCGCCTGAATCCGCTCCATTGTCGCCCTGTACAAGTCAATGAGCGTGCTATCCGGATGTTGCTGAATTGTCAAGGGCAGCCGGTATGCCTCATTGGTGGCAAAGCTCCCCATGTCCTGGATGCGCATCGACTGAGACCACCATGAACTCTTGGCCAAATCAGGTATCTCATCCATCACTATGTCGGCGCCCACTCGCTCCGGCGAAGGGAGCGTGCCGATCCGATGGCGCACCGCCTGCTCCCGCCAAGATACAGAGACACCCTCCAGCATGAACACGAGGTCCACGTGCTCGCCGATCGGGATGCGCTGGGCTATCACCGCCCTGAAGAGCTTTTCAATCTCTTCAGGGGCCACGTCCCGCTTGATCTCCGCCGGAGTCCGAAGCGGCTCCTCAGTCTTGCTGGCCTCCCACACGCTGTACACCAGCTCCAAAGGGTCCCGAGTCCAGGTCAGCAGGGTCACTTCCGGTTCATTCATCGCACAATCTCCTTGAATTCTCTCACCACTTTAACAGGCACCTTGTCCTGCACTTCTTCAATCTCCAACGCCCCTTGCGGAGCCCCCCGCTGAAGCAAGAACATCGATGACATCCGATGCCACGTCACCACCATAAGTGTGCCAAAGTCGTATCGCTCCTTGTATTTCCGAGCCACCACCCGAAAGTAGTCAGGCCAGTGATCAGGGTGCATCCCGATGGACTTGTGGTATGACGCCCGGTTCTTGGGGAATCGGGACAATCCGAAAATGGCGCTGTCGGTGATCGTCACCCACTTCTTGGACGCCTTGAAGATGGCGTCAACCGCGTCCATGTAGCGCTTCTCGGTCAGAAATCGGTTGAATGTGAGCTGATTGAAATCGGCGTGCACCCAATCCCAATACCGTTTGGGTTGTTCACCGATGAAAGCATAAGAGTCTGTGACCCTGGCGTTCACGTCCGGAAGCGATCGCTTGATGGACATCACGCAATCCTTCTCGATGTCCAATGCCAGGTGCGCCCTTGGTTTGCACAGCTGCTGGATGATGGAAGCGTGCCAGCCGGAGCCGCCAAACAGTTCCACCACGCGCCCCACCTTGCCCACCTTCTCGGCCACCTTTTGGAATGCGGCTAGCTCCGCGTGAATCTCATGCCGGCGGATGGCGTAGTGCGAGTGCGGAGCGTCCTTGCCGATCAGCGCCCGCTCTTCATCGCTCGATGAATCGCACACATACATGCGTTGGCCGCCCAGATCAATCTCGGTGATGTTCATCCCGGTTCCCTTCGATGGCTTCGGCGGCGCGTTTGACAATAGCAGGCCAATCAGACACCCGTTGAATCAGCCGCGTATCCTTCAATTCCCTGTTGTATGGCCAATCCAATAACAGAACAGGCACACCTATGGACGCGACTTCCAGACAATGCTTCACCCGGTCCTCCACAAAGAAGGTTGGGCGCGCTGGAAAGATGTGCTCATAGATCAATTCTGCCTTGTCTTTCCCGAATAAAATCAAGTCATAGGCCATCCCGTGTTCTCTGAGCCAAAACATCGTATCGGCATACAGGTTCTTGTATTGCGCATATGGCCGTGCTGTCATCAACACGATCTTGAACCCGAGGTCCCGGATGGCTTGCGTTGCTTCAGAAGCCCCTCTTATGGGCGGCAGCTCCCGGAATTGGCCACCCCTGTAGAAATCCTCCTTGAGCGATTCAAGCAGAGCGATGGTCCGATCGTTCATTGGGGCTCCGCCCTGGGCACTGTTGAGTTTGTCTTGCCACTCGCTCAAATCGGCCAGGCAGTTGTCCACGTCGATGACAACCAAGCGGGTGGAAGTCTCCAGCGCCAAACGCTCCCCTCGGGCTCGATCATCGACCACCGCCGACTTCCGCATGAACGAGTCATACAGCCCGTCGGAGTCCACCCCGTACAGCTGCGCGATTGCAATCAGATACTTGAGCACATCGGCGGCTTCATCAGCCAAATTGACCTGCTCCACGGGTCTGCTCCGGAGCACATGCGCCTTGAAGTGCGTGGCGACCCGCATCAGCTCCGCTGCTTCTTCAAACATCCCCAAGGCCAAGTCCTTGGACACCCGAGCCCGGTCCATCGGCGACATCGCCGATGGGTCCAGGTTGAACGTCTCTTGCTGTCGCGCTTGGCGCTTGAACATCTCATCCCATCGGTCGGACATCGAACCATCTCTCAGCCAGGTCAATCGCATCCTCCAACACCACATCCATGGTGGAGCGTGAATTCCATGTCGCAAATCGGCCCAGCGGTGCTATGTTATTTGGCCACTCGGGCTCCACTTCCAACGGCAGCAGATGCCCCTTCAACCCCTCCGTCACTTGATCTATGGCCCACCCATCCTGAAAGATGAAATTGAGGTCAGAGTGCATCCTCGGGACATCCAACTGGCCGTTGATCTCCACGGAGTAGCCGGAGCCCGACGGCGAGAAACGGTGAACGGCGTCGGCAGGGGTGTACGGTGTGTACACATAGTCCCATTGGACGTATCGGTCCCGCAGGGGATGGACCTGGATGACGTTCAGCTTCATCGCAACGCCCTCCGGCACATAGAAGTCAGCCATCCGACGCACCGCCCACAACGGAATTGTGACCACGCAGTAGTCATAGGGCACTGACACCCCTGATGCGGTCTGCAACGCACCACCCCGGATCCCCGTCACCGCCGTCTTCATCACCATGAGCCCACCGGCCAATTTCGTGATCACCTCTGGGAAGTGAGCCCGGATGGCCTTGCGGGGCTTGGCTGCCGCCGGATCATTCATCGCCGTCGCTGCGGACTCCGCGTCCGCTTCTGTGCGTCGCGTCTTGCGGTAGTGATCGGCTCGTATCCGGGCTGCCTCGGAGCCCGGAAGCGAGTGCAAATATTTGGGATAGGGATGCACCCCGCCGCGAAGCATGATCCCGCCTGAAATCGCATAGTCGCTGTAGACCACCCCCAATTCATCAAACAGGTTGATCATCCCGATGGTGTGGTGAATGTATTTGAGCCCTCCGGCGAGAAATTCCCCGCCCAAGGCGCCCGACTCTATCACCAGAACCTCCGCTTGCAGTCGCCTGAACACATACGACGCGATCAGTCCAGACATACCACCGCCGATGAGAACCACGCGCGGTTTCATTGATTGCCCCAATTATTGTTGGATTAAAAGGCGGGTGACGCCGCTGATGGCCGGAAGTCAGCCATGAAAACCCACCATCGCGGCGCCACCCACGCCTCCACCGAGCCCCGGACAAGGAAAGCTCATACTGGTGGAGGCAACCAGTTTAGTCTACCCTCACGGATCATCCGCCCGTAAACCTGCGCCACAAACCTCGCTCCGTCCTTGTCGTGATCTGAGGCACGAGAAGTGAAGAAACCATCGACATGCGGGGCCAAGTGGAGCTGTTTGAGTTCAGCTTGAGAAACACCCTTCCACTCCGTCGCTCGGAGCGGTGTCAAGACATCTACCAGCCCAGTCCGTGGCTTGAAGAGAACCAACGCCAATGGCTGGTCCCGCCCGCTCGATGTTCTCACATAGATTGACATGTATTTGCTCTTCTTGCGCCTATCCGATGTGTACAGCCGTCCCGGCAAGAGCGCTTGGGAGCCCTTGGGATACTTGTACGGGATCTGCTCCAGCAACGCCGCTCGGAAGTGCTCAAAAATCTTGTAACAGTCCAACCGGTTGCGGATCGACAACGCCACCAGCGCTTCCGTCGCCGCGCTCTGCGAACAATCGCGTGGCAGCCGCTTGTTCTTGCGTCGCCCCTTCGCGCTGCGAATCATGTGTTTGCGTGGTGTTACCTTGGACGGATCCCTCTTGGACAATCCGCCCCGGATGCCCCAACGCCGGATGACCTTGTCCAGCTCTTTCATGAACTCGGTGGCATCCTGCTTGGCGATGGCGTAATGATCCTCCACTCCGTCCACCTCGCACAGCTGGATCTCCACCAAATCGTCCGTGGTCTTCTTGCTTTCCCTCAAATAGATCTGGAAGGCAGCACAGTGGTTCCGCCACAAACAAGGCTCGCTCTGATCCGGATCTTCGTGCTCCGGTTCCCCGTCACAGGTCTCATCCCCACGCTCGTATTGCCCCACGCAGGGTGGCATGTATTTGTTGGCATCGTCGCTCATTCTTGCCCCTCCTTGAGCCGCTTCACCAGGTCCCCATACCAACCTACAGGCACCTTTTCGCGTGCGCCGTCGGCACCGTAGACCACACCTAACAGCGCGTTGAATTTCCCCTCAAGCACCAATGTGCGGCGGAGCTTCCCCTTGCCCAAGACCAACACCACGCCCCACTCATAACGCTCGATCATCCGAGACCACTCACCGGCTGCCTGGAAGTGATCCGGCTCCGCCGCGTAGCCCGGAATTGGCCGAGGGTCCAATCCCCTCCGCTCGATCACCTCTGCCACAAACTCGTGATCGTGATAAGGGGCCTTGCTGATGTGAATCACCGGCCACCCCTTTTCTGCTACTGCCTCGCCAAACAATTCGCTGAATTCCGAGTCATACTTGGCCATTTTTGTGAACAACAAACGGATTTTGTGCAAGCTCCAATCAACTGTGTTCTTGGTGACCCCTAAGTAGCGTGCGATGGCGATGCTGGGGACTTCCTTGCTCGCGTCGCCGCCGCTGTTCTTGATCATCTTCAGCAGCTCCACCGACGGATTGCATCGGGCTGTAAATACCTTCTTGTCCAACCCCGTCAAGGTGTTGAGCAGTCGGAGCTTCATCCGCTTCGCTTGCGCGTCCAACTCCGCCCAGCTACACACCACCTCGGGCGATTCATCCGACGCTGCCGGCTCATAGCCCCAACCGTCGCCGTCCCATGCGAGCATGTCATCGAGCGACAACAATGGAAGTGGACGCTTCACGGCGTTGCCGTCGGCGTCGGTCACGATCACAAAGGGAGTCCGACACTGCGCCAGCTCGTGATACACCAGACCAAGGTAGGCATTGGTCAGGACGCGGCTGGCATAGGCCACCAAGCCGCCCTTCGCCTTGTTGTAGTCGTATCGCAACAGCGCGCCGAGAAGGGCCAACCGTCCCTCCTGGATGGCGTCGTCCACGCCGATGGACGGGAGCGAGCGGTGCAACGCCCGGCTCTTATGGAGGATGGCTGGATACACCCTCCGCTCGATGTCGGGGTACATCTCCCGGAGCGCTTCAGGGCAGCGCCAGCCCTCTGGGAAGGTGGTCACGCTGCCACTCCCTTCTTGCCCTTGAGCAACTGGCTCCGCATCAGCTTGTACACTTCAACGGCCAATGCCTCAATGTCGTTCACGATGACATGGGTGGCGCCGTGCCGCTCGTTGTAGAAGTCCTGGACGGTCCTGGTCTGTGCGCCGATCCCAATCACCTCGATGCCCGAGCGTGTGATCTTCTGGATTGCTTCCTTGAGTGCCTTCTCGTTGGTATCTATCGCGACACCGCCGCCTGCCGGTTGGCCGTCAGAGAGCACGAACATGATCTTGCGTGTCTCGGAGCGCTTCGCCAGCCGCTCCGCGACCATCATCACCGCTTCACAGTCCACGTTGTCTTGGCGGCCCGTGATCGTCGTGAGACGGCTCCGCACCTTGCGGTAGGACTCGCTGAACGCCTTGAACATGTGGTATTCCATCGGTGCCATGCGGCTGTAGCCGTCCCGCTCGCAGCGGATACTGTCGCGAGTGCGAGTGTGGAAACCGATGATCTCAAATGGAATGTTCAGCGCGGCGAAAGTCTCACCCAGCGCCACTGCCATCAGCTTCGCCTGGTATGCTTTGGTGGTGTAGCTGTATCGGCTGTTGCCGTCGCCGTTGCCCATCGAGCCGCTGAGGTCGATGAGGATGCTGATCGCGGTGTCTAGCTTCTCGCCCTGCTCTTCAACCTGAAACACCGCCCGGTTGCCGGTGCGCACAGAAGCGAGCCTGGAGCTGTCCAACTCGCCGCTCCGCTGATCGCCGATGAGCTTGGATGCCGCCCGAGCCCGAATGACGGTGGTGAGCTTGCCCTTCAGCCCTCGGATCTGCGCGGCCACCTTCTCTTTGATGACGTTGTACTCCAGGTTGCTGTCGGCACGAGTGTGCGGGATAATCTGTGCATCCGCCGCTGCCGCTTGCGGGTGTGCGGAGTATCGGCGATTGCGGCTGCCGTCGGCGCGAGCGGCGTCAATCACTTGCTCCTTGGCCAGCTCCATGAGGTCGCCGTTGTCGGCGTCCTTGAGCATCGCTTGGCGGCCAGCTTCGGCGGCTGCTTCACGGGCTGCCTCGTCACCTTCGCCACCGCTGTCCTCGGAAGCCCCTCCGCTGCCCGTCTCTGCGTCTTTGTCCTCGCCCTCATCCTCGCCCTTGGACTCGCCTGAATCCTGGTCTTCTGCGGCATCCTCGTCATCCTCGTCACCAGCGGCACTGGACTCGCCGTCTGCCTCGTCACCCTCGTCACCGGCGGAGCCGCTCTGCTCGCCCTGCTCACCCTCGGACTCGCCCTGCTGACCCTGCTCGCTCTGCGCTTGGTCGGCGTCTTGGCCCTGCTCGCCCTTCTGCTGCGGCTCGCCCTTCTGCTGCTCGGGCTGTTCCAGCTCTTCAGCCTTGTCGCCGATCTTCTTGATCGCGCTACGGGCCAGCGCCAGACTGTCGGAGCCCCAACGGGACTTCGGGCCAGCGGCGATCTCGTCAGCAACGGCGTCCATGTAGGGTGTGAACTCGGCAGGCATCCAGCTCGTGTCCAGGCCGTGCGCCGCGAAGATGATGCCGCACCCGAGGGTGTGCCAGAAATTCTTGGAGTGATCGGACTTCTGCTGATACTGCCGGACGCTGTTGAGGTTGGCGGCGGCCAAATTCTCCGCCATCCCCGGATACCTGGCGCTGTACTTGTGCTCAATCCGGATGTCCTCAAACACGTTGAGGAGCATCTTCTCACGATTGGTCCGGCACTTCCGGCAAAGCTGAAGCGGAGTGATCTGCCCGGCGTCGGCGTGATCCCGCTCGTCAGCTACGTGCGCCGTCTCGTGGTCGAGAAGCCCGTGGAGAACCTTCTGATCGGCGTCCTTGAGGTGGTCGGCGTTGAACGGGTACTTGATCGTGTCGCCGTCGGTGCAGCACTCATATCCCGAGGGCACTACGTTGACCTGCCAATTGCGGCTCATCGCCCGAGCGATGTTCGTGAAAAGGGAGCTTCGGTCTGTGATCATGGCTGACTTCCTTGCTTGTCCTTGTCCTATTCCCTAGCATAATTGATGCGTGTTCAGAAGTCGACCCCAAATTAAGGCAAAATCGACCTTGGGGGCCAACTATCATGCAACATCGCCACCGAAATAGCGCTGAATCAGGTTATCCACGAATTTGGCGTCATCAGCTGACAGCTTGTTGACGACGGTGATCTGCGCGGCGCGGCGGGCATCGCGCATCCGGACTGCCTTGCTAGCCCACGCGATCAGCCGGCGAGTGCTGAAGGTGCAGTAGCACATCTCGTTGGCAAGGGCTTCTCGGACCTTGGATGCGATGGTGACCATCTTCTCTGCGATGGCCCGATTCACGCGGGTGCGATTCATCAGGATCTCAACCTCTGTCTCCTTGGCGGGATAGTTTGCCTTGATGACCACGCCGAAGCGGTCCAGGGTTGCCTCGTTGATCACGTTGGTGCCGGCGTACAACCCGGTGTCGTCGCCGCGCCCGTTGGTGTTGTCGGTCGCCATGAAGCGGAAACTGGCGTGAGGCACGACCACTTCGCCGCCGTTGTCGGTGAGCACGAGCGGCTTGCCTTCCAGGACGGCTTGGAGCTTCATGAGGATGCCGGCCGGAGCGGCGGTGATCTCGTCAAGCAGGAGCCACCAGCCGTTGCGCATCGCTTGGGGCAGGAGCCCGTCGCGCCAAACGGTCGTGCCGTCGGCGGCGATCTCGTGGAAGCCCACAAACTCGGCAGTGGTAAAGCGCTGGTTGAGCTGGACTCGGACGCAAGGCTGGTTGAGCATCGCTGCCAGCTCTTCAACGAGCGTGGACTTGCCGCAGCCGGTTGGACCGTAGATGAACGCGGGGCTGTTCTCTTCAACGGCCAACCCCAACTCCTCCAACATCTGCTCCTCAGTCTTGCCGACCATCCAGTTGGGATTGTGCTTCGGCACGTACACGCCGTCATCGGCTCCGAGGTCCCGGCGGATCTTGAGCTGGACGCAACCGAAGTGGAGGGTGTCGGGCGAAGCGACGGGCTTGGCTTCCTCAATCGGGTATCCCGTCGGCGACGTCACCGGCTTGGGCGCGGTGACCTTGTTCTGACCGGATTTGGCGCGGTGACGCGCCGTCGCGCTGATTGTCGGAGCCCCGGGGAAGCGCTCGTTGTACTCTGCGACGTTGGTCTTGTGCGCGAAACCGAGGTGCGCGTCTAGGCGGTGATACCAACACTCGCACAACTTACATTGGATCTTCTCGGAGCCGTCTTTGTCGAAGCGCTCGTGCTTAGCGTCCTTGGCCATGGCTGACTTCCTTGTGCTAACTGTCTTGTTTTGTCCGGTTGCTCTTGTCCGTTATCTGATAGCATAATTCCATCCATCGCAAAAGTCGAGTGGATATTGACCAGAAAATTGCCCTATGCCCTAAGTGCACGATCTTGTTGATACCGATCAGCCAACTTTCTTTGGGCTGAGGCCAATGAAGCGGCCAAGCGAGCACTCCGCCCACCGGTGTAGCGCTCCGCCGACTCAACCGCCATCCTTGCTTGGTTCCTAGTTGCCGAACCAGGGTCAACCCCATCCGGCAGGCGAGCAATGTGGACCGATCCAAACCGACATGTGAGTTGTCGGGCCACGTCATAGGGCGCCGTCTGCTCTTCAGGGTCCAACATCACCGTGATTCCGGCGTCCACAGGCTTGGCCAACAACATTTCCAGCTGCTCTTTGTGAAGCACCTTGCCCATCAGGGCCAACGCCGGGATGCCGTGCTGCCATAACTTGATGGCGTCCAATGGCCCCTCAACCAATGCAACGTCGCCATCGAGCGGCGCGTGCTTCCACCCCAACAAAAGGCGCCCGTGGTTGGCGCCCGCTGGGTTCAGGTATTTCGGTTCCTGCTGGCCCGTCATGTCCCGAGCGGTGAAGCTCCGCCCGTTGGGACACTCGACAGGGATGATGAGACGGCACGCAAACCTGCCTGTGCGGGCCCAACCGAGCCCCCATTCACGTGCCGTCTCACGCGTCACCCCTCGCTCCCGCAGATACACCGGCATCTTCCATTTCCCTGCTCTGAAGACTGGTATGAACTCGGATGGAAGCTCCGTGTTCTGCTGAACCTCGGGCTGCTCGCCCCCTCGCATTGCCAGCAAGCGCTGAAGCAACGTCTGCGGAGTCCCTTGCCGCCGGAATTGGACTGCCCGCCGGAGGATGTATTGGCGTGCCTCGTTGCGGGTGATCCCCTCGACACGCGCAATCAATCCAACCAGCCAGCGTCCCCGCTCCTGGCACTTGAAGCAGATGTAGTGGCCCTCCTCAGCGTCCACGTAGAATCGGCCATCCTTGCCGCACCAAGGGCACCGCCCCACATACTGATTGGACCCGTTGAGCCTGGCGCCCTCGATGTGACTCTGACACCATTCTTTGACGTCAAACTGCATCAGCTGATCTTCGCTTGGACGGCTCTCACCGCTTCCATGATCGCCTTGTGGACCTGGCCAACTTCCGCGTCTGCATTGACGATCGGCCAAGTTTGCTTGCCGTGGATCTCCTGCTCCGCCATCCGCTTCCAGAACCACCGATAACGCTTCACCACCTTCTCCATCAACCCCGGTTGCTGCTCGTATCGGTCCCTACGCTCCGGCCGTCGCTCCGCTGAAACAGAGGGCTCCGCATCCAACAGAATATGGATATCGGCCTTGGGCAGATAAGCGTGCATGACCACGAGTTGACGGGAGTCCAATCCATCCTCCGCCCCATAGACCACGCCGGAGGGCCACCACCGATCGGCGACCGCATTGACCATCATCTTCTTGGTCCAAGCGATCGTGTCCGCGTGCTCCATCTGATTGGCGAGCTGAAGCGCCTGGAACACCAGTGCGTTGGTCATCCCGTCGGCGTCGGGCTCCGCCCTCCACTCCCGATTCAGATGCGCATAGATCAGCTTCCCCACTGGCGTCTCAACATCCGGAAACTTGAACAGCTTTGCGTTCATCCGCTTCTTCAGCAGCTCCGCCTGCGTGGACTTCCCACAAGCGTCAATCCCTTCCAGCACCACAAACATCACTTGCTCCTGTTGATCGGAACGGAGCCTGTAGCCCAAAATCTGTATCGCGCATAGTCGCCCGGCCGGTCCTTGAACGCCAACAGCACTTCCGACGGATAGCGCTGCCACCGGTCCCGCTCTGACCCATGCATCCCGCTGGTCTTTGCGTACAAAAGCCCCTTCAGCTCCACTTGCTCCAACGTCAAGTGGGACTTCTCGCAATCATCCGCCGCTTCTCGGCGGCTGTAATGTGTCTCACAGACGTTGCAGATCCACGCTTCTTTGGGCATCGCGCAACCCCGTTATTCGCTGGATGGATGTCTTGATGGCTTGGCCCGAAGTGTCAATGCCGATGTAGTCCCGCTCGTTGTTCAGAGCGGCAATCCCCGTTGTACTGGAACCGCAGAAGGGGTCCAACACCACTTGGCCCGGCTTGGTTGAATTCAGCACCAGAGCTTCGCACAGCCCAACGGGCTTCTCAGCCGGATAGCCCCGGTGAATCCGAGCGTAGCGCAGGACATCCCGCTGTCTCAAGTCGTTGAGCCGCCGCTTGCCCTTCTCCAAGAAGACGATGAACTCATACTGGCATCGCCAGTGGTAGCCCATCCCTATCTTCATCTTATCCCACACCAGACGCTTCCACCACTTGAACTTCATCTTGTCCACGATCGGCCGGAGAACATCGCTGGTCTCGTCATCGCAGAAGATGTACAGGTGCGAGTTGGGCTTCATCACCCGCCAGCACTGTATCAAGAACGGCAAGAAGCGCTCGTTGGGGAATACCGTGAACCAATCGTTGCTGCTCTTGGCCGAGTGCTTCAGCCGCGTCGTGCTCCCCACCGCCCGGTGTTTCTCGATGGACTCATATGGAGGGTCTGTAATGATACAGTCCACCGAGCCCTCCACCAAGTTCTGCATCACCTCGATGGCATCGCCCTGGAACACGGACCAGCCCGGTCCACCCTGCCCTCTGTACTTGATTCTGAACATGTCAGGCTCCATATGGGATCCTATCACCCAACTTCCGCGCCAGCTTCCAGCCCTTCAAAGTCAGCTTGTATCGCTTCAGCGTCGGGCGCACCCGCTTCGCCAGCCCTGCTTCTTGCAGCAGCCGGAGATCATCGTCATAGACTCCTGATGCTTCTATCACCCCAAAATTCTTGGATGCCTTGGAGATCATCCATGAAATCCTGTTCATGTCCCCGTCTTGCAATTTCTCCCCCGTGCGTCATCTCTGTTCTTCACATCCCAACGCCAAGAATTCAGATTGGCGCAACACCCTTCGCTGATGTACAATTCATAGCGCCATTCAGCCGCTTGCTGGCACACGTATCGCCCTCGCTCTTCATCCCACGCCAACGCCGGGCAGTCCAAGAGCCCCCACTTGGCCAATGACAAGGGGCACGGGACTTTGATGCAGCACCATCCGCAACCGACACAAGGATGGGTCTTCACGCTTCTCGCTCCTGCTCCGCTTCAGCGATGTACATGCGCGTGAACTCCGCTTCCAACGGGAATGTGATGTCACCTTTGCCGTCCCGGTATTTGGCCAGATACAGCTCCATGTGCTTTGTGTCGGGCTTCAGCGGTCCCTCCGTCGGCGCTGCCTCTTCACCGTCGTCATCGTCTATGGACACCCGCGTTGAGCGGGTGCGCTTCTCGGGCGTGTTCAGGGTTATGACCAGGTCAGCGATGCGCGCCTTGTCGTAGGACTCGGCGGTTGCCTCTGCCTTGGCGATCTTGTCCTTCCACTCCTTGCCCGCCTGCGTGGAAGTCCACACACCGTAGCCCTCGCCAGCGAGCCCGGCGATGTCCCAGTACACCTCCGCCTGCTGGAGCCTATGTGACTCAAACCGCCCCACGCCGCGCATGTGATCGGCGGAGTCCAAGATGATCACCTTGGGGTGAAAGTCGTGCTCCGTCCGCAGATCATCCAACGCGGCGCGCACGGTGTTGATATCACACCGGCGAAGCGGCATCTCAACGATATGGAGCAACCCCTCAAACTGCTTCAGCGCCTTGCCCTGCTTTGCCTCCAGCTGGCGAAGCTCCGAAGGTTTGAAGTCATATTCCTTGAACTTCTTGTATTCCATACGTGACCAGCGGGAGTCCATCCGCTGAGCAATCTGGAACAAAGGCATCTCAAGGCTGAAATACACCGTGGGATAGCCCCGGGCGATGGCGTTGTAGGTGAGGTTGCTCAGGACGATGGACTTGCCCACGCCCGTCGTTGCGACCACCAGACCTAGCTCGCACAGCTCCAGCCCTCCACTCAGGATCCGGTCCAGTCGCTTGAACCCGGTTGGGATGCGTGTCCACTCTTCAGGGTGCTCCCGGCGACGCTTCCGCTCCATCTGCCGGTGCTGAAAGTCCGAGATCCACTCAATGCTGTTGTAGTCCCGTGGCTTGAGCTCCCGGTCCACCGCCGACCGCAACGCCTTGTACACATCATCCACTTGGCCCTTCTCCAGCGACCTTGCCGCTGCTTCCATGGCCAGTTGGGCGTTGACCGTGCGGACAAACTCCGAGAGTTGATCCAGCGATGCCAAAGCCGCCTTGGGCTGGCGCCGAATGAGCTTGCGCACCAACTCCAGGTGAACCGCTCGCTCCCCATCCTCACGGAAGTCCACCCGCGCCCGAGCGATCAAGTGCGCGGCGGTGGTCTGCTCCCGGTATTTGGTCCAGATCTCATAGATCCCCTTCCACACCCATGCGTGCTGCGGAGTGTTGAAATGGTGCTCCGCCACCAACCGCGCTGCCCGTTTCAAATAGTCTTTGTCACGCAGCGCGCGACAAAGGATGTCCTCTTCAAACTCCTGATCCAGAATCAGGTTTGTCATATCCCATCTCGCGCACCATCTCGGCGCCTTGGTTGCGGCGATAATCCCCAGGCTCCATACAGACTGTGTAGAACCTCCCCTGTAGCATCGACTTGACCGTTGGCCCGTATGCTTGATGCAGATGTTGCAATGACAAATTGGTGGCGAAGATCACCGGCATTGAATCATCAAGTCGCTCCTTGAACACTCGTTCCAACTGAGCGTCCATATACCGATTGGACGCCTTCACCCGCTCCTTGCCCAGCTCATCGATCACGACAAAGTCAGAGGTCAGCATCAGAGACAGCCTACGTTGCCGCTCTGCGTCGTTGAAACCTGCCTTGATGTCTAGGTCCAGCTGTGGCATCGTCGTGTAGTACGCGGTGAACGAGGCACGCAGAGCACACACGATCACGTATGAGCAGAACATCGTCTTGCCGGTCCCGTTGTCCCCGGTCAGCAGCAGACCATACCCATGCTTCAACGCCCGACGGAAGTTGGCCACATACCGGCGGATCACGAGGTCAAACGCCTGCCGATTGTGTTTGACCTGATCATCCTTCACATACCAGAATTGCCTGGGCACGCAGGATTCATATGCTTCCAGAGCGTATTCAAACTGCTCCCGGCACGAACATCGCCTGCCCCGTCCCTCGCACTTCCGGCACAAAATGACGTGCCGGAAATAGGCTCGGGCTCTGAATTCTTCCACCTCCGCCTCAGTCCTCATGATACATATTCTCCGCCGCCCACTGCACCCAAACGTCGTGCTTGCCCACGAACACGACTGCGCCTGCCCCTCGGGACATGGCGGCACTCTGGACAGACATCAAGTAGCGATCTGAAACCCCGCTGATGTCAAAGCCCGCTGACTCCAACCCCGGTCGGAGTCGAGGGTCCAACTTGGTCACATCGCCATAAGAATGGCGATTGGACGCGCCCTCTGCGCCGGCCTTGAAGTCCCCGGCTCGCCATTGACGCCCCTTCTCGCTCGTCACCTCCATCGCCTGGCACGCCACCCGGTCCACGTTGGTCGGCGAAGTCAAGAATGTGATCGGGGGCACACGAAGCTTCGCGTCAGCGAAGTGCTTGATCTGCACGTGCCAGTATTCCAGCACCTGGCGTGGCGTCACGGAATACTGGAGACAGAGGATGGCCGCCGCGATGGCGTGTTTTTTCTCCTTGGCGTTGAACTCATAGTTGACCACCCGTCCCGTCTCACGCTGGTCCATCCGGCGATATCGGCTGTAGATGCGGGCATACTCGTCACCCAGCTTGCTGACCAGCTCCCGCCGCTTCGGGTTTTGGGGCGACAGCCTCAGCGTCTCCAGCATCTCAACCCGTTGCGCATCGGAGGGCTCGAATGTGACCTGTGGACGCCCCCTCTGGTCCAACTTGGTCCAGTCAATCGGTTGCTTCGCCGCCGCCGCTTCCGCCACACGCTGGGCTGAGGCTGCCTTGCGCTTCCCCGCCTGCTTCTCGGCGCCTGCTCGCATCGCCGACATGTCCACGCCAGTCTTCTTTGGCGTGGGTGGCGTGGGTGCTTTTGCACTTCCTGATACTTTACGCCTAGTTATAGCCTGCCCCCCCTTATCCGATAGGGATCTAGGGGTTAAGGATCTAGGGGTTAAGGATCTAGGGGTTAAGGATCTAGGAATAGGATCTAAGGATCTAGGTTCTAAACTACTAGCCACTTCTGCGAAACGATGGGTGGAATTAGAACAATCGCTGGGGACTCTCACATGATTCTTGTCTTTCTTGGTGTTTTTCGCCATAGGGGTCTTTTCGCTCGATGATGCTGTTCTTGTCCGGTCTTGTGCGCTTCGCGCACATGCAGATTCTGTCGAATCTGCTTGTTCTTCATAGGGTTTTTGATTTGTGCTATCCTTCTTGAGTGCTTCGATGAAACAACGAACAGCAGAACTGCCACAATATATTGGGTTGCCTAAGGGGTCATGATAGGACATTAAACCAAGATTCAGCTTCCCAAGCGGGATTTTCAGTGAGTGGCCGGTGTTTTGATCAAAAAACCTTATATTTCCATCATCTATGCCATGAAGTGCAGCCGATTTGCTAGTGGATTTTCCACCCATCCCGTCGTTCCCAGCCGGTGGAGAGTCGTTTTTAACCGATGGCACCAGCTTCCCGCCCGTGAGATTCATCCGAACGTCTGGTGGGATGTCCTCTGCTCGGGCGAAGTCTATGTCATCTTCACGCAACAAATCGTCCGCAGCCAAGACGCCGATGTTGGAATCAGGGATCAGATGGCGGGTGAGCTTCACGAGCCGGTTGGGCCCAGAGATGAGGGCTCGCTTCAGGATCTTGACGACAGTGGGGACTCCGATTGCCTCACGGTAGATCTCGATGTATCCCTTGTCGTGAAGCTCCTTGAGGATGACCGACGCTCGCCCCTCGGACAACCCCAAGATCTCGGCCACCTCTGGACGCCCACGAGACAACTCCGAGTCCGAAGCCACCTGGAAGCGCATCCAGGCTGAGAACCCTTCTTGCGACAGCTCCAGGTAGGCTTGTTGGATGGTGGCGTGGCCCTTGGCAAAGATGTTGGGATCAGGCTCTTTAACCATTCTATGTGCCCCCGAAAAAAAGCCCGGCGGCACGCACGTTGATCCTACAGGACGTACAGGACGCACGCCCACAACGTGAACGCCGCTCGGGCAACTTCAATTCTAGCCGACAAAACAACAGTAGGATTTGTCGCCGGGAGTCTCTATCGCTGATGCTGCACTGAAAGTCGAGTCCTTTTATTGCCTACTCGACCACTCGGATATTGAAGGCAGGCTCCGCCCGGTAGGACGCCAGACGCTCCGCCGAATGGCCAGCAAAGTATGGGTTTGTGGTGTCCATGAAGTCAATAAATATGGCCTCTGTTTTGCCGGCGTGCGGCGTCATATTTCGCATCCGCTGGACGCTCGCCTTCATGTCGCGGCCACCCTCCGCGTTGATAACCACTTCAACTTCAGGGATGTCGATGCCTTCACCAAAAACGGTCCCGATCAGGATCGGACACGATCGGGAAGTGAACGCCTCGACATTCTCCGCCCTGGTCTCGGAGCGGTCCTTGCCGGTGACCGCTCGATGGTCCAACCCGGCGGCGGTCATCTTCTCGGCGAGGTCCCGGATCTGGTTCAGCCGATTGCTCACGATCAGCACAGACAGCCCTTCTCGGACCTTCGCCGCCGCCAGCTCCACTATCTTGCGGTTGCGCCAATCGTTCATGTAGATCAATTTGTCCCGAAGCTCTTGGGACCACTTCCAATCCTTGAACCCTTGGGGCTCATTGCAGCGATGCAGCTCCACGTTCTGGCGCATCAGATAGCCCGCTTCAATCAGCCGCGTCGTGGACACGTCAATCCGGATCTCGCCACAACAGCCGCGAAGCCAGATCACCCCTCGCTCCTGCTCCCGCTTGGAGTCGAAATACACAGTGGCGCTGAGGCCCACCCTGTAGCACGCTCCGAGGTCCATCACGACCTTGTGCCAGACATCCCCTCGGAGGTGGTGGGACTCATCGAAGATCACCAGGTCATAAGTCTTGGCCACGTGCCTGTATCGTGGTTCCCCTCGGACCTTGCTCAGCGTCTGGACGGTCGCCACCGTAACGCATTTTTCATCCCAATGTGAATCGCCTATCCTGCCAACGTTGAAACACAGTGCCTCGCTCAACGAGGCGTGCGTCTGGTGGAGAAGCATCTGGGACGGCACGATGAAAAGGGTCTGCTTGCCCAGCCGGTGGATCAGCCCCGCCGCTGTCTTTGTCTTGCCGGAGCGGATAGGCATCTTCAAGATGCCGAGCCCGGTCTCAACCCCGGGCTCCGTGATCGCTTCGATGGCCTCCATCTGGTAGTCACGGAGCTTGATCCCGTCATTCCACTCATACCGGACATCGTGGGCCGATGGTCGGCGCTGATTGTCCAACCGGTAGGGGACCTCCATGTCATCGAACGTGAGCAGGACGGTGCGCAGGAGCCCGATGGGGACTGAATAGCCTCGCTGCGCGTGGTAGGTCATCAGGTGCTCTCGCCCGTCCCAACGTCCGTTGCGGAATGACGGCGCGAAGCGATGACCTGCGACTGGATAGCTGGTGGCCCTGCTCAACGTCCGGATGATCTGGCGCGAAGCTCCGTTGATGAGCAGGTGACGGTTTGTTGCTGTTAGCTCGATGACCATGCTCGGCGTATACTGCGCCCGAGCAAGAGACGATGAGTCATATCGTTCAGGTTCCTGTTGCCGCCGCTGCTGTCTTCACGCGTTGTAGGGCTCGGAGCCTATCCTTGAGTTCATGTAGGCGTTGGATGCTTTCGTCCAATGTGTCCAAACGTCTTTGTCGTTGGAGGTCTGCACGGCGGATCATACACACCCGTCGTTTGTCCAACACCGCTTCCAGATCCCTGTTGTGATCCTTTTCAGCCCACTCGCAGCACCCCTTCATGGCTTCGCCCTCCTCAACGGTGTAGATCCGACAACCCCTTCAGCGTATCATTCAGCGCTTCTGTGATCTCTTGGTACTTTTTGGCATCACTCTCTGATTTCTCGATGAGCCTAAGATACAACGCCTCCACCTGTTTGTCCTTCTTGATCACCGCATATGTCAGGGCTGCTACGCAGATGCCCAACACCCCATACTCGGAAATGGCCGACAACAGCTGGGTGAAGCTCATTGGGCATTCACGATGATAACGCCCATCTGGATTGCTAGGCTAGTGACCAGGACTCCGACGCCAAAGCCCACCCACCGCTGGAAGCCCGATTGCTCATACCACTTCGGGTCCCTCATTCTGCGGTCCAATTGGCTCTCCAGCCGCTCGATGTATCGGGCGTCAATCATCTTCTGCTGCTCCGCTTGATCCGCCTTCACCTCCGCCAACAGTAGTGCGGCGAAGCGGTCATCTTGGAGCAGGACGCCGCTGAAGGGCGCTGGCGTGTCTTCTCGGAGGGCCACGGCGTCGCCTGCGGTGGCGGTCAGCATCACAGCGAGGATGGCCGCGTGGATCACGTCCCCCTCCTGTTGTTGAACTCAACCAAGCGTCGGCGCCGCTCATCAGGGTCCGAGATCTCCTGGATGTCCTCCAGCTCCAACACCCGCGATTCCATCTTGAGCTTGAGCAATTCATGCTCGCGTTCCCGTCGGTCCCGATTCATTTGAGCCCTGTATTGAAGCCGCTCTGCTTCAGGACTGTGCGGGAGCAGACGGAGCACGAGACAGATGGCGGCGGCGATGACAACCAATAGCCACAGCCAGTATCGGCGGAGCCAATCGCAAATGTCGTTAGCCATCACGGCACCTTCTCGTTGGCCTTGATTTTAGCCATCTCCCGGCGCCACACACGTTCAAGTGAGTGACCAAAGTCGGGCTTGTTTACCTTGTGGACCTGATCAAACCTCTGCTTGCCCCCTTCATCTGCCACATCATACACAAACTTGATCGTGTCCGGTGTACCTTCCGGATCTCCAGACACAATCATCTGTGCGTATTCCAGCCGCCTCATGGGAGTCCACCCTATCCGAGCCGTTTTTCAGCCTTCCACTTGTTCAACAGCTCATTCCACCCGACAGCGCCCATTCCAGCCAACGCTCCGGCGACCAATGAATTGAGCAGGTGGCCGCTGGTCTGGTAGCTGACTGCTACCATCGCCGCCGCTCCGAGCCCGGCGGCGATGTAAGGCTTGATCCACTTCCGTCGCTTGTTCTGAAACCAATTGTTGATGGGACCAAATTTCAGAAGCTTCATCAGGAGCTGAAGCAACGCGATCAATCCGGCGAGATAGCCCAGCTTGCTCCAGTCGTTGATCACCCGGCCGATGTCATTGATCAACTCCTTGGGCGTGGGCTCCGCTTCGGCGCCCTCCGCTGGCGCCAGATGTGTCGCTCCGGAGCCCTCCGTGTCGTTTCCTGCTGTCGCCGACGGTGACGTGGGCATAGGGCTGGGCGCCGGAGTGCGGATGCTCTCTGCTGTGCCTAGCGGCGTCGTCTGAGCGGCGACCGTCGGCGACGCTAAGCACAACGCCGCTCCGAGTGCGAGTGCCAAAGGGAATCTCATCGATCACCTCCTGTCAGTAGGACAACGCAAGCTGAAAATGCATGTCATCCCGATTGCGCCACCGTCCTCCCCACGAGAAACCATGTTCTTCAAACACAGCCACGAAAGCAGGGTCCATCGTCCCCACCTCGCCCACCGGATTGTCAGCCCAGTTGATGTCGCAGGCGATGGCCCAGCTGTGAGTTGACAGCCCTCGCTTCGGGTCGTGCATCTTGTGTCGAGGGCACCACAGGCTGAATTGCCGGATGAGTTCAGCCAAGCCTTCATCCAGGAGTTTGTGGAGCACCGATTTGAAGATCGGTTCCACCTTCTTGTGTACAAGTTGTTGACCTACCACCGGCAATTCAGCGCTTGTGATGTGCCTTTCGGCCCAATCATTGGTGATCGTGATGTAGCCCCCTTGTGCCTCCTTGTACTCGATGGCGCCATACAGAGCTTCGATTTGGTCCAATCCCCTGGGCACCGGAAATGGCGGAAGTGTCTCGATGCTTCGGGATGCAACGGCGATCATCACGCGATCGATTGCCTCCTGCGTGGCATCGTCTACAACTCCGGTGACCATGTAGGCTGATTGAAATTTGGCCACAGCCGCTTGTGTCTTTGGGCCATAGATGCCGTCAACGACTTCCACAAGCCCGAGCGTGCGCAGAGCCTTCTGCAGCTCGATGACTGCCAGCCCTCGGGAGCCCCGGCGCAACACGTCATCCACCGTCTCAGACAGCACCAAGCGTGGTGGCGGTTGCCTTGGGGTGAAGACTCGTTTCAGCCAGTCCATGACCTTGACTCATAGCCGGTGTTCACGGCTGAGTCTATTGTAGCCTGGCTTGTGGCGGAGCCCGAGTCTGATTTAGGATTTGTTGGGCTTGCTGGGGATAGGTGTTGGTGATGGTGGTTTGGCGCCAGGTGCTTCAGGTGCCTTTTCGCCCTCCGGCGGAGCTTCTTTTTCAGCGGCGGCTGCTGCTTCCGCTTTCTCGGCGGCTTTGGTGGCTTTGCGCCGAGACCACTCCGCTGAAACCAGCATCCGAGCATAACCGCCCATCTCGCCTGACACCTCTGCGATGGCCGTCCCGAGCCCGGTGACTTGTTGGTTTAGCGCTTCCACCTGTTTCTCAACATCCGACTTCCGGGTGTTCAGCTCTCTGACTCGCCGCGAAGTCTCGGTGAGCGTTCTCAGCATTTCCTGCTCCAGCGGCGACGCTTCGGCCGGAAGCTCCGAGCGTCCTGCTTGGAGCTTGCCGATGTATTCTTGTGCCTCTTCAGGCGGCATCTGGTCTTGTTGCTGTTGCATGTTCTCCCCTTTGAGCCCTCGGAGGGCCAATCAAGGCAATCAAGTTTGTAGGGTGTTAGGGCGCCCCACGACTGTAAAACGAATGTGGTCAACATCCTCAGCATTGCGCCTAATGAATGCATCTTGAAAAGATGTTGATATGGTGGTGCCTCCACTTACGCTGCACCGGATTTGGTGGATGATGAGTCCGATTGCTGTGGTGCTAATCCAATAAGTGTGACAAATGCTCATGGAACTTTGGATCCCACTCAAATCCAATGTAACATGTATTTCACTATCAGGATCCACTGCTTGATCCAAGTTGATTTGATAGGTCCCTGTCCCCAAATTGGAAACAGAAGCGACATTCCAATGGTTGCCAGAAATAGTGGGGGAAGCTGGTGTCGTGATGTCTATCGTTCCGCGCGCAACGATCAGGTTCTGCTGATTCCTGATCAGCAAGTCCCCCTGGCTGGTCGGAGCTTGTGTGCTGTTGTATGTTCTCGTTTGTTCGGCGTACAGCGCATCCCATCGGTTTGCTGTTGCGGTCGCTCCGAGGTCCTGGCTAGCGGCGCCCGGCAACAAGTCGCCTGTGTCCAACAAACTGAGCTTGGTGCTGCTGCCAATGACGAAACGCAAATCATCGCCGGAGCGATCATAATCCAGGTAATCATTGTCATCAAATTGCACATAGCTGTTTGCAGTCACAGCATAGAGCTTCGGCCCGGCGTCGTTGGTGTTCTGGCTGTAATAGATGTTTCGGGCGTACACGGATGCCCACCGCAGCACGGTGGTGCCTAGGTAATTCCACCCGTGCGATCCTGGGCTGAAGGACATGTTGGCTGCATCTTCTTGTCTGAAGACGCAATATCTCGTTGCGTCGCCGATGTACACCAGAGCGGTTGCCGGCGATGAGTTGCAGTCATAGACGATGGAGAACTGCTCGGTGCTCAAAGCGGCGGAGTCGGCTAGCTTGAGCACCGCATCGACAGTCTCGGAGCTGCTGGCGATCAGGAGCTTCGCCCCGGCGCCATAGACCATGGCATCGGCACTGTCCAGCGGGGCGTCTTGGCCCGTCCCCATGACAGTGCCGTCGGTGCTGACTCGGAACATTTGCGTGCCAGTTGTCGGGCCGGTGGTGGCGCCTGCATGGATTTGAAATCCAGTATAAGCACTCAAACGAGCATCGCTGGATTCCCGTGTGATGGAAAAGATGTGGGTTGTGCTAGCATAGCCCAACAGCCCATCGTCAGCGCTTGTGGCGTCAAACCGGATGTTGCCGGAAACATCGAGTTTGGTTGTAGGCTGGACACCGATGCCGACGTTACCGCCGAAGTAGGTCTCTCCCGCGTTGACATAGATAGCGTAGCCTGGCGTTGCCCCTTGGATGTAGATACCGTAGTTGGTAGCTGCGCTCGTTAGCGACAGCACGTAGAGCCCGACCTGTTGAGTTATTGTGCCTCCGACTACATTGTTAGCTTGAAAATGCCTGAAGTTAGTTACAGTAGTAGAAGTCCCAAGACCCCCAAGTGAAACGAAGCCGTAGTAATTGCCTATTGAGCCAGCATTGTTTGAGATATTTAGCAAGGATCGAACGGCCGAGCATTCAGTAATTGTGCCCGTACCGCTCGGCTTGTTGACATTGCTATACACCCCACGAAGGTCGTCGATTACTTTGCCACTCGCAGCAGTCGATTCAGTAAGAACATACGCACCCCCGACGATACCGCTGCTAGTACCTTGGATCTGATTCTTTGTCAGAGAACCCCAGCCATCAGTATCGCCGTCAGAGGTGATGCCAAGTACGTTGAACTGGTAGTCTGCATTTGGAGCGACACCGATGCCGACCTGGCCTGTGTTGCTGATAAAAACTCGGTCACCAGCGGAGGTGCGGAAGATCATATTGTCGGTGTTGTTGTCGTATTTGACACCACCAACGTCCCGGTCATCCACATCGCCAAAAAGGATGCCTGTTTGACCTGTCGTGCCCGCAACGATGACGACATAGGCGTTGTCGCCAGCCGCTCCATTGTTGCGAAAGCAGGCGACGTCATTGGAATCCCAGCTAGGGGTCCCTTCGGCGACACCGTCTGGACCGACCACGTCGAATTTGCGCACGGCGTCGGCGGAAGTGCCTATTGCCAACGTGCCGGGAAACTTGATTGCTCCATCGGCATCAAACTTGGCCACCAGGGTGTCATATGTGTTATCGGTTTGCCAATCCCCTCCGCCAGAGACGATGGCAAATGAGTCATCCGTCCCATTCTCACGCAGCCCCATGACAAGCTGGCCGCTGCCCGTCCCTTGGATGAGGGAACCGAAAGTTGAGCCAGAGACGATGCTTGTGATGTCCGTGTCTGCTGAGGTGTAATACGCTAACCTCAGCCCAGCGAGGTTCAGGTCCAACCCTCCGATTTGGTCCAAGACCATCTTGGGTGCGCTCTCAAGAGTCGCGTCGGTGGCGGTGCCGTCCTGTGTGAAGAATTCCAGTGCGCTGGAAGCGTTGTACAGCGTTGCTGCGCTCCATGTCGCTCCGATTGAGCGCACCCGGATTGCCGCCGCCGGGTGATACAGCGCCCCCCGGCGACCTTCCCACTTGATGCCGCCGAGATACATTCCAGAGGTGACGATGTCCTCGGTGGAGGTGAGCTTGAGATACACGTCTGCGGCGGATGAAAGGTGCAATCGCTCTGCTGGTGTCGTTATCCCTATGCCGACCTTCCCGTTGCTGTCAATTTTGAGTCTGTTGGTTCCAGATCCGGCTATACCGGTCCATATATTGAAGGAATCATCTGTTGATTCTTTTGTGATATGAAATGACGTAGAAATATTGTCGCCCAGAATAACTGAGCAGTAATCAGAACCGTTGGTCACATGTAACGTACCGGCCGGTGCAGCACCGATACCTACAGCACCGTCAAATCGACAAATGCCCGAGTCCACCCAGATGGAGTAGTTGTTGCCGCTTCCGCCCGAAGCTCCGCCGATGTACAAGCCATAGTTGTCGACCGATGCGGCATTTTGCGTGGCGATACGGACACCCCAAGCACTGGTGATGGTTCCAGAGCCGGTTGGAGTTGCCACATTCAGACCATACAACCCGCCAATCGTCCCCGTATGGTTGTAAACTCCATCGGCATAATAGTGGAAATGATTGGTGATATCGCCAGCATCTGCCGTGGTTGTGTATGACCTGAAAGCATAATAGCTTGTGATGTCGCCAGCTTCAGTCTTTTCCAGACGGCTAAACACCCCGCGCAAATCAACTATGTCTCCAGTCGTGTGTGCGGTCTTGTGGTAGAAGCTGCCCGTTGTTAGCGCTCCGGCGCTTGCCCCGGTGATGTTGTGATATAATTCAGATACAGTTTGCGTCAAAGATGTGGAGCTGTCCCTCCACACTCGCAACTGTTGTGCCGTCGCTGGTGTTGTCCCTATGGCAACGTTGTCGTCAATGCGTACGGTCCCGCTGTCTACCCAAAGAGCGTATCCTGGACTGGCGCCCGCGATGTACACGCCATAGTTGTTGGTGCCACGTGTCAGGTTTTCAACGTGGAGCCCGTACTGAGCGTTGATCGTCCCGGCGCCCGCCGGATTGTCTGCTCGAAAGTGCGTTAGGTCCGTCACCGTGCCGGCGGTGGTGTTGCCGGCGGAGTGGAAGCCCTTGACGCTGGTGACGGTGCTCGTTTGCGACTTGTCAAAATAGTGCTTGTAACCAACCACTTCTGCCGAGGTCCCGGTGCCGGTCAGAGCGAGATCACTCACATAGGCATCGTACACGCCCTTGGTGTTGGCGGATGCGTCGTTGATGTACGCTCGGGCGTGGACGCAATATTCATCCAGAGACTGGTGATCGAGGTCCGCCACCGACTGCAAGTAATGTTGGAGGTTGACAGATGTGTGGTCCCCGAAGTAGCCCTTGACCGAGTGCGTCTCAGCCCAGCGGATGGCAGGCGTCCCGAGGTCCTGCGAATTGTCCAGTGCCGGGATGAAGTCCCCGCTGAAGGACAAGTTGGCCGTATAGATATTGGCCCAACGTTCCGTCGGCGACCCCAGGTTGTATGTGTCCGGCGAAGCGGGCAGGATGGTCTGTGTGTTGAGCAGCCCTCCGATAGCCAGCTTTGCTGTTGTGTCCGGAGTCCGAGCGATGCCGATGCGCCCCGTGGGCCCATCGACGATGAAGTGGTTGGCGGTCCCGGCGGTGTCGGTGTGCTTCCACTCGCCTTTGATCAGGTGGGTGTCCACCGCCGCGTCGTCACCGGCGGTCAGGTTGTCCGTGATCGTCTGTGACGCGTTGACCTGGACAAAGTCCTGTTGCGTCGTGGTGCCTTCAACCGTGAGGTCGCCCTCGATGACCACATTGCCCGCCTCATCGACGGAGAACATGGTGGAGCCTGTGTAGTCCTTGACTGTGATCTGCGGCTCCGCCGATTCCCCGGCGATTGACTTCACCTCGATCTTCAGCCGGTCGTTGCTGGCCACTCGGGTGATATGGCTGAGGGTGGACAACGAAGCTGGAATCAGCTCCTGCTCGTCCGTGTCAAATACGCTGGGTGTGAATCCCGCTCCGACGCCAGTGACAGTGCCCAGGAAGCAGCTCAACCCCGCCACGCGGGGGTCTGTGTATCGTTGGACAACGGGTCCTAGCAGGATGACCGTGTAGTCAGCCGGAGTCGTGGACACGTCACCAACGTCTTGGCCCAAGAGCCCGGTGGTGGTGATCACATTCTGGCCGCCCGACCACGCCACTGTCGCCGTCTCGATGGCCACCGCTGCCGTCGTTGCTCCAACAGGCAGATCATTCTTGTACACCAACACCTGGCGTCCTGCGTTGGATGCGCCGGATTCTGTGATGGTGTTCACCCGGAAAGTGAGGGTGGCCCCGTTGTTGGTGACCAGGTCAGGGGTCCCGGCTCTGCCCAGGATCTCCCTGTATGTGCTGTACTCGGGATAACCGCTCCGAGGGTTGATCTGAACATCGGCTGGACGCAGAGCCCGTTGGAGCGCCACATAGTAGTCCACACCAACCGCGTTCTCAAAGTAGATGCCGGACTTGACCGCTGAGGCGTCGGAGATGTCGATGAGGTTGCCGATGCCGTCGGACACCAGGTCTGTGCCCGCGATTTGGATCCTGTCAGCCCCGTCGGCGGCGATGGTCAACCCGTTCCCGTGGACCGCTCCGGAGCTGAAGACACGCTCCGCGTGCTCACGCAACCCTTCGCGCAGATAGTCCAGAAATTTGTCGCCAAAGTCCTGATACCCAAGCAGCTTCTTGGCGGTGATGCTTGTAAATTCAGCGCCTGTTGACATGACTTCGCCTCACGGTCACGGGTTGATGTCCACCGTTGTTGTTTCTAAGGGCAGCTGGAACATTTCCACTTCGTCCACTTCGGCTTGGCCATCGGCGATGTAGGCTGCCAGCTTGCCAGAGGTGTAGTCCCCGTTGAGGGTGTTGATCACCTCTTCAGAGTCCAGATACACCTTGATCCTGTTGGAGCCGCCCTCGGGCTGCACTTCCACGCGCAAGCCATAGTAGGTGTTGGGCAACAGCGGCTCTGCCAATACTACTGGAAGATATGTGGTGATTGCTCCGCCTACAAGGCTAACAAAGACCACGCTGTTGGCGGCGTGATCAAGCGCTGCGGCATAATAGTTGTCATCATCCTGGTAATAGAAGCACAGCGCGAAGCCATCGGTGCTCTTTGCCCGCATGAATGCCACTTGCGCTTCCCAATCGGAGTCCCCGCTCACATTGGTCGCCACGATGGTAGGTGTACCATCGGAAGTCAAGCTCATCACCCCATCGGCGACCGTCGGCGCGACGACTCCTGTGACAAATTGCCACTGGAGCAAATCATTGTCCGTTCTGAACAAATCCAAGAAGTCCAGCCAGCTGATTTCCACCCGCTCGCTCGATGGTCGTGTGAGCTTCACCAGGTTCTCAACCAGCTCCCGATCCAACGTCCCATCGTCCATGATTCTGAGGTTGGACCGGTATTCATCGACATCCGGTGGCCCCGGAAGCGAGATCATCCACGGGTCCCGCCCGTCGTGATCTTCACCCACGCCCGTCTCATCGAGCACAAACCTGAAGTCAAACCAGTTCCAGATGCGCATCCGGGAGCCCGTCGTGAGCTGCAACACGTTGAGCGTCGTGTCCTCTGGCCCTCGGGACTTCCACAGCGCTGCTGAGGTTGCCAGGAGCTTCCGCAGCTGGTCGGCGGTGAGCGCATCTGTGATGTGGTCCAGCTCCGGCGTCCACCCCAAGATCCGCTTCAGGTAGATCAGGTGCTCATCGGCGATGTCCGTGATGGACCACAGGTCCTTGAGCGCAAAGATCTTGGCTTGGATGTCCGTCCAGAGCTGCTGCGGCCCTTCCAAGAGCCGCTTGACAAACAACGCCCCCTCGGGCTTGGCATCCTCCGTGCGTATCGGATCCAGCAAGAACCGATACATGCGCAGCGGCAGCGTCTCTTCAGGCTCCGGCGGCTCAATGTAACCCAAGACCTGGCCGGTGGTCCCGGGTGCGATTGGATTGCCTACCAGGTCTTGGATTGCCATGTCCTTGCCTCAAGGGGTGACGGTGAGCGTGTACAGCGTCCCCGGCGTTTGATCCGAAGTGACCAGCTTGACTGTATCCGAGTCCACCTCCAGCACGCTCAAGACCGACAACCCACCGTCAAAATTGTACTTGGCGGGGTTGCGTATGTCGGCGTTGTCCGTCATCGGCTCGTTGAAGATCACATCCACTCGGTTCTCACTGATGGACTGAACGCTGGACAACGTCGGTGCGACTCCCACGCCGGTGAAGCCGCCTGAGTTGGCACTCGGATCTGTCGGTGTCCCTTCGGGGTCTGTGGCGCCCGGGGACAACGCCTCGACAGAATAACTGGCCCCGGTGGTGTGCTCCGAAGTCAACAGGTCCACGTATGTGGGTTGGCTGCCCGGTCCCTTCTCGGCGCTGAGAAACGTCAGCGCCGCTGCTCCCGGCGTGACCGTTGTGAAGCTGTAGCTGGACGCGAGCCGCAACGCGGCGTTATTGGCCATCGGTCGATCAAAGGTGACTCGGACTCGCCCGGCGGCGGGCACGGTCACCGATGAGACTTTGACCAACTGCACTAAATTGGCCAACGGCGTTGCCGTCGCTTCGGCGATGCCGTAGCCTGCTATGTCGGCATTGGACCGTGCCTTCAAATCCGAGACCACAGAGGTGGTCCCGGCGGCGGCATGCTGGATGGCGCCCTTGCCCAGCGGAGTTGCTTGGGCTGCTGAGAGCCCTCTGGCGTCTATCACACCCATTGGCTAGTCCAGGCTGATCCTAAGCTGTGAGGCCAAGAATCGGAAGGTGTCCCCGTCGTTGACTTGGCGCGGTTGCGCGACTCCGGAGCCGTTGTCCAGGATGCCGTTGGCAATCTGAGTGGCCCCGTCATACATCGCCCAGTGGGTGATGAGCCCCCAATTGCCGCCGGATGCCGCTGGAAACACAATCTGATTGGCGTTGCTCTTGATGCCCGAGGCAGCGGCTGGCCATTCCGTCCCGTTGTTCGTCACGGTGATCCGAGCATAGCCGTTGCCCGAGGGTTCATCCAGCCCCGTCCCGTCATCTCCGGGGTCTGCCTTGGACAACGCGATGTCCACCGAGCCGCCCACTAGGGTCGCTCCGGCGCCCAGCATCGCGTCCAGAACGGCATTCTCAAAAGAGTCTGTGAATGACATCGCACCCTCCTATGGCTCCACGACTGTGATGGTCATCGTTCCTGCAACCGGAAGCTCCCGAGCGGCCAACGGCACATCGGCGGCTGGCGTCGTGATCACTACGTTGGTGATTGAATCGTCTGTCTCAAAAATCTCGTGAATCAATCGGTTCAATGGCACCTCCCCGCCGAATGTCCATTCATAGGTCACCCCGTCCACTTTCAGAGCTTCGGGTTGGATGACCTGATTCAACCGATTGATCACCGCTTGCTCTGTGACATCCCCGTACACCGTGGCCGTCACATCGATGGCCTTGGGGGTGTAATTGACCGCCGCCACCTCGTGGTTGGCGATCAGATGCTTTGCCACAGGCGGGTTGGCGTATCGGTCGCCGTTGAAATACAGCTCCAGGGCTGCCAACTGTGCCGCAGACGCGAGCCCTCCGCCTTGTGCGACCACCACCACCTCGATGGTCTTGGGCCCATAGCCCTCCTCAAACACCGTTGCTCGTCCAAAGGGGCTGGCGCCGTCGGAGTCGACAAAGGCCACGGTGAGCGTGATCACGTCATCGGGGCCGATGGCGACGGTGCCGGTGCGAAGCGATGCCGGTCCCTCGATCTTGGCCCGCTCCAAACTCGCTTCGGAAGCCCCCTGTGCTTCTGCCCACCCCGTCGCTTGGCGAGGGTTAAAGAGCTTGTTGACGTAGGTCAAACCTGTCTTGTCTACGACAACTGTTTGTGCCCCTACGTTACCGTCCACAGCAGCTCCATACCGATAGCTGGCTGCGATGTTGCCCACCCCGATAGGTGGAATCTTGCCATTTGCTCCATCACCGAAGGTGAGGGTGGCCCGGTCATTCTCGCCCAGCGTCAACACCACGTGGGTATCCGCCGCCGCGCTGTTCAAGAAGTTGTCCACCACCGTCCACTCGATATCATCGACGGTGACCACCATCGTCCCGCTGATGTAGTTGTTCTTGCTGGTGGTGAAGGTTTGGTTGGCGAGCCCCGTGCTGGAGCCCAGCGGATCATCGGTGCGGCTTTGCCCTTGCGTCGCCGACCTGAGCACGTACTGCTTGCCTTCATCCATCCTCGTGCGGCGAAGCGTCGGTGATGTCGCTCCGGTCGCTTGGACAATCCTGTAGCGTAGCCAGTATGCCTCGATGCTGTTGATCGTGGTGGGCTGCCAATTCTGGTCCAACGTCTGTGGGACGGGATACTCCACCGAGCCCGAGACTGTGAGGTCAGAGGTCCCGTCTGTCGCTTCTTCAAGGATGGTCCAGTCAGAGCCGATGGTGTAATCAGCAGGGTCCGTGCTGGGTGATACCTGCCCAAGAAGCCCGACGGTGGCGATATTGGCGGAGCCGTTCCAAGTGCTGAGCACATCCTCGTATGCCGTTGTGCTGTTCAGCTGCACCCGTACATAAGTCCCTTGCCGGTTGGTGGTCCCGAGCAAGGTGGCCAGGTCCACCTCCAGACTCCCGCCCAGATTGTTCACAGACGTTGGTGCCGTCTTGCGGAAGTCCCCGTCATAGACTTCCCACACGCCGACCATGTTGGACGCGGCGACCACGAGGGTCACGCCCAATTCATCCCACATCGCCGTATCATGGCCCCAATACAGAGCATCGCCGACCACCGGCGTGACCCAAGGCACGAAATCATCGACCGTCGGCGTGTCGCTGTTGGCCTTGGCGGTGTAGTCTGTGAAGGCGCCCGACTCCTCAGCCAGCACTGCTGTATGTTGATCCGTCCTGGAGATGGTCAACGCTGTCAGCGCTTCAAACGGAATGGCGGCGGTGTCGCCCTCCTTGCGCGTCGCCGCCTGTGCTGCCTCGGGTATCAGTTGGAATGCGGCGGTGAACACCCGGCTCAACTCATAGACGATGTCCACCTGTGCCGGAGTTGCCGGCCGCAGCTCATAGTCGATCAGGCGGAGCATGTTGCGCACCTGCTCCACGAGCTTGGCCGTGGGCAGGGTGGACTCGTTGGCCACGAGATCGATCAGCACATTGTTCATGTGCCCGACCAACGCAAACGCCCGGAGCAGCTGGATGAAGGGCTCAAACTCCGACTCATCGGTCAACTCGGGCACATTGAGGCGTTTGTACTGAATCAACGCCTCCAGCAGCTCCGGATAATACAACCCAGCGCCGAAATTGAAGTCAGGGATGGTGATCTCAGTTGCCATCAGCGGCTCCCCTCTCAATCAGCCGTGGTAAACGCTCGCCTGAAGAACACCTCTTCATCAGACTCCAGGTTGACATACCTGAATTCCAAGATCAACTCCTGTTGCGTGGCATTCTCCGACCACTTGAGGGTGTCACGCAGGAGCTTGAAGCGCTTCTGCGTCTGAAAATTCTGGAACAGCCGAATCACCCGCCGCTGAATCTGCGACCTGAGCACGGAGTCTGAGATGTCGAAGATCATCCCGGTCCCCAGCCCGATGTCCTGCTGAAAGGCATTTTCGTTGTCGTCGCTGGACAAGGCCAGCTTGATGATCTTGGCGTCGTTGATGTCGCCATCGACCAACGCCGCTCCGCCGCTCGGGTTGACCCCCACTGGCACCTTCAATCCTAGCATAGCAACCTCACAGTATCGGCGATGGCCCTGGACCTGCCGGTGGTGGTGGTATCAAGGCAATCCCGCCCAGCTGTGTAGGGTGAATCGCCGTCGCCACCGCGTTGGCCGCGTCTGCCAATGATAGATCCCCGGCTGTGTTGGCGGCGAATGCGGCGGTGAGCGCCGCTGCTATCCCTCCGAGCCCCGGCGGCGGTGTCGCGCCCGTCGGCGGCGGAGCCGTCACCCAGATACTCGCCGCCGCTCCGGCGACCACTCCCCAAAAGGATGTGATCCCTGCTGCTATCTTTGCCGCTCCTGCGCCGTTGACGGACATCCCAACCAGAGATCCCTTCATGGCGCTGATTGCGCTAGAAAGTGAGCCCGGGGTGGTAGCGATGCCTAGCACAGACGCATCCTTGAAGTAGATTTCCCAAGCCGCCGCGAAGTTGTTGATGGCGTCCGGCTCGTTGTCCACCGGCGCCAAATTGGCCAACTCGGGGCCCAGCACTGAAGAGACCAATGGCATCAGGTATCCGGCACGCTCATCTTGGAGCTGTTGATGTTGGAGTCCCAATCCGGAGCGGAGATGGTCGGATTGGGTGGCCCGCTCGGACCCATCCCCGTCGGATGGACGTGCGTATCGAAGGTGTCCAGTTGAGTCTTCAACGCTTCATACAACGACTGCAGGTGATCCGCGATGGCAACCTTGACTGCCCCGTCACCTAACACGGCGGTGGCGTCGGCGTCCTTGCCGTTGAGCTTCAGATTGGCGCCCTCGCTCAGATTGAGTGCGAGCTCATCCGGCTTGATCACCAGCGTGTGTTTCCCCTCCTCAAGCGACACCTCCAACTCGTTGTCGGGCTTGAGGTGAATGAACTGCTGGTTCAAGATCGTGAACTTCACCGAGCCGTCTGTGTCGATCAGGAGCTGGGTGATCTTCTCGGGCTCCGCCGCCGCTCCGGGCTCGGGTCGCTCTTGGGCCCATGTGAGGTGAATTCGGGTCCCGCCCTCTGTATCATCAAACAACAGCACGTGGCCGCCTGGTGTAGCAAATCCCCTCCGCTTCCCATAATTCTCCAGGAAGTCTGGATGGATTGCGCTGGGCGTGTTCTCGCCCTCCACCTCGGAGTCTGTGATGAAGCGTTTTCCCCGCCACTTGATGTCCAGATTGTCCAAGGACATTTGGCCATATGCCTCATCCTCGTCAGAACTGACAACAACCTCCACCTCGACAATCTCGCCGACATCGGGCAAACAGAACCACCCCCAATCGTGGACCGGCTCCACGAGCATGGGCAGCTCCGTCTCTTCATCGCCCAGCAGTTGCGCGCACGCCACTCGGATCCTGCCCCGGTTCTCTTCATCCTCCACGGATGTGACCACCGCCGGATAACGCTCCGTCACCACGCCCACTACGGCACCACCTTTCTGGCGGCGAAGTCTATCACATAGCCCTGCGACTTGGAGCAGATGTGCTTCACCTTGGTGAAGTAGTATTCACCCTCAAACGTGTCGCCGACTCCGCCGAGAAGGTGGATTTGTCGGGCTCGGACTTCGGTGGTGCCGATTGTGCGCCCACGCGACAACACGAAATTCTCCCGATGACGACGGAACCACTGCTGTGCCCACGCGATCACTTCGGCGTTGGACCGGAAGCGCCGGTTGGAGATGATGTTGAAGCTGAAGTCCCCGATGAACAACTTGATGTCGCTGGCTGAAGTGACTTCCCCGCCGACTTCCCCGGTGACATCCCCGGTGGCATCGATGTCAGGGCTGGCGTTGTTCTCTTCTTCAACCTCCGCCTTGTACACCGCCCCGGTTCTGACATCCTTGACCACGGCGGCGATCTTGGTCACAGCGCCCTTGATGAGCAACTCCGGCGTGAAGGCGAGAAGGGAGCTGAAGTCCCCTTGGTTGTAGATGAAGGTGAACTGTTTGTCCTGGAAGTCCTGGAGTGCTCCCGGCTCTTTGAAGTGCAGCGTCCACTCGCCCGTGTCGGAGCCGTCCACCCAGAAGTAGTAGCCTGTGATGTTGCTCAACCCACGCACAAACTCATAGTCCGAGATGCCCGGCCGCTGAATGAAGTTGTGGGGAGCATCGGTGGTCGGATCGACATCGGGCGTCATGTCATAGTCGCCCACTCGCTCTTCAACCGCGTCGCTGAACTTCATGTCCTTGAAGAGCCGCCCTCCCTTGCCGCCCTTTTTCTTGGGCTCTTCAGGCTCGTTGTCCATCATCTTGGAGTCTTTGGTGTAGCCGACAACCTGGATGGTGGGCATCCCCTCCTGTGGGAAATTGGGTGTCTGCTTGGAGATGACCACCCGCCCGATGTGCTTGACATCGCCATCCCCGTATCCCATGTACACGTCCATCTCGTTGCCCGGCTGAAACACCTTGGCGTCGGAGATGATGAAGTTGGGGTTGACCGCCCGGATGCGCGCGACATCGGCGATACCGTCCGCACTCTCATATTCCACAGCCTCGATGAACTGGGTGACACCATAGTCCAGCTCGGTTCCGGCGACCTTGACCACAAACGTCGGAGCGAATGGATCGCCTTTGCCGAGCCCCCCGAAGCTGGTCATGCGATCACCACGTGGCTGACATAGGTCCGGTTGCGCGCGTCAAACATTTCCAACCGCCGCTCTTTCTGCGCGGTGAGCTTCTTGCCGTAGGCAGTGGTCAACGGAATGGACTTGGGCTCCACCCGCTCGGAGCGGATGGCCTCGATGGACGGCATCTTGATGACATCGCCAACCTGGAGCACGGGCTGCGTTGGGTGGCGCTTCCGGATGACATCGCCCAGCAGGGGTTGCTTGTACTCCCGCTCGCTGATCAGCTCATAGTAGTCACGCACCCGGCTGCGGTGATACCGCGTCTCAAAGATGCCGGTGGACTCAAGGCTGAAGGGCTCGTATTGGAGCAGGTTGATCGTGAGTGAGACTTCTCGGAGCCCGCCAAAGAAGGTTGGGCGCCCGTATGTGATCCCATCGAGCGAGGTGATCACGCAATCGATCTGCTGCAGGTGCCCGTCGCCCACCCAGAATGACATCGTGGGTGGGCGGTTGTACTTCGGGTCAATCTCTGTCCAGGACTCCAACAGCTTCAGCGTATCTTCAGCCTGAAACTCCAGAGCGTGGCGGTTGAAGAGACGCGCCCTGAACGAGATTGTTTCCGCCGCCCGGTTCAGGAATTGAAGGATGGGGTTTTGTCGATTGAGCGCCGTGTGCTGAGCGTAGTTGACGGCGATGTTCTTGGTTGTACCTTCAGGCTCAAACTGGCCCTTCAGGATCTGGCCTGTATCGACGTTGGCCAGAAACCACGTCTTCAGATTGGGAAACATCAACATCTGATCACCCCGTCGCTGACGCGGTCACCGGCGCCGCGCCCTGTTCCAACATCACCCTCCGTTGCCACGGCGTCGCCCGGAACCCGGCTCTGTCCTGAATCTCCTGCTTGTGCCGCGCCGACGCGACATTGAGACTTTCTCCGTCCACGCACATCTTGTTGTTGATGTTGAGGGTGCGCTTGTCTGTGAGATCCGCCTGGACCTGAACCTTGGGTGCCTCTTGTTGGCGCTGCTTCTCTTGAACCTTGAGGTCTGTGATGCCCTTCAGCTGCTCCTTGAGCGTCGCCAGTTGGGACTTCCGGTCCTGCTCCGCCGCCACTTGAGGCTGCGTGGGCGCGGTGGTCGCCGCCGCTTCGGCGCCCTTCTGTGCCACCTCCACTGCGGTCTTCTTTTGCTGCTCGGGCTTCGGGAATGTGAACCCTTGGAGCCCTTCATCCGCAAACTTCTGCAACCCCTGTGGGATCTTGCTCTCGACTCCGGGGATGAGCTTGGCCAGCTCCAGGACGCCCTTGAGCGCCATTCGGATTGGCGTGGTCAGCACATCAAAGATGGCCACCCCGATCTTGGCGAGCCCGGTCAAGAAGTTGCCTTCCATGAGGTCGATGATCCCATCAAAGGTGAGCCCCAAGAAGTTGTCAAACGCTTGGAAGGGCATGGTCAAGACTTTGAACAAAACGCCCATTACCTTTGTGGCCGTCTTGACCAAGAATCCGATCGTCTCAATGACGGCAATGACCATCGCCGCCACGAAATTGGCCACCGTCTTGCCCATCTCCACCCAATCAACGGTCATGGCGTCGGTGCCAAACCCCCATGCGGCTGAGATCTCCTGGATGTGGGATTTGATGTCGGCGATGACTTCGGTGAACACCTGTATCACAGAACCGATGGTGTTGTCCCATGCCTCCTTGATGTCGGCGGTGAGCACCTGCCAGGCCAGCCGGAAGCCCTCGATGAAGGGCTGAATCACCCCAACCCAAACCTCGATCACCTTGGCCTTGATGCCTTCCCAGACGCGGGTGACCGTCTGCATCACAGTCTCGTTTTCCCGGCGGATGAGAGCAAAGGCGAGCCCGACGGCTCCGAGCACGAGCGTGATAGGCCACAGAGCCGCCATGAGCATCCCGGCGGCGCCTGACATGAAGGTGAACACTCCGCTGGCGATGGTCCACAAGGCGGCAAACGCGGTGGTCAGCCCGCTGATGAAGAAACCGACGGTGGCTAAAGCGATCAACACCGGTACAACCGCCGCTGTGATCAGAGTGATGACGGTGATGATCTTGGTCAGCCGGCGGAGCCCTTCATCGCCCAGTTGCTGGCGAAGTGCGTCGCCGAAATTCCGGACGGATTGGACCAATCTGTCCCATCCATTCTTGAGGGTGTCGATAGCGTCCTGAATGCCTTGGGCAATGGACACAGCGCCCTTGCCGTGCTTCTCTTCAATCTCTTGCAGCCGCTCGATGGTGTGGATTTGGGCTCGGATTGAGTCTTCACGCTGCTCCAGCCCGACCATGATTGAAGCGTCGGCGGCGAGTGTCGTGGCCAACTGCTTCCGCTGTTCAGCGCTAAGACCGGCGGAAGTCTCCAGCGCCAGCTGAAGGGTCCGC
>Ga0210374_1000003_pt1 | contig 35214 bp, 46 predicted proteins | sample S765metaT_FD_170483 | JGI IMG/M metagenome (GOLD analysis project Ga0210374, IMG submission 170483) | Metatranscriptome of estuarine sediment microbial communities from the Columbia River estuary, Washington, United States - S.765... | ecosystem: Environmental > Aquatic > Marine > Intertidal...
ACCGATAAGTCATTGGGTCGCGCCGGCGCATGCCGTTGCATCGCAGGAAGTCAATCTGGCCAATGTAAAAGTTGGCCGAATGGACGGCGTGATCATCACCGATACAAATGGCAATCCAGACGATCATGACGAGTCTGTTAATCCCGGTTTGGACGACGCGAGATTTCTTGTCTTGCGAAGTTGGGAGGGACGCCCGGGGGTTTATATCAATAGACCGCGCATTTTCTCGCTGGCAACGAGCGATTATCAGCTCATACCGCACCGCCGCGTTATGAACCTTGCAAAAACAATTGTAAGGGAATATTTGACCGAGCGGATCAATGAAGAAATTTTAGTCGACTCGACAACCGGGTTTATTTTGGAAGAAGAAGCCCTCGAAATCGAGGCGGGGGCAAATGCTTCGTTGCGCGGCGCGTTGGGCGCGAAACCAAAAGCATCTGGTTGGAGTTTTGTACTTAGTCGAACCGATAACCTTTTGTCGACGTCGACGCTCAATTGCACGGTTCGGATCATTCCGCTCGCCTACCCTGAATATATCACGGCTGAGATCGGTTTTGAAAATCCCGCCCTTCAGGCAAGGGGCGTGTAGCGGTTTGGTGAGGTCATAAACTGAAAAGATAGCACTCTATAGCAAGGACGTTCGTGGGCAAGGTGTAGTCGTGTGGCGCTAATGAGTGCTATCTTTTCAACCAAAAGAGGATTATAAAAAATGGCAGACGAAATCAGGATCAACGGGATCGCGCATAGTTGGGGATCTACCAAGCTGAAAATAGCCGGCGAACGATACTCCGGGATTATGAGCATATCTTATTCGGATAAACTCGAAACCGCGTTCGGTTATGGTATGGGCAAAAGCCAGAAACCGCGCTCGCAAAGTAGAGGCAAATATTCCGCCGAACAGGTCACGATGAAGGTTCAAACCAGCACGGCGCAGGCTATAAGGGATCAGCTCGCGGCGCGTGGTGGTGGGCTGAGTTATGGGACGGTTTTGGTTCCGATCGTGTTGCAATATTTGGAATTGGATGATAGCCCGATCACGGTTGAATTCGAAGATTGCCGACTTGTTGAAGACGGTTCATCCGATGAAGAGGGCGGCGACGTTCTCACCGTCGAAATAAAGTTCTCAACTTTTGGCATTCGGCGCAATGGAAAGACGCTTTATTCGGAGTTTTAATCTATGTCGGAAGATCAAAAAGAAGCACTTTTGGAACGGATGAGGCAAGCCAAGGCAAAAACAGCGGAATTTGAAACCGTTGCGAGCGAGCGGGAACAACTACGCGAACTAGAGCGCAAAGTTCGGTTTGAAGAAAATAAAGCCCGCGACTTGCCTCATATTCAAGCCGCCGAAGACGAGCATGGATCTATTCGTGTTATCAATACACCGCTAGGGGCGATCGTCGTAAAGAAACCGCACCACTTAGCTTTTCAGAAATTTATGCGCAAGGTTTCGGGCGACAAAGGTATGAAAGAAATGGATATTTGGCGACTCGTTCGTCCTTGTATCGTTTATCCTGACGCGGCAAAAGCCGAAGAAATAATCGAAGAATATCCCGGTGTAAGTATCCGACTTGGTAATAACGTGATCGAATTAGGCAATGGTGAGGTTGAAGACACCGAGGGAAAATAACAAGCCTGCGCAAGCGGGCTAGGCCAGACGGCGAAAGTTTTGACGTGCGTTTTATGGGCGAATTGATCCTTGCGGCGTTGGGAAACACGGGCAGTGAAGACGAAGATCAAAACGCCTATGAAATCGCCGGGGCGATGGAATTAGCAAGCGGATTGCTCGAATTGACTCGAATTAGGAAGATGATAGCAAAAGCATTGAAGGGTTAGAGAAAATGGCAACGGAAACAGCAAAATTCGCGCTTGAACTCGAAGACGGGATCAGTTCTTCGAGTGAATCGGCTGAAAATGCGCTCCAAAGCCTACAATCTCAGATCGATAGCGACACAAAAGCGCTTGCCCAAATGAAAAAAGCTATGCGCCAGATGCAAGCCGCCGGGTCTGTTGATATCGACGCATACAGAAAATTGAACGCCGAAATCGACTCGACACAAAATAGCATAGGTAAAGCCCGGGCGGCGTTTGTTAATCTCGGTGGCGATTTCTCGAAAATTGGTAAAAAAGTAAAAAAGGACAAAATCAAACCCGAACTGGAAACACCAAAAGGGCTAGATGATTTCGCGCAGGCAATGGGCACGCTACCGAACCCGCTCGCCAAAACCACCGGCGGAATAGCTGGATTACACACAAAGATCATCGGACTATCGGCGACGGTGGGCGTTTTTGCCACGGCTGTTTTATCGGTTGTCGCGATTTTGACTGTATTGGTCGCGGTACTTGCCGCCGTAACCGTGGCGACGTTGAAAGCCACGGCGGCGATTCTAAAATATGCCGCCGCGCAAGCTGACGCTATGCGATCGGAACGATTGCGACTCGAGGGGCTCGGGACTTTGCGGCGGTGGATGCGTTTAACTGGTAAAGACGCCGCTCAAATGTCTGAATCAATCAATCGAGTTTCTGAAACAGTGCCCCTCGCTCGGTCTGACATAGCCGGTTATGGTTCCGAACTTCATCGACTCGGCATTCGGGGTCGCGCCGCGGAAAGTGCGCTCGAAGCTTTGAGCTTAGCGCAAGCCGTCCAAGGTGATCGCGGTCGCCAGCGAATGATGATGCTAGTCCGCATGGCGGGCCACAGTGAAGGCGCAATGGCAAATCTCGCCGCCCGGGTTCGCAAAGAACTTGGCGGCGTCGCCGCCCGTCAAATGATGTCACTATCAATGATTTCTGTAAAATTGAAAGAAAGCTTTCAAGCTATTTTTTCGGGCGTAAATATCGAACCGTTGCTTTCAATGCTATATCGACTATCACAACTTTTCTCTAGGAATAGCGATTCTGGACGTGCTTTGCGCGCCATTATGACCGCGTTATTAGGTCCGTTCATCCGCGAGCTAGGCACCGCGACAAACGCAATCGAATGGTTTGCAAAAGAGCTTGTTATCCTTGCTCTCAAAGCGGCAATTGCTTTTGTGAGATTGCGAAACTATATCACCCGGGCATTGGGCGAAGGTATCATCGGGAAGATCCTGAAATCCAAGCAATCAATGGAGATCTTTCATATTGCACTCATCACGATCGGTATAGCCGCCGTTGGTTTGGTGGCGATTATAGGTGTGTTTATTTTCCTGCTAATTGGAGCGGTAACACCATTGGTTTTGATCGCCATAGCAATGTATAAAGGGGCGCAAGCGGGGCGAAAATATGCAGATCAAATAATTGTGGCGATCAAGACTATGCAGCAAATGAAAACAGAAGCCGTCCAATTCGGTGCAGATCTGATCAATGGAATAATTGAGGGGCTAGGGACGGGCGTCGTTCGTTTGCGTGCGGCGATCGCTAACGTTGCTCGCCAGACGACAAAAGCTTTTCGCGATACTCTTGGGATTCGGTCGCCGTCAAGAGTTTTCGCTCAATTCGGGTTAGCTATTCCGCAAGGTGTTTCGCAGGGAATTGACCGCGGCGCGCCGGCGGCGAGTAGCTCGGCGAGTCGCATGGTATCAACGGCGGCGTCGAATATCACAAATGTTCGCGGCGGTGCCTCGAGGGCGGTACAAACCGGCGATATTCATATTCATGTTGGGGCCGGTGCGGGCGGCGAAGACACTGCGACCAGAATTAGAAATGTTCTTCAGGACTTCTTCGAAAATGACCTTGCGACAGAGGCACCGCAATGACGTTTGATCCGCTATCGCAACCAAATGATTCCGTTTATATCAGCGATCAACTCGTCCCTGGAATAGTGGTAATCTCTGGACTGAGTGCGCCCCGTGAATGGGAAGAACGCCGATCGTTTGGTATGATGGGCGCCCGTCTTCGATACAAAGGACAAAAACTTTCTCGGTTCAAACTGTTGGTTGCGTTATACACCGAGGAACATTGGAAAGACTGGACTCAATTCGCCCCGCTAGTCCGCCGACCACCGCCGCCCGATAGAAGCCAATTGCAAGCCATTACGAGCATCCCAAGCTTGCACCGATTGATGCGCACGCAAGCGCCGCCGTTGACAATCAGAAATCCAATACTCGAAGAATATCGAATAACCCGTGTTGTCGTCGAAGATATGACCGCACCGGTTGAAGACGATCGCGGCGTCTGGAATATCGAGATCAAACTGATCCAATATCAGCGCCCCGTGCGTGTTTTATCGACGTCTGGCGGGACGAGTCGCGAGTCGGGACAAAGCGCCCAAGACAGACAAATCGCGGCGCTCACGAACGAATTGAACGGGCTAGCGAGCGAGGGCAATCAATGACGATAGTTAGCGCCAATGAATTCGCGCTTGTGTCGGTTCGCTTGCGAGTGCCTTATCGCGGCGCATGGTGGGCAGAATTGGAATTCGTCGACGCGCCCACAATAGAGAGCTCTATCGAAATTCTGATCGACGATCTTCGACTAACCGGCGCAATAGTACCCGGTCGCGATGGAAGTCACGTAGCGCATAAAAAATGTCTCGTTTTCGGAGGCGCCGCCTCTTGGGGTTCGGAAGTTCCCGCCCTTCACTATCGTAGCGATACAGGCGTACAAGCGCGCCTCGTAGCGGACGATATCGTGCGAGCAATAGGCGAAACCATTGGGACTTTCGAGCCCACCGAGGACCGAATAGGTATCCACTACGTGCGTCAAAGCGGGATCGCCAGAAGAATACTCGAAGACATTATTGGCGACGTTATTTGGTGGGTAGATTACGATGGAATTACTCATGTATCTTCTGAGCGTCCAGAAATCGAAGCGGACCCAGAAGATTATCGAGTGCTTGACTATGATCCGCTGAACAGACTAGCAACCCTTGAAATACAAACCCCGGGGGGCGTGGTGGTAGGCTCATTGCTTGACGAAGGCCTTGACGAAGATCAACCTGTGAGAGAATTAGTACTAACAGCGAGCGCGCAAGGGCTAAGGATGCAAGTATGGACCGGCGCGGGAAAGTATGGGTTAGCAGACAGTCAAGCTTATACGGCCTATCATCGCTATGCCGACTCGAAATTATTTGGATCTTGGCGCTATAGAGTCAACCAAATGAACGGCGAGCGGGTTGACGCTCGTCCAGTGCTATCGAGTAGCGGGTTGCCTGATCTCGTTGGAGTAGAGATTTCACCGGGCATAGCGGGTTATGGCGTAGACCTACCTAGTGGACTTGAGATCCTTGTCGAGTTTATAGAGGGCAATAGAACGCTACCGCGTGTTGTCGCGTTTTCTGGGCGGGATCAAGCCAATTGGACGCCTACTGAGTCGGTTATAGACGCCGATGGAATAAAACTGGGGAAAGACGCCGCGAATGAAGTAGCACTTCATAATCTCGTCGAAGACGAATTGACGGCGCTGAAATCGGCGATAAGTGGCGCGAGCGTTGCGGCCAATGATGGCGGCGCAAAATTCAAAAGTGACATATTAGCAGCTTTGGCAAGTTGGCCGGGGTCAACCGCGGCGGATAAGGTAAAAGCGGAATGAATAGCACGGTGGAAACCGCCCTCGCGGCGATGATCGCTGATTTGGAGGTTACTTCGTCTATTCCTAGCGCTTCGCTCGGTTATGGATCGGATATATCCTGCGCAACAGATATTGATCCACAATGGGTTGAAATCTCCGATACAGCGCTGATAATAGCCGAACATTGTGTACGCCGAATAGATACACCTAACGGACTGCCTGATGTTGATGAATGGGGCATCTCTATAACCGATTACTGCAATCGGCCTACCACGCAAAAGGAATTATTCGAGCTAGAGGGGCAAATAATCTCAGAATTGATCGAAGACGATCGGATTGATGAATTGAGGGCATCAGTCGAGGTTAGTTCTGATTTCAGAACGCTGACCGTGAATATTAGGATCGTCCCATTTGATCCATTGGTAGGCGATTTCGCTATGATTTTATCAGTGACAGACACCGGTGTCATAATCCAGGAGATCACGAGATGAGTTACACATTATCAGAATTGACGACACCGTTGACCGCCGATGAAGTCGAGACCGCGATCTATGATGCAATAGAGGCACGCGGTGCGAAAACGACGTCGTGGAAACCCGGCGCAGTAGTACGCACGATCATCGCCGGTGTTTCGATCGTTCTGGCTGCATTTTCTCAATTGTCGGCGCTCGTTGCCAGTTCGGGATTTCTCGAATTGGCCACCGAGTCATGGTTGACGCTCGTTGCGCAGTATGTTTTTGGAGTCACACGAACGACGGCAACTTTTGCGACGGGCACAGTGACTCTCACAAACGCGAGCGCGACGCCTTACTCGGGCGGTGCAGGCGATCTTATCGTCCAGAATTCAACGACGGGAGCGGCCTACAGGTCAACGGAGTCGTGGGCTCTTGACGCGGCGGGCGGCGCGAACGACGAAATAGACGTCGCTGTGAAAGCAATTGAAGCGGGATCAGATAGCACTTCGCCGGCGGGAGATATTGACACGCTTGTAACAACACTGAGCGGCGTTACAGTGACAAACGCGGCGGCGGTGGTTGGCGCGGACGAGGAAACTGATTCGGCACTCAGAACGCGGTGCCTCGAACGAACAGGGGCTCTTTCGCCCAATGGTCCCTCCGATGCTTACAGATATGTTGCGAGGAATGCCACTGCTGCAAATGGTGACGCGATTGGAGTGACCCGTGTAGCAACGCAAGCGGTTGGCGATGGTACGGTCAACGTATGGGTTGCCAGCGCCACGGGTAAGATATCAGGGACGGCGGCAAACCCAGCCACCGATCTCGGAGCTATTGCCGAAGCAATCTACGAGCAAGCGGAGCCATTGGGGATCGAAGCGGTTGTTGACACCGTGGGCTCGACCATGGTGGCGATCACGTATGAGCTATGGATGTATAGCAGCGCTGGATTGACCACGTCAGAAGTCGAGGACTTGGTCGAAGCTGCTATCATCGATCTATTCTCAAATGTTCCGATAGGCGGTCATTTGATAGGCACTGATCGAAGAGTTTATATTGAAGATATTATATCGGCTATCGATGCCGTTAGACCTGAGATCTTTCGAGTAGACCTGACTCTACCCGCGAGCGACGTAACTCTCAGCATAGATGATATCCCCGTCATTGGCGCTGTAACAGCGACGGTGAATCTCGTTTCAGGAGGCGACCTGTGAGCTATAGTTTCCTGAATATGTTCAAGGCGATACTTCCGCCGTGGCTTATGAGGACCGAGGGTTTGAAAGTCATTGGAGGGATCGCGGACGTTATAGACGATCACCGGGATCGTACGGTTGCGGGAGTAAAGCTCCGGTTTCCTGGTTTGTACACGGATGAAGGCGTTGACAAGATCGGGAGAGAACGACGGTTGCGGCGCGGTCCGAAAGAATCAGCCCCTGTTTTTGCTGCTAGACTCCAAAGGTGGTGGCTCGATCATAGCACTCGAGGCAATGCATATGCGCTCTTAGAACAAATGTTTGCATATTTACTTGGCGCAAATGTTCCGCCTTTTGAGGTTATCTCTTATAATGGACTCCGTCACACGATAGATGCAAACCAGGATATAACCCGGGATTCTATCACGTGGGGAACGGACGAAACCGGTAACTGGTCGCAAGTATGGGTATTCATTTACTATCCTAATACCGTGATTAGCGACGCCGTTGTCGAACAGTTTGCTGCGATAGTACATGATTGGCTTGCCGCTCATACGATAGGGCACCTCGTCATAATACTGGACGAGACGAGATTATGGGACTATCCGCAACCGGTGCCAGATTGGAATGACACCTGGTATTGGGAAACCGAAGCCGTTGTAGAGGACTTTTAAATGCCAAAAAACCTAACAGATTTATATGAGTGGGCTACGATAGCGGTTCCCGTCGGGACGGACCCCGCGACCGCTGCCAGTGTCGAAACACCTTTCCAGCTACTCGCTAACAGAACGCGCTGGTTGCTCAATTTGCTCCATGGCTTTGCGCTGAGTTATCTCAACCTCAACGAAGCCGACACAACCGGGGTATCAACATTTGATCTCGCGAACGTTATGGCCGGTTGCATTCGCGTCGACAAAGATGGGGTTAGAGATCACACGATTATAGATAATGATGGCGAAACGGCTACATGCATGCACAGCGGGAAAGCAACGCCAACCCCGGGCGGCGGCGGCGTTTTGTGGGACGATGAGGCGGACACGCCGAACGCATCTCTTACGTGGACGGCAGCCGCTACTCGTGTTGATATATGCGGATCATGGGGCAACGACGTGGTGCCGGAGAGATGTGCCGTTTCTAATTCCGCTACCGGTCAAGTCGCTTATAGCTCGTCATTAGGCAATTGGGGAGCTGTAGCGGGCGGTGTCTCTGGTACTCTTTGGTCCGCCTGTGAATATGGAAAACCAGGGAGCGGTGAACTCTGGGCAATCGGTGGCGCAGCCGGTGCGTTGGCGACCTCGACAAATATCAGCTCATCGGCTTTTACTTCCCGCACATCAGGTCTAAGTGGCATTATTACAAGAATCCGATCAAATCGAAAGAATGATGCGAGCGATCATGCTTTCCTCGCAGTTGATGATACGGGATCGGTGTCAATATCGAACGCCGACGGGTCATCGTGGACAGCAACGGCGGCGGGCAGTCTTGGCCTTACGTCGACGATTGAAAGCATCGCATGGGATTCGCTCAATGACCGGTGGGTTGCAATCCAGTACAATGGTTTTCGAGCCTGGAGCTCCAACGGGATCGCATGGACAGAAAGCAGCGGGACAAATATCCCTGATTTCACAGTCAATTCAAGCAACATTTTCTCACTAGATTGCGACGATCAAGGCAATTTGATCCTTGGTGTTTATAATTCCGTTTCTCCACAAAGAGCATTGGTTTACGTAGGCCCTAACGGCGGCGACGGGCTAGCAAATGGGTTGATATGGGAAGAAGTTTTCTGGCCGTCATTATACACCTATGCGAAGATTGTATTTATGGGCCACGGGCGGATAATAACGGCGGGTAGTGGTGGCGTTTGTTACTCCGACGCCGGGCTGGGCACGCGCTGGTTGGCGTCATAACGACGACGAAAAAAGAGGAAAAGATGAGTGAAATAACAGATGAGGGACGCAAAATCGCACTGGACAAATATGGAGTAAGGCTACTTCCTAACGGTGTGCGCTCTCATTCGGTTGAAACTTCTGTTATCTTTGGGCCTTTCCAGATCGGAGACTATGTCTCGATTTCTATCAATGAGGAGACATATATAAAAACAGGAGATAATTCGACGGTTGCAACCAATGCCGACGTTCTTCTTCCGCTGGGTGTGCATGATTTCGTGGTACCCACGGGCGGCACATATATCGCGCTGTATTCCACTGTGTCCGACGCGGCGGGGGCTGTTTGGAGTAGCTAATGTACAGAGATCTAAACAGACGGCGGCAGCACCACAGACGGCGTGATTTATTATTATCGCTCCCATTTGTCGATACCGGGGATCGGCGATCAAATGATCGGTTCAATTGGCCGGTTGATCGCCTGTCGGATCATCTTGTGTTTGACTGGGCGGACGGGGACGGATTGACTCCGGACACTGGACCAGTTTTGTTTACTAGTGGCAACGTTATAACGGGAGGGATTGCTCCATTCGTTTCTCATTCTGGCGCACGGATGAGTTCAACTTTTTTTCAAAATGGACAATTGACGACAAATCCAGTGAATGAAATATCAGCCGGTCAGGATACCGTTTTGGTTTGTTTAGTCAATCCCGTAGATATGCTAGGTGGTCTATCAAACTATTTATTTGTTATGTATTCTCAGTCTAATGGATTCACTGCAAACCCAACCTATTCGCTGTTTACCACTTCAGGGACGTTGTATTTTGGTATATTCGGAACACCGGGGAGTATCTATCCATTGATATCTGGACTGGGTCCGGGCTGGTTATTGGTCATTGCAGTACTTGACAGGGATGGCAATTCTTTTCATTACACCAATAGAGTACAATCATCAACGCCTGCAACTCCATCACTATTAAATGCGAGTGATATTATTTTCTTTTTGGGCGCCGCTTCAGCGGGAGCTAGATGGTCGCAAAACAGCCGAACAATGGTCTACCAAGGAGTTGGTATTGCTGACCTGATAACGGCGGACTATGTAAAGGAACTCACCAGTAGCGTCCTTGGCATAGGACCCGCAACTGGAGAGCAACCGACTTTCGCGCGATCGTCAATGGCAACGAAGATTTCTGGTTCAAAGCTGTTTTTCTTTGGTAAATATGCGCCTTGTGCTGGCGATGAAAATGGAATACTTCTCGAACCGGGGGTCACGAATAAAGTTTATCGAAATTATAATCCGGCTGCTACGAGTGGATTGACAGTAACCGGTGGAATGACTCTTGCCGTTGTGGCGGACGACAGCACTGATCTTGCTGATGCAACAGATGATCTATCCGATCTCGGACCTGCTGTCTTTCGTGTTGCAAATTCAACCGGATCAACTCAATATGTATATGCTACTCCAGTGACAGGAAACGTGAACACTCACTCTTTATCCGTCTATGCTCGATATATCTCTGGCTCCGGCGTCGAGCTTGGATTATACGATCAAAATGCGGGCACGTTCTCAAATGGTGTTACGATATCAGACAATTATGCGAGGACAGAGCAAGAGAATCAGACACCCCCGGATACAGATTGCTCGTGGTGTCTCGAGATACCGGACGGTGCAGAGGTTTATTTAGTCGGGCAGCAACTAGAAGAAATAGCATGTTGCACAGCATTGATCCCGAATAATCTCACTGCTGCTACTGTTGCAAGGGCCGCTGCTTCATTGGCAACAATAAACCTCGACGATACAAAAGGTACAGTCACTTTTGAGTTCAGGTTCGCGACGACAATTGCCCCGCCGCTCCCCCGTGGTGTCATGAGCTCGTTTTTTGCCGTGGCAACATTGGGAAGACCCTACACCTATGATGGCGTAAATAATCCTGTCATTGGCTCCGACTTTGTCGACGATTTGTGGCATGACTGCGAAGTCGGTTGGAATACTTCAGGGAATCTGCTTTATATAAAAGCAGACGATCAAATGACGGCTACTGCTTACGACGGATCGTTGCACAATACTACCCCGCTGACAATAGTTCCCTATTGGCCGTGCTATATTCGTAATCTCAAAATAAACAGGAACTAGCATGAAAATTATTTCGTATACAGCTCGAGTCGATCCTGAAACAGGCGAGGTTATTCGACCGGTTCGTTCTGCTGTTCGGATAGGCGAGACAAATAATTGGATGATTCAGGACGTCGATGACTACGACAAAATTCCAGCCGAAGCCAATGAGCTCGGAGCATTAGCGGCAAACGTCGCCGTCCCGAATAGAAATGATCTTCACCGCGATCATCCGTTGTATGGCGAGAAAGTCCCTATGGGGCCTTTCCCAGCGGGATCTTTACCAGGTGATATTCGACTCATGCCTGACAATTCCTGGCAATACTACGACCAGAAAACTGGCAGGTGGCACCCATGGCGAAAAACCAATGGTCGCCCCGTTGACATTAGCTCGCCATCAATCGAACTCGCGATAGGTGATTCAAAAATAGGACTTGGCAAATAGGATGAAAGAACCTGTCGGAAAGAGGTCAAGTACGGAAAAAGTCCGATTGCTCATTGATCGACGCAACTCCAAACTGATCGCTGTTTCCTCTATTATCCTCGCTTTGGTTACGTCCTTGATATTGGTCGGCGCGAAATACGGCGAAGCCGAGGTCAAAATCGAGGTTATGGCGAAAGAAAACGAACGGCAGGATCAGACGGTCAAAGAAATCCGCTCGGACATTAGAGCGCTCGAAAAAACCAATGAAAGCGATCACCGGGCGATCGTCCAATCCCTCATAAAGATTGAAGGTTCTATCGAGTCAATAAAGGAACAAACCGAATAGATACGGCGAGCAAGGCACGCAAGGAGAAAAAGATGATAGAAGAAAATACGGTCATGTTACTAGTGGAAGGTATAAAAACCGGTGATATTTCAGTTATCATTGGACTCGTCATTATCGCGCTCGTTGCAATCACAAGAAATGCTGTATTACCTGAATTGACTGGAGTGTCTAATCAGGTAGTGAGCTCGATCGCCGGCGCGCTGGGTGGCATTGCTGTTTTGCTCGTTGCTGGGCAAATTTGGTGGGCCGCCCTCATTGTTGGTCTCTTAGCAGCGCCAACCAGCGGGGGGTTGATTCCATTGATACGGTCGATCATTAGGGCCATAAAAAGAAAGCCGCCGTCAAGCGCCCAAGGAGGGCACTCTGATAACGATCGGCTGACACCCACAGAAAGACCCACTCCAAAAGGGCGAAGCACGAGATTGATCGTCCCCGCCGTGTTGGTTTTGATGTTGTGTATGTCCTCATTTGGATGCGCGGGAGTCCAAAGACCGTGCGATATAGAAAAAACGCTCGTGAATTCGGTGGGGGCGGGACTATCCGCAACCGAATCAGCGATCGGCGATAGTGGTGGCGAAAACTATGAGGTGGCGATGGTTGCTGCAAATGGAGTTCATCTCCTCGGTCAGCAGGCGGTCGCGGCTTGCGAGCTCGCTCGTGACGGGGCGGCATGGCAGCAATGGGTATTGCTTGCCCTCGAGACGATCGGCGCTGTGGTGGGTGTGATAGAGGGTGCGAACGAAGAAATCGAACAAACCGCACCGGTTGAGCTCCGCATCGCGATCCAGAATCTGGAAAGCGAGGCAAATTTATTATGAGTACTCGGCTATCATTTTGGTATGACGCGGGGCCTCAAAGTGATCGGGACGTCTTCCGTTCGGTCGCCGAAACCAGCGATGTTTCGGTCAATATCGTCGCCCCGGTTCGCACGGGGTTAGAACTTTTAGATGTTATTATCGCGCAAGAAAAAAACTCGATTGATCATGTCGTTATTGCCGCCCATGGTGGCACGCGTTGGATATTGAATCCAAGGCATGGTTGCGTTGTAAGAGGAGATCAACAAGAGCAAATCGAAGTATGGGAACTCGCAAAAGCGCTCGAACCGGTATCAAAAGGTCATTTGCTCGTGTCCTTAGCAGCGTGCTTATGTTCACGGTCGCCAAATTGGTTTTTGAGGGCAACCGGTCAACGTGGGTCTAACTGGGGACCACGAGGATATAAACCCGGTGGAAAAAGTAGCTTTGCCTCCAACTTGAGAAATCATCTCGTCTATTACGGTTGCGACGCTCGTGTCAGAGGACACAGAGCGAGCGGGCATGCCTCGCACTGTTCGATCCTCGCAGAGCACAGAGGGCGGGCATACACGTTCTGTGAGACACTGTTTGGACGAGCTTTACCAAACGTCAAGCCAACCCTAAAAAACCGTAGATGGTGGACAAAAAACGTTACTGGCGATCTTGCTCAACGGTGGCTTTTTGGTGATAACTCCGTCGAAAAAGAGATCTTACGCCTTTACAACCGTGATTTACGCATATAGCCTGTTCATCGGCGTCTAGCTCGGCGCTGTTTACGTCGTAGCCCTCCGGGGGGGCTACGGCAAATAGGGACAATCTATCGATCTGGTCTTGTGGGGATAGATTTCGCGATAGCAGTGGGGGCTCTATCGCGGCTTTTTGGGGGTGGCAATGTTTAGCGTGAAACAAAGCGATGCAATCGTTTTCCTCGAGGGTTTGGAAGATCGATCGATCGATCTGGTCATAACCGACCCAGCCTACGAATCGCTCGAGAAACACCGAGCAAAGGGGACTACAACCCGACTAAAAAACAGCAAATCATCAAGTAACAATTGGTTTGAAATCTTCCCAAACAATCGGTTTGAAAAACTCTTCATCGAAATCTATCGAGTGCTAAAAACCAACACTCATTTCTACATGTTTTGCGATTCAGAAACGATGTTTCACGTGAAACCAATTGCAGAAAAAGCGGGCTTCAAATTCTGGAAACCACTTATCTGGGATAAGGTCAACATTGGCATGGGATATCATTATCGAAGTCGATGCGAATTCATCCTTTTCTTCGAGAAAGGTGAAAGATCTCTAAGCGTTCCAACGATTGACGATGTTATTCGATTCAAAAGAATCTATAGGGGCTATCCGACAGAAAAACCAGCAAAACTCTCTGGTATTCTTATCGAGCAAAGCTCTGATCGAGAACAAATAGTGTGTGATCCATTTATGGGGTCAGGTTCGGTTGGAGTGGCCGCTTTATTGAGCAATCGTCAATTCATTGGTTGTGATTTGTCGCCGAAAAGTTTGGAGATTGCAAGCGATCGTTTGCGCCTCCATTCGAGCAAAACAAACTTCAACCAAGATGTTAGATTATAAGCTTCAACCAGGTCAAAAGAGACTAACAGAATTGTCTTAGAATCATTTGTTGTCACCTTGGATTTTACTCCTATTTCATTCAAAACCTTTGATAGATTCTTACATAGCAAAGCTGGGTCAATTCCATTCATTCTTTTTATCCCTCCAATCCGTTCGCTTCGAGCAACTCGTTCACCTCGAGCAACTCGTTCGCCTCGAGCAACTCGTTCGCCTCGAGCAACTCGTTCGCCTCGAGCAACTCGTTCGCCTCGAGCAACTCGTTTGCCTCGAGCTCGTTCGCCTCGAGCATTATTCCATGAAATTTATACAAGATGGAGATTCACACATACCAAAGATTTTCCCTGTAGGATGAACGCTCCAATTTAGGGTCAGCCCGCATTTTGGGCAAACCGTCGACCCTGTAGCGTTGGGTACTCGTTGGCTCGATAGCGCCGCGATTCGAATAACGTCGCAGATCAAATCATTATCTGTGCGACGCCTTGCTTTTATCGGTTCCCCCGTCTTCGCTGGATACCATCGGATAGACGGCGCTGGCGACCCCGCTTGCAACGAAACGATCACCGCGAAAATCTCAACGAGGGTCGCCAGCGCCCAGTCGTATTTCTTTTCGAGGAGAGCAATTTCAAGTTGCTCAACTTTCTCCGTTAGTTTTTTCATCTTTTCCATCTTTTCCGTCTTCGTTGGTTTCCATGGTATTCATACTTTTCAGCATGTCCAGTTCCTCAGGGTTACCGATCAGACCTGTACATTTCTCAATAAGGCGATCGGCTTCGTCTTGAATCAGCCGCCCAACTAGCACTTGCCCGGGGGCGCGCACTTTAGCCGAGTTGACGATCCCGCAAACTTGCGACAAACTTGAGAGTACTTTCCAGGCCAGTTGAAATTTGACTGTATCCGTCAATTGATTCTCTTCGATGTTTGCGAGTATTCCCTCGACTATTTCGATAAGCTCGGCGATTCTATTTGTGTCCACGTTCTCTGTCCTTTCCATGGATGATCATCCATGCGATTATTACAGCTAATGCGTCCCATGCGTGTGATTTGACGCCATACAACGGCCCCGGGGCTTTCTTTATCCCTACCGTGGGATTCTTTCCGCCGCCCAATAGGTCAGGCCGCTCTTTTTTGTATATCTCTCTTATAGCCTCGTTTGTTTGCCCCTTTTTTGACCGCCTTGACCCGGCTATTTCGAGTCCTACTTCTGGACGTGTTATGCGATAAAAGTCCAGTTTATTGACAGCCGACCTTTCCTCGATCCGTCCCACAAGACGAGCTGTGTCGAGTACTGTTGCCCCAATAGTCGAACCGTACGAAATGACCCACTCGCAAACTACTATATTGGGCTTGTATCGCAATGGGATGAGTTCTTCTTCCCACGTATCGCCGTCTGAGTGGAGTACTATAGGGGGCCAGACAGAACCGTCAACGACGACTTGGCCAGAGTACTCGGGGCCGGGGTCAATACCCACGATGATAGTCATGTCCGGCGGCGCGCTGGTTGGCACTGCTTATCTGCCAATTTAAGAAAGTTCGATAATTGGCATTTATAAAAAGCAATCAATTCGTTTGAGCAAAAAACTCGATAATAGATCATTTCATCTTTTATCATATCTACTATCATCTTCCTGTCATCATGCAACGATTTGAAAATATCCCCTTCTTTTGGGTCTTTTCTCGTGTCCCTCATGTTTCCCCCTTTGCCTCCTCATGTTCTTTATCTTCATCGTTTTTATCTCTGACCCAATTTGCTATCTGTTCTATATCCTTAGCCGTCCAACTGTCTAATGTTTTCAGTAAAAAACCTTCGACTTCTTGCAACTCTATCCCCCTTTTTTTCAACCGCTGCAAAATGCGAAGATTCCGATTGATATCGATAAAAGCTGGGTTTTTCTTTGGTTCGTCGGCATCAGGCGCGTCGGACGTAACCAACCCAAGGATAGATAACAAAGTTTGACGTTGGAGATATGTCACCGTCGATTGCGCTCCCTGTACCTGAGATTTCGCTCCTTTTGTGTCGGGTGGCGCTTGCCTTGTGTTCTCGACTGAATGCCCGTCACGGTGCGAAAGAACGCACGTAACAACTTCGTCACAACCATCACGAGAATTTGCCCATGAGACGAAAAACCCGTGCGTTGTGAGCGATGGAATAACCGATCGCATTATTTGCGGCAAATCCGCGTATGTATAGGACGTTCGATGTCCTTTCCCTGCAAAATCAACTTTCTTGTTTTTCGCGATCAATCGAGGCAAATCTTCTGTTAGCCGTGCGCGGGCAATTTCAAATGATTTTCGTGATTGACTTGCCTCGTATCTCTCTTGTAAATCGAGTATTCTCTCGAGTGTATCGGGCGTTAGATCTCCTTTATCTAGGATCATCTTCGCAAGTGGATGGAGATTTTGTCTTTCTTGAACGGGAGCGATTTTGACCGATTTTGGATCTATTATTTGGTGATTATCAGACATAACTATTCCTCCAATAAATCCTCATCATACATTTCTTTGTCTTGGTACCAATTTGGAGGATCGAATACTGTCATGCTGGGGTATCTCCCCGGCCAAATATTCGCCTCTTTGCAAGCGATCCATGTGTCAAATAGCCTGGTTTTTAATTGTCTCCCGTAGGTTATTGTCTCATCGCTTATCTCAAAGATAGCGACGTCAAAAGGTGGTTTTGTCTCACAAACTATCATGTATACATTGGATTCGTGAGAGCATATATTGGCAGTAATTAATCCATCCAAATACCACGCTATTTGACCGTGATAAAGGTGCTTGAAGAAATCGTATCTTACGAATGATGTTAGGTCGTGAGTGGTTTTTACTTCGATCAAACGATCGCTTGACGCCGCGTCGACACGAGCTTTACAGAGTACTCCTTTGTCGTGCCACGTGACGGGGGTTTCTTTCCTAGTATTGTTCAATATGCTCGCTTCGCGGTGTGCTGAAAGGTTTGTCAGTATTCCTCTGAGAGTTTTTGCGTTTTCATCTGTGATCACCTCTTTTCCTTGTGCGGTTTGCTCATCCCTCCACTCCTGTGATTTCTTTGTCCTCCAGGAATCCCATGTTTCGGGTCTTTTCACGCACGTTTTGTCAAATAGCTCGGGTTGGAGAATCGCCATATGAACGATCCTGCCAAGAGAAAGAAAGGGTTCATCCTTTCTTGGGTGTTCTCTCGACCATTGGTAAGCCATGGGTGATACATCCATTTGTTTTAGGCTCGACCAGTTCATGCCCTTTATCTCGCGATAGTCTTCCATCGAAAAACTCCATTGCAAGCTCGATCGATGTATGATACCAGATGAGTTGCGCATGTCCACATGCGGCTTGCATATTTGATCGAGGCAGGATAATTGAAAAAAAGAACGAGCGTAAACATAGAAAATGATTACTTTTTTCTCATAAAGCATGGTCGAAGAAACAGATGTTTAGAAAAGATGTTGGAAGATCGTGTCAATAATCTCAAGTCAACACTCAAGATTCTGAGTAAGAAATTAGACGGCGACAAAGAAGCAATTATCAGGCTAATTAGGTTGGCGTCTAGGTCTGCACTGCATTGGGAGAAAGGACTTCCCGGCGATTTGTCCGCAATACACAAACAAGCGTTGCTTGCCCTTTGGGAGGAGGCAGCATTCACGGGGATCGCACTCGACGAATTCATCAACGTTTTATGGGATGAGCCAACCTCTAAAAAAAGAAGAAAGAGGAGAAAAGTACAGTGAGTTATTCAGACAAAATGATCCATTGTGCTCTTAGATACGCCGAATCTGGCTGGTTCGTCCTGCCGTTGATCCCGCGAGGCAAACGTCCGCTCGGTTCGCTCGTCCCGAAAGGTGTGCTCGATGCGTCGAGGCACGAGCAAACGATCGGGACCTGGTTTCAAGGCACGGGGGCAAACCTCGGGATTGCCACGGGGAAAAAAAGCGGTATCTGGGTGCTGGACATAGACGGCCCCGTGGGCTCCCTGGTTTGGTGGGATTGGGAAGCACAGAACGGGCATTGCTTTACCTTGGCGCAACGTACGGGGCGACGTGACGGCGGGAGACAACTATTTTTCAACTATCCCGTAGGTTACACGATCAAATCGAGGACCGGCGTCATGACCGGGGTCGATGTGAGGGCCGATAGTGGGTACGTCGTAGCACCGCCCTCTGTTCACCCGTCAGGAAAAAACTATGTTTGGGAGGGCAAGGTTCCAATAAATAAAGCGCCGCTAAAACTTCTCGAGTTGATCGGTGCAAGAAAGACGCACAAGCCAACCAGCGGCGCGCAGAATAAAACGTCAAGGTCTAGTAATTATGGGCCCACGGTGCGAGCCGGATTGCTACAAGAGCTCTCGTCCTGCCCCCGTGGTGGGCGCGACCAGCTCGCGTTTCGGGTTGCTACTCGATTGCTCGAACTAGAGAAAACCGGCGATATTCGAGGCGGGCAGGCCGATGAAATTGTACACATTGGATTGACCCGGTGCGGATATATTGACGATCCACGAAAAGAGCGGGGGGAACGAGGTTTTCAGCGGATCATGAGCTCGGCACGAAAGAGGATAGGTTAGGCGATAATCATGATTTATAGATGTGTGAATAAAAGCGGGAATACAAACCCGTCGGCAAAATTGACAAAAAAGATTGCAGAAGAAATCCGCGCAGAATATGCAAAAGGCTATTCAACGCAAGAGAGCTTGGCAAAGAAATACAAGGTTTCTTCCAGCGCAATAGGCAAGATATTGAGACGGGAAAGTTTCGTCGGTTTGCCGTAAAACAAAAAGGATAATAATGGATAAAAAAACAGTGGGACAAATCGCCTATGAGGCGTTCGGCAAAGCAATACCCGAACAATTCTACGGTGATATTCCTTGGGATTCCCTTCAAGAAATTGTCAAGCATGTGTGGGAAAAGACGGGGGAAGCTGTTGAGAACGAGATAAAGGAAAAGTGCGCGAATTCTTACGTGGATAAAGTTTTCAGCACGGGGTCATTGCGCGAAGATGATATTGAATTTCTGCACACAATAGCTATGGTTTTAGAGGATCACAACGATAATGAGTTAGTCGATGATCTAGCTGATATCATTCAAAGAATCGAGAAAGAGAAAGAAGGATAATCGCACTAATCAATCTTTTTCATCCCAAATCGTACCGCGCTATTTGGGACAACCATCTTTGTCCCATCGTCGAATTCGATCAACGCGTTTCTGGGGCCCTTACCAGGTGCTACCAGTATAACACGACAATACTGACCGGTCCGTTCGTCAATATACGGTGGCCCCTTACCCGGCCAGATATCAGTGGCCGGGAAGTTCCTGAATCGCCAAATTCTATTGTATTTCATTTACTGCCTTGAAATCTGGGGTGAAAGGATTTCATCAACATCCGCCCAAGTGGATTCGGTAATTTGATACCAGGTATCGGCGAGTTATTTCTGGCTGGAATAAAAAGAATAGCATTGCAATGAGGGCAAATCTGGGGTTCTTTTTCTCCTCGATTTGCCCCCTTGCAATGGCGGCAAATCGTAAACTTATGGCCATGGTTGCATCGCCAACCGGTATGCGTCACGAAATCTCTAGTGCATCGACTCCGGGCATGGCAACGAGGGCAAGGGACTGTATGACCGGTCGAATCCTTGGGGGGGCGGGCTGGTTGGCGGTCGGCCTGGTCTGGTCGGTTATGGTTATCGAAATCTAAATCTAAAGACAGAGATCTATCGTCGCATTTCATCGCCTCATATATGCATAAAAACACGATAAAATCAAGGGGTTTGAGAAAAAGATATGGTTCACGTGTACATTTATCCTTGCATATGTACATGGATCGGTGTACATTGATAATGTGAGGCAATGACGCTTCGCAGAAAGAAGGGAAAATGAAGATCGTGAAAGTACAAGAAGACAATGAGCTCTATAAAAGATACTCTTACCAAAGCAGTCCTCAATCAGTCTATATCTCGCTAGACCTACCTAGCGAGATACTCCAGTTTGAGATCAACTATGAGACAAGCGGGACACCTATAGACGTCTACAATAGGATGCGCATATGGTTTGGCCCTGTACCTGCTTTCAGGGCAGACCAGGCTAATTCGATCCTCGAGGCATTCGCTCCAATAGCGAGAAATATCCTCGAAAACCTCGAGGATTGCGATAGAGACAGCCCGAGCTGGATAGACGAGGAGATCGCTTTTTCATTCGAAGAAAAGGCTCATGATTTCGTCGAGAAAATAAGCTTCAACCCAGATCCAGATGATATCTGGTCACCATGGGATTTCTCTACCTATTTCAACAACGTCGATCTCGACGGGATCGGCGAAAACGGACTAACCACAAAATCGACACCTGAAGATATCACGGAGGCGGCGGAACATGAAATGTGTGTTGCTGAGTATCCACTCGAGGGCGACGTTGACGATCTCGTCCAGTGGATAACTGACTGGGTCGAGCGGACCAGGGACGAGGAAGACGACGACGAATAGATGCAAACCAAGCGCCCCTGCCTGGATATTTCGGGCAGGGGTTTTTTCTGGGGAAGGAAAGGAGAAAAGAAAATGAAAAAGATAGAAGATACAAAAAAACGCATCGAAGAAACGATTAGGCGAAACTATAGCCTGAAAAGTTACACAGCCGATGAAATCGCGGCGGCGCTGGTTGAGGGAAAAACCGTTTATTTCGTCGACACACTAAACAGTGGGGAAGACGATCTCGTGATTATGGACGAAAACGAGGGTATTGACGATGTAAAGAAAACATTTAAGGACTACCTTGATTTGGATGGATTCCCCCCGGGCTGGTCGGTTGAAGAAATCACTACAAAAACATTGGGTGAATAAAATGAATATCCGCATAAAATTAGACGAATATCTTGCCGCCTACCAGCGGCGGGGGGTCTCAGCCAGACAATTGTGTCGGGACAAGGGATTGCATGAACGGTTCCTGTATGGACTATCCGATGGATCGTCTGTTAGAAATTGGAGGTTAGCCGTCGAAACACTTGGGATCGACTTCCAAATCTTTTTTGGTGAGAGCAACCCAGATAAGATCATAAACAAATTATTGGAAGGAACAGCAAATGAACGGGAAAGATAGAGATACGATGAATTTAGAAATAAGGCAAGTGATCAGAGAATACAAGGATGCCATAGCAAGCCCCGAAACAGCCCCGGGCAGGATCGACGATCTCGGTGATAATGCCACGATATTATTCAGCAAGCTAAGCTATTCCCCGGTTGACTATCAAGAGAGTTGCAAGCACCGGGTTGCCCTCATTGCAAAGCTCGCCGCCGAACTACGTGAAATCGTTATGCAACAAGAGAATAATCTCTCCGTCTAAGTAGGCCATAAATCCCCACTAAAAAAACGTTTTTCATACCGAATATCAACTAGCCGAATATACACAGAAATCTAATTCCTAAATGGGTTGATGTTTTTTTGCCCACAATAGGCCGAATCTGTATACTGTACTGCATACCTAATGAGCCCGTACTGCTCACTTATTGTCGTATACTGCATACGGCTCAGCGGGTATACTGCATACCTGGCGGCCCCGTACTGCTGAAATTGGTACCAGTGGCGAGAAAGAAATGCTAAGTGTTGACAAGAAATGCGCCGCACAATACCATATCCGCGCAGTACGGGGCCGCTAGGTATGCAGTACGGTGCAGGATGGTATGCAGTATACCTGCTGAACCGTATGCAGTACACAGCAAAAGATGAGCAGTACGGGGCCGCTAGATAGCCTACACTGCATACGAAAGGAATCATGCAAAAGAGTATCAAATTGGAAACTGAATTGTGGAAATGCGCGGGGGCTACGCTTCGGGTGTGGCTGCTATTACTTGAATTAGCTGGGGAATATGGCAATCCGCTCGTGCTGAGTTTTACTGAAATCGCTGAGTACTCCAATGTTTGTCGCCGTGTTTCCCGCCGAGCTGTGAGTAAAGCGTTGATCGACCTCGAGCGTCTCAAGATGGTCAAGGTCAATAGAAGGGGCAATGTATCGATAATCACGCTCAACGAGTGTTAGGGGGGATAACATGGCGAAAAAAGGCGGGAAAAACGCAAGTGTTCGTAGTGTGCCGAGAAAAGGCATGCCACAGGATAGGCGAGACATCAGGTACGATGAAAATGTGCCCGGAATATGCCTAGAAAACACAGTCGAAGCGCTTGAAAAGATTGATGGTTTGTATCAAAAAGGGGGGCAACTCGTGTTGATACAGCCACAGAACCGGGGCCGCGACACAGCAACCCCTGTAAGTGAATCAGGTTTGACATGCCTCGTCAGCAAATACGTCAATTATTTCATGCCCAAAGTGACAAAGCAGGGGATAGAAGACAAAAGATTGACGCCACCCAAGATCGTTATGTCGGCGTTGCATCAGGCGGGATATTGGCCTAAAGTCCCGTATCTGCGAGCGATTACGAGTCACCCAATCGTGAATCACGATGGATCCATTCGTTCGCAAACAGGCTACGACCCAGAAACACAAGTATTTTCAACCCATATGGGTGATCTCGAGGTCAAACCCATGACCCAAAATGAGGCAACCCATGCCCGCTCTACGTTGTTGGAATTAGTGGATCAATTCCCATTTGTGGGCGCCAGCGCGGATGTGTGGCTCGGATCCATGCTAACCCCGCTCGTCCGGCCATGGTGCGGCCCGTCGCCTATGTTCATCATCACGTCGAGCACACCAAGTGCCGGCAAGGGGCGCTTAGTAGACATATTGTCAATAATATCATGCGGTGGCGAGGGCATCGAGGGGGGCGCGTTGCCCCCCAACGATGAAGAGTGGCAAAAACGTCTTATCTCATGGGCGCTTGCATGTCCAGAGATAATCTACTTCGACAATGTTTTTTCAGGGTCCCGCATCGGATCAAGTGTACTCGATATGGCGTTGACCCGTGATCGCTTCTCCGGGCGCATCTTAGGCCAGAGCAAGATCATAGAAATCGAGCTGTTAGCTACATGGATCGCCGCCGGTAATAACTTGTCTACCCACGGCGACACGTCTCGCCGGGCACTCATATGCCGCATCGAGCCCAACATGGAGCGCCCAGAATGTCGCGAGTTCCGCATCCCGAATATCCTCCAGTACACGAAAAAGCACCGAGCACACTATCTCTCTTGTGCCTGTGGCATTCTTGCGGGCTGGTTGGCCACACAACGCCCATCGCCATCGCCCCCACTCGGGAGCTTCGAGCGCTGGTCACACGTTGTCAGAGGCGCAATCCTGTGGGCAGGCGGCGCAGATATAGCCAGCGCCCTTGCGTCCCAAGTATCAGACGGCGACGACACCGCAACGATACACCGGTCACTGCTCGCAGAATGGCACGCAACGCTAACAGAACCTGTCAGTACGGCTAAACTGCTACAACTATGCGAAAACGCAACGGATCTCTACAACGGAAAACTCGCTGAAATCATCGCCGAACTATGCCCGGGTAAAGGCTCAAATCGCTACGGCACAACGAGGGCAATCTCTACGCGAATTCGCGGGCTAGAAAATAGAGTCCGAAATGTGCAAATTGGCAGCAATTCCGTTAGGATGGCTGTGAAGAGGGTTCCCAATCAGTCTCCAATTCTTTGGCGCGTTGAGATACTTGATTGATTTCTTTTTTTTTGGGACCCTCCGGGAAGCTCCGGAGACGTTGGGTTTGCCCACCACTGCTTCCTGTTGAGGAGACCTGATAGACGAGATGAACTAACTCTTTGGTTTTCTCAATGATACCGGGGGGTCAACAGTTAGGGGTTTCCTAAGGCCAATGGGTTTCGGGATTTTATGGAAACAACCACGTCAAAAAAGACCCAGTAGGCCAAGTACCAGAAAACAAATACGTTTTTGAAAAAACAGGAGAAAAAGATGAAAGAGGAAAAGATGGAAGAGACAGAAATCAAAACGTTGGAGGATCTTGGGTTTGGGATTGCTGTATTGGATAGCAGACCAGACAGGATCTATATCGGCCAAAGAACCGGCTATGATAAAGAGACAAACGAGTGGATCTTGGCAAAAGCTTACGTTGTGACGAAATACACGGTGGACGGCGTCATTGGGTTGGCGTCGAACGGTCCCGGTAAAAACGCATCGCGTATTCACGGCAACGGCGACGTCAAGGTCAGGATACCATGTATCCAACTATCGCATTTTATTACTCTTTCAGAGGAATGGAGGAACTTCTATGCCAATAAGCTGTAAGGATTTGCTTGTTACAAAAGACGCGGCTTTACAAGGGACAGCCGGCGTTGATTACGATAATGATAATGCTATCTGTCTCATCATGCTCCGCAAGAAATTTCTGCATCCTTTCCCCCACAATGGCAATGGCTTTGGCGACGGCGATGGCGGTGGCGGTGGCTATGGCGATGGTAGTGGCCGTGGCGATGGCGATGGCAATGGCTTTGGCGATGGCGATGGCAATGGCAATAGCTCGCAGGAATAGGAAAGGGTAGAGGGGATGGAACAATTCAAAAACGAGGGTCAGCGATTATTTCGTAACGTCGAAGGATCGGAAAAAGATCTCGCCAAAAAGATCGGCGTGGGTCGCGCGATTATCGGTCATTGGCGACGTGGTTTACGCATACCGAGCGACGTGCAGAGGAAAAAGCTCGAGTTACTTTTCGGCATACCGGTAAAAGCGTGGGACGTCCCGGCGTGGGCGCGATTCTACGACTCGTCTCCAAAGGATAAGCTGAAACCGCTCGAAGTCGAAAAGAAAACGGACACGTTGAGTATTGCTAAGAGGCAAGTAAAAGATATCGTAGAAAGCCTCGATAATGACGACCTAACAGACGGCGCGCAAGCCAAGCTCCGCGATACGTTGGCCAAGGTACTTGCGCTCCAAAGCAGACTCGAGCGAGATCAAGAGCTTCGCGAAGACCGGTATGTTAGAGAACACCCGAGCTGGGTGGCACTAAAAAGCAAACTTGTCAATGCTTTAGAACCTTATCCACAGGCAGCAAAGGCGGTTTTGCTCGTGCTGAGTGATGGTGACAAATGACACTAGCGATGCACAAACGCCGGCGGATAAAACCGCCAACGCAAAGAAAAACGTTTGTCGAGGATCTGACGGAGTCATTGAAAATCCTCATAAAACAAGCCACTTCGCTAAATTGGCCAAGTGAAAAATATGCTACGAATCCCGTCGGATTTTGTCGAGAGATCCTCGGTTATGATCCATGGGAAAGGCAGCGCGCCGTAATGAACGCGGTCGTCAAACACCCGTTGGTCTCGGTAAAAAGCGGGCATAGGGTTGGGAAAAGTTGGCTTGCCGGTTCGTTGGCGCTTTGGTTTTATTGCACGTTTTATGACGCTCGTGTGATTTGCACTGCGCCCACTTCCACGAACGTACAGGGTGTTATTTGGCGAGCGATCAGGCAACTCCACAGTCGATCGGGACGTTGTTTGGAATGCACGCTCGCAGATAGCAATGGGCCTATTCCATGCGAGCATTCGACGCCCGTCGATTCAAAACCAGCGGATCGTGCTGGGACGGGGCTTGTGTCTGAAGATTTCAGGGAGGTCAAAGGGTATACGGTTCGCGACGTCGAGGCGATTACGGGCACCGCTGGGTTGAATCTACTGTTTATTATGGATGAGGCGAGCGGGGTGGCGGATACAATCTACGAAGGACTTGAGGGCAACCGGGCCGGCTGGACTGAGGAAGCAGGGGTTATGGTCCGTATGTTATTGATCGGCAATCCCACTCGAACCGTGGGTGAGTTCTACGACTCGCACGAACACCCAAGGAAAAAGCAGGTGTATCATCGAATAACAATCTCATCTCGAGATACACCTAACGCGATCGAAAAAAAGAGCATTATTCCCGGGCTTGCGACTCATTACTGGGTTGAGCAAATGATCGCAAAGTATGGGGAAGACTCATCTTTTGTAAAGGTTCGCGTCGACGGCGAGTTCCCGATCGGCGAAGACGGGAAAGCTTTTTCGATCGCTCTCATTACGGAAGTAGAAGAACGGTGGGACACGACAGAAGCGATCGGAGTACTTCAAATTGGTGTCGACCCAGCGGGGGAAAGTGGGACGGGCGATCAAACCGGGATAGTCGCGCGCCGTGGTCAAAAAGTCGTGGCATTGCGCCGGTTTCGAGGTTTGAACGAGCAAGCTCATTGTGTCCATTTACTCGATTTGATCGAAGAACTCCGAGAGCATCCCCGTGAAAAAGCGATCGTGGTAGTGGATAGCGAGGGCAAGATAGGCTGGGATACCTATGTGTATTTACGGCAAATCGCAAGCAAACGGGATTCGACTTTCGAGCTTTACAAGGTGCGCGCATCGGACAAAGCTCATCGCGAACCTATGACTTTTGACCGCGTTCGCGACGAGCTCGTTCACAATCTTTATCTTTGGCTCAAAGATGGCGGTGCTTTGATTGAAGATGAGCAATTAGAAACTGAGTTGCACTCCTTGGAATGGGACAATTCTAGTGGTAAACTCAAGATAACTCCGAAGAAAATATTACGGAAGATACTTGGCAGATCTCCCGACTCGTTTGATGCGCTGGCGCTGAGTGTCTGGCCGGTTCTTAGTGGGGAAGAAAACGCAACCGAAGAAGATGAAGAAGATGAAGAAGATTTTGATCTCGAGATCGATCCATACGACGATGACGGGATAGATCCCTACGGATAAAAATAGGGGGAACGATGAAACCAGGAAGGGAAAAACTCTTGTCAGTCCTCGAACAAACGAAGACGAAATACTTGGCAAAAAGGTGTCATGTAACCTCTAACGCCGTGTACAATTGGAGGGCGGGAAGAAACGGCCCGGGTATGCGCGCACTGAATGTTTTGGAGTTATGTTACGGGATAAGAGAACAGGATTGGAGGCAATAAGACTCCAAAAAAACAATGAAATCGTCAAATGATGTTCCACAAAATCATTAGATAACACCTCCAACCCTGACCTATCTTGCCTCATCGAAGCGGGTTGCGCGAGACAATTGTTATCGTGCCGCGAATATAGGATCTCTTCGCAACCGTTGCTCGAGTAAAATGCCATCCACCGCAAGGCAGAAAACCAAAACAATCCCAACAAGATAGAAACAAGCGCCTACAAACCTGAAAGATAGTAGGTAGAGAAACACAGCACAATTCCAGAAATTTCGAGGTAGAAATTATGCCATGGGATTCGTCGATAATTTGCGTGCGATTCTATCCAATTTTGCCGGCTATTTAGGCGGTGATCCAAACACCCACACATACACACAGGAAGAAATAGAATCTGCCCGAAAGAATTTCGGCGGACAAATTCAATTGCCACCGATGGTTAGAACCCGGTGGTACCAAAAAGACATAGAAACGGCGGAATACCTCGCGAATTGTGGAGATCTATCGTGGTCCGCTCAACTCATGGCTTACGCTGGTCGTGATGGCATTCTGAGCGGCGTTCTGTCCACGCGGACCGAGGGGCTTGTTAGGCTTCCAAAGAGTTTCAGGGGGCCGCGAGACATCCTAAACGACCTGCGATCGAGTGACATTTCAAGCCGTCCTGTCTTTGACGAAATGTTCCCGCCCGGCGAGCTCGCCTTGCTCGCTCGTGACGGGATTGGCTTAGGCGTTGGCTTAGGTGAGCTCCGCTGGGTTGACGGTCGCGAGTATCCAATATTCGTCAGACTTGATCCGCAATACCTCATCTACCGATGGCAAGAAAATCAATGGTATTATCAGAGTGTCGTGGGGTTACTACCCGTAACACCCGGAGATGGCCAATGGATTCTACACACGCCTGGGGGTAGGCAAAATCCTTGGCAAGCGGGGCTATGGCGTTGTTTGGCGCGGGCTGCTATACGCAAAGATCACGCGGCGCTTGGCCGAGATAACTGGGAAAGAAAATTAGCCAACCCCGCTAGAGTCGCCGTTGCTCCAAGCGGCGCCGCCGAAGAACACAAACAATCATGGTTTCGCAAGGTTATGGCTTGGGGAATGAATACTGTTTTCGGCCTTACTCCGGGCTATGATGTAAAGCTACTCGAAAGCAACGGTCGCGGATCGCAAAGTTTTAGCGAAACGATAGCATCGCAAAACGAGGAAATGATCATCGCCGTTGCGGGCCAGACAGTAACGACAGACGGCGGTATGGGTTTCGCGAATGCTGATATTCACAAATCAATTCGAGCCGACCTAATACAAGCCACGGCGCAAGGGTTGGCATATACGATCAATACTCAAGGTATTCCGCCTTATGTCGTATCGATATTCGGTGAAGATCGGCTTGACGAGTGCCCGGTGATGAGCTGGGACACAACACCACCAAAGGATCAAATGGCCTCGGCGAACGCCTTGAACCTAGCCGGTCAAGCAATGGCGACGGTTCGATCTGCGCTCGAAGCAGATGGTTTGACGCTCGATACGAGGGCGCTTTGCTCGCAATACGGAATTCCAATAGTCGAGGAAAAACAAACGCCGACTTTGCGAGTAGTGGGAGAATAAATTGCATCATAGATATAAGCCGCAAGGTATTCAAGCAATCAATCCACAAGCGCTTTTCTGGCTGTTTCCAGCGAACGAAGAACAAACCGAAGAAAACGAAGAAGATGATTTTTCGACTGTTGTTATACGAGGGCCAATAAGTCAGCATGGTTTTTGGTGGGATTCTTACGAGTCGATCAAAAAACGAATCCAAAAAGCCTGCGACACAAATAAAGGAACTATTCTTCTCAAAATAGATTCACCGGGCGGCGAAGTAGCGGGCTGTTTCGATGCCGCTCGGAGTATCAAGGACAAATGCAGAAAAGCAGGCAAAAAGCTTATTGTTCACGTCGAGGGGCAATGTTCTTCCGCCGCCTATGCGCTCGCATGCGTCGCAGATAAAATCGTCGCAAGCAAGACGGCGGATATTGGATCAATTGGCGTATTGGCCGTTAGATATGACGACACAAAAGCCGATGAAATAAGCGGATATAAAGTTAATCTTATTACGAGCGGAAAAAGAAAAGCAGACTGGAACCCGCATACAAAATACACAAAAGAAGAACAAGACACACATCAAGCAGAAATCGATGAATTAGCACAAGAGTTTTTTTCATTGGTTTCTACCTATAGGAATATATCGATAGAAAAAATCAAGTCATTTGAGGCGGGATCGTACCGTGGATCGTTGGCTGCAAAACTGGGTCTTATCGATGAAGTAAAAAGCCTTGATCGCGTTTTGATTTCGTTGAAATCAAAGGATGATAAAAAAATGAAGGAAAAAGAAAAAGAAGCCATGGATGTACTCCGCGCGATTATCGACGATGAAGAATGCACGGAAGAAGAAAAAGAAAAAGCGAGAAAAGCGCTAGCTATTCTTGAAGCCGAAGACGAAGAAGAAGCCGAAGACGGCGACGGCGAAGAAGAAGCCGAAGACGGTGAAGAAGAAGCCGAAGAAGAAGACGGTGAAAAAGAAGCCGAAGACGGCGAAGAAGAAGCCGAAGAAGAAGAAGAAGAAGACGAAGAAGAAGAAGAAGAAGAAGAAGACGAAGATCCAAAATCGAAAAAAGCCTTAAAAAGAGTTAGCGCGAAGACTGCTGCCGCCATTACCGCCCATGGTGCGAAGATAGAAAAACGGCTAGCCAGCGTTGAAAAGAAATTCGCACTCCAAAAAAAGAAAAAGCTGATATCAAATCACGGTGGCGTCAGCGCCGGGTTGGCAAAAATCCTTATGAGCAAACCGCTAAGCGAGGTCAAAATTTTGCTAGCCGAACTTCCAAAACCAAAAAAAATAAAGTTGGGCGATGCCGCGAAGACTGCCAACGTCAAGAGCTTGCGCGGCGGCGGTGCCAATAGTCAAGGATCTCGATTGCCTCCCAAGCAAGCGAAAGAAATGCGGGTTGCAATGGGGATCGAAAAAGAAACTTACGGTGTGGTAAACCGTGGCAATGTTTTGATGTTAGGGGCAAAAGAAGAATAGACGGGCATTTCTAAAAAACGCATCACGTCAAGACATAAAAGGAAACTAAAAAATGAGAGCTAGATACAAAACATTTAAAACGATCCAAGTAATCCTTGCCACTTCTGAAGTCGCCGTTAAAGGGAATCTCGCCGCGATCGATACTTCTGACGGGCTAGCATATTCCTGCGCGACCGAGTCGACTACACTCATGCCGATCGGAAGATTTGCCGAAGCGCTGACCGGCGACGGATCGGCGACGGTTTTGATCGATCTATTCGATGAAGTTAGCGCGCATGCATTTGTCAACGACACCGCCCCAAATAACGTTTCAATTGCGAACCTTTGGAGCGAGGTTTATATAAAGAACCAAACCACGGTTTCAACCTCGAGTAATAGCAACGCTCGATCAAAAGCGGGCCGAGTAATCGCGATCGAAAATAGCTTGATTTATATTCAAGCGGGGTTTGCGGTCACAGGCCCTAGTGGACTAGGTGCGAACTGGAGTTCAGGCGTCGCTGATAAAGCAGCGCTGTCAGCGATTGTTGCCGCCGCGCGATTCACCGGTATGGAAGTTCTCGTACAAGCCGATGGTTCCAAATGGCGCTTCGACGCGTCAAGCAGCGCTGGCGAAGATGAAGGTCAAGAACTGGTGATCGCACCAGATGCAGGGACGGGGCGCTGGATTGCAAATGATAAATTCAAGATCCTAAAACTTCCGATCGCCTACGATACAAGCGACGGCGACGCGATTCTTACAGTGCCCGCTGACATGGTTTTGCGACTCGCCGCTTTCCCATATTGGGAAGTCACTACTGGATTCACAGGCGGTTCAAGCTCTGCAATTGGCGTATCAACATCGGTTACAGGTTACGAAACCGGCGGCGATCTTCTCGGTGGCGCGTCTGGAGATGTTACGGCGACGTTAGGCACCGCCGGAATAAAAGCAGGCACATTGGGCGGTGAACTGGACGATCATGTCGGGTTGCAAGCGCTTGCGCTCGTTGAAGACGACGAAATCCAATTCGATGCAATTACCTCGGCATTCACCGCCGGCGCCGGGTTTGCTTGTATTCCCGTGGCAATAGCAACGGTATAAACTGACGTAAATTAGATTATCATCCGTGGCTTTTGCGACGGTGAAAGGATAAAAAAATCATGTTTTTTGCATCTCCTGAGTGGCTCCACGACTTAGAGCAAAATATGCGGTCAATCACCGTCGACTCATATAAATCGCTACTCGACAAAATGTGGTGGAATAAGGTTGCTGTTGAAAAAACTTCTATGGCAAAAACAGAGCTTTTCGCGTGGCTCATTTCAACCGCCACGATCAAAGCAATGGAAGCGGGACAAGCTGATTTTGAAGATATGCTCTCAGCATACACCGAGATCGAAAATGCGTTCGCGAGCGCTGGCCTTCGGCTAAGGAAAGAACAACTCGAAGACGTTTTCAATGGCGTGCCCGGCGGTGAAGGTCTTCAAATGGCGCGGCGCTGGTCGGCTGACATAGGCAAGTATGCGGCATATTGGCCACAAAAACTTGTCGCGGCGGCTATTCTCAACGGGGCGACCGCCGGTTATACAACCTACGACGGGTTGACGTTTTTCAACACCGCTCATTATGTGAACGGCGTTGATAGCGCCGATGGAACCTTTGCAAATATTCTTAACCCAACAACAGTCGGGCATGCGACGCGAATCGACACAGCCGTGACTGTGGATGCCGCTGTGGATAACCTGTCGGCGGTGAGAGCTTATATCGCCTCGATTGCAATGCCAAACGGCGCCGATCCCAGAAATTTGAGAATCAAATCGATCCTTCATCCGCCAGCGCTACGATCTCGAGTTGTTCAAATGACGGGTGGCAGTTTGATCGCGCAAGCCGCGACGTCAGGTGGTGGCGGCGCTGATATCACGCCAATAATAGCCGATTGGCAACTTGACAAACCGATCGAAGCGCCCGAACTGAGCGCGGCTTTTGGCGGTTCTGACACATCCTATTATATTGTCGCGGGATCTGAAGTCGGCGACGACGAATTAGGGGCGATGGTTTATCAAGTACGTGAGCCTTTTAGCGTACTTTATCATGGGCCGGAGGCATCAGCGCAATTAGCCCGCGAGCGTGAACTGCAGTGGCTTAACCAAGGAAGAAATGCGGTTGGCTATGGCCACCCGTATTTGCTGTTTCAGGTAAACGTGAGCTAAAAAAAACCTGATCACCCTATAGTCTCGACAGGAGTTTTTTTATGGGCGCAAAAAAAAAGGATAACTATTCAAAGAAACCGTCGGTTTCTTCGGGTAGTAAAAAAACTGAAAAAAAAGACGAAACTCGGTCAAAATCCCTTCTAGGCGCGACGTCCTTTGAGAAAAACGCCCTCAAGAGTGAGGTGCCACCCCGCCCGAAAAAAGCACTTTTGGATGCGAAAGATCAAAAGGACGTCGCGCCGTCTGTCTTGAAAAAAAAAGACGGTGTAAACGAAGCGCGAAAACGCCGGCTGAAAAAGCACGGATTTCTTCACTTTGATTGTCAAATAACGGGAATAGCATTGGATATTGGCCCGCGAGCCGATCCGATGGTGTTGCCCGTTGAAAAAGATGGGCGAGTCATTAGTTTCTTCGCCAAAATCATCATTGAATCAAAATTCACGGCGGATGATCTCGAAAAAATAGCGAAAAAAATGAGGCAAAAGTGAGCTATCTAGATCTGGCCGAGTATAAAAAATACTCTGTTTTGCCGTCTGTTGATATCGACGACGTTCAGACGATTCAGGCGGGATGGATAGATCGCAAACTTCGCGCAATATCCTATTCAATCGACGCTCGATTGCGAAAAAGATACAACGTACCTTTTTCGACCCCTTATCCTGACATAATCCTTGACTGGGTTGCTCGTATAATGGACCCGTTATTATTGAAAAAGCGTGGAGTCGACGCGACGGATGATCAGTTCATCTCGATAGACGAAGACGCCAAAAGCGCACGGGAAGAGATAAAAGAAGCCGCCGACGGCGAAGAAGGATTATTTGATTTACCCGTCGCGGACACCGCCGACGCGAGCGCTATTTCAAAAGGCGCAGTATATGGATACTCTGAAGCGTCGCCCTATGTCGGGATGGATGTACAGGAGTATTACGCGCGGGACGAAGATATTGACGGTTGGGGATCGGGAGATCTGTGATCATGTCAGATGGATACACAGTATTACAAGATATGCTCACACGATTGCGAGAATTAGGACAGTCAACCGAGGTTATTGCCGCCGATATTGCGCCAGAACTGCGAAAAGAATTGGAGCAAAACATCGCGGCGCAAAGATCGCCAGATGGTATCCCGTGGAAACCAACGATAAGCGGCGCAAAAGCTCTCCAAAACGCCGGTTCATCGTTAGGCGTTGCGTCGATAGGGTCGAAAGTTTTGGCCGTTTTGAGCGGAATAGAGGCACGCCACAACTATGGCACGGTCAAGGGCGGTAAAGTAAGGCAAATCATCCCAAAGAAGATCACCGATCGAATAGAAAAAATTATTATTGAAACAGCTAACCGGCGATTTCGCATGATTATGGGTCAATAATAATGGCGGAAACACTCGCACTTGAAAAGCTTTACAATGACGTCGTTGCTCGGTTTACAGCTGATTCTTTGGATGTGTCGAACGTTTTTGGCTGGTCGCAACGTCGCCATAGGGGCGCGCAACAAAACCGAATATGTTGGGAACCGGGCGATCCCTCCGGGGCGGCGGGATCGCTGATAGGTGCCAAAAGGCCGGGTAGGAATCCAAGGCCGATTGATACGCTCGAAGAAATCTTCACAGTTTACATCGAAGGAAGAAATCTTACGTCGCCAGAAAATGAGCAAGCTCAATACAAAGCCACTATGCAGCTATTCATGGCATGGCGGCGCGCTGTTTATCTCAAACCAATTGATGGCAATGATAGACAACTTGTGAAAATAAAATCCATGGCTTGGCTAGTCGATCAGACAGTCCGACGGCATGGTGCGACCCTTCGGGCAGTTTGTACCGTAGAATTGATGATCCCCGATAGCGCCTATACAGCGCTCGATAGTGTTGACGCGGCGGTTGATCCACAATTTGACGCCGACCGCGACGATGAAACAGAAAATACAAGCGACACAGAAATCATCGTGCCGCCTCTTTAGGAGCCACAAAAAATGACACAACCAGCAGTAACTATTACGGAATTGGACGGAGCGTTAGGAATACTTCCGCCTTCGGAAGGTGCGCTTCTAGCTATAGTGGGACCGGCGACCGGTGGCACCGTCGCCGTTGATACGCCGGCGGCATATGCCCGCGTTTCAGACGTCCAAACCGCATTTGGAGCGGGGCCGCTCGTCGAGGCGGCGGCATATGCCATTACTAAATTTGGCCGTCCAGTGCTATGCGTAATGACAGCACACACCACGGCGGGCGAACTGTCGACGGCTTTATTGACGGGTTCGGGTACAGCGACGCCAGACGAGTCGGGCAGCGATGAACCCAATGATGATTATGAATTTCATGTCGAGATAATCACGGGCGGTACATTGGACGCGGGCGGTTTATCGGGGATCACATACAAATGGTCAGTTGACGGCGGTCGCACTCAGTCCGCCGAAACCGCGCTTGCTGATTCCGCTTTGGAAGTCGAATTCACAGGGACTGGTATGACGGCGGGCACGCCCGTATCGATTGCACTCGGTGCAGACACCGAAACACTCGTTGCGGGCGATGTAATCACAAGCCGCGCGATCGGTCCAATGTTCAATTCGACCGAGATCACGGCGGCTTTGACCGCCTTGAGAAATTGCGCTCAATTATGGAGTATCGTCGAAATCGTTGGCGCGCTTGACGCGACGCTCGAATCAGCCGTCGATACAGCCGTCGCCGCTATGCCCGCATACGGAAAAGATCGTCTATGGATCGGTCATACAAGAGTACCTACACAAGCTGATGGTACGCCAACCGCCGCCGAAACAGAAGCGGCATATTTGACCGCGATTAATACCATTTTCTCGTCTATCGCGACGACGTACGGCGCGCTATGTGCTGGCGAAGCAAAGATGATCAGCGGTG
>Ga0210374_1000004_pt1 | contig 28260 bp, 27 predicted proteins | sample S765metaT_FD_170483 | JGI IMG/M metagenome (GOLD analysis project Ga0210374, IMG submission 170483) | Metatranscriptome of estuarine sediment microbial communities from the Columbia River estuary, Washington, United States - S.765... | ecosystem: Environmental > Aquatic > Marine > Intertidal...
CTTCCTGGGCGCCAGCTCCGGCTTCCTGGGCGCCAGCTCCGGCTTCCTGGGCGCCAGCTCCGGCTTCCTGGGCGCCAGCTCCGGCTTCCTGGGCGCCAGCTCCGGCTTCGCCGGCGGGAGCGCGGCGGTTTCCGGTAGGGCTGGCGTGGCGGGCCGCTCGGCGCAGCCCGCGGCCAGGGCGACACTCAGGACCAGCGCGGCCAGCGCCCGCGCGTTCCCCTGGACCGCGACCGCGGCAGATCCGGTTGCCCGAGGATAGCCGATCAACGACAATGAATCCAAGAGTAGACTGCTTCGAAAAGTGCGGCTTCCGAATATGTTATCGCGTCGCCCTTCGGCAGGCGAGGGAACCCAGGGAGGACACCCCCTTGGGCGCGGCGCGAGCCTTTGGTAACCCCCACCATCGGAGTCAGCCTCCATCCCCGGCACGGAGCAGATGCTGCGACTCTCATGAAACGCGTTGAAATGGTCATGCGCCTCGTGGAGCCGGTGGTCGCGCCGGCTACCCGGGATTCGAGACCCGATTGAAGGGCAAACGCTGATCGGCTTTTTTGCCGGGCCCGCTATTCTGCGAGAATCCGCCTCCATGAAACCCTTCTCCGACGCCCTCCCCGTATACACCACCCGGGAAATCCGCGAGATCGAGCAGCTTGCCCTCGCACCCGGGGCTCCCCCCCTGATGCACGGCGCCGGCCTTGCAGCGGCGGAGGTGGCCCGCGACCGCCTGCTCGCGGGAGACCGCAGCTCGGTGCTGGTGCTCGCCGGCCCCGGCAACAATGGAGGCGATGCGCTGTGGGTTGCGCGCCATCTCAAGGACTGGTGGTTCAGGGTTGACGTGGTGTTCACCGGAAATCCGTCGAGCCTCTCTCCCGATGCCCGGGAGGCCCTGGACGCCTGGCGCGAGGTCGCGGGTAATCCCCTTTCCGAGATTCCCGCAGACGGCCGCTGGGATGCGGTCATCGACGGCCTCTTCGGCATCGGCCTGCAGCGGGACCTGGAAGGCCCCTATCTGGAACTCGTCGAGCGCGTGAATGCCATGGAGCTCCCGGTGCTTGCCATCGATATTCCATCGGGGCTGTGCAGCGACACCGGCCGTGTCCGGGGCGCCGCGGTGCATGCGGCCCTGACCATCACTTTCATCGCCCTCAAGCCCGGCCTCCTGACCCATTTCGGAACCGAGTATTGCGGCGAGATACTGGTGAGCGACATCGGCGTCAATGCCCCTGCTCTGCTGCCGCCGCGCATGCGGGTGATTGACCAGGATTCCGCCCTGGCGCCGCTGCCGCCGCGCGCCGCCAACAGCCATAAGGGCGACTTCGGCAGCGTCGGCATCCTGGGCGGCGCGCCCGGCATGACCGGCGCTGCGTTCCTGGCCGGCCGCGCCGCGCTGAAGCTCGGCGCCGGCCGGGTGTACGTGGGGATGTTGGCGAGGCAGTTCCCGCCACTGGACGCGGCACAGCCGGAACTCATGGTGCGGCGTTCCGACGACGTGCTTTCCCTGGAGCACCTCACCTGCCTGGCGCTGGGTCCCGGCATGGGCACATCCGCCGAAGCGGGGCGGGTTCTTGACGTTGGCATCAAATCCCGCCTGCCCCTTGTGCTGGATGCCGATGCCCTCAACCTGCTGGCCAGACGCACCCGGCTGCAACGCGCACTTCAGGGCCGCCATGACGCGGTCGTGCTCACGCCCCATCCCGCGGAAGCGGCGCGGCTCCTGGGTTCGGACACCGAGACGGTGCAGGAAAATCGGATCGCGGCGGCAGAAGAACTGTCGCGCCGTTTCAGGGCATTTGTGGCCCTGAAAGGAGCCGGAACGGTGTGCGCGGCGCCCAGCGGCATCCTCCATTTCAACACCACGGGCAACCCCGGCCTCGCCAGCGCCGGCATGGGGGACGTGCTGACCGGAATGATCGCGGCTTTCCTGGCCCAAGGTCTCGACGCCGGCGACGCCCTGCAACTGGGAGTTTTTCTGCACGGCGCCGCCGCCGATACGCTTGCGAAGCGGGGCGTCGGGCCGGTGGGGCTCACCGCGGGGGAAGTCACCGACGCGGCCCGGGAAATCCTCAACGCCGCCGTCTACCACTGAACCCCGTCACTGGGAATCACCGGTGATTCCGATTTCGACGGAATCCCGGGTGTACAGGAGCTTGAGCTTGGCGGATTCGATCACCGCCAGTAGCTTCGCCACTTCCGCCTCGCTGGCGATGAACCCCACCTCGACCGGCAGGTCCGGCACCAGCTCGAAGAAACTTTCCTCGTGCAGCTTCCCGTGGCGGCCGAAACCCGCCATCCCGCGCAGTGCGGTCCCGCCGTGCAGGCCCAGCTTTCTGGCCTGCTGCAGCAGCCACACGTAAAGCAGGATGCCATCGTGCTCGGCCCGCTCGGTCAAGAAGAAGTTGATGTATACACCCTTCATAAGGCCTCCTTCACCCTTGCAGCCAGCGCATGGTCATGATTCCGAGCACGGTCATGCTCAATGAACCCACGAGATGCCCGGAGACATGGGCCAGCGCCCACCCGTACTGGGCCCGCGCCAGCAGGTGCACCGCCTCGGCGGAAAACGTGGAGAACGTGGTGAGGCCGCCCAGAACGCCGGTGATGACGAACAGTCGCAGTTCCCCGGGGAGGCTCCCGTGATGCAGAAAGAACTCCACCGCCATGCCGATCAGGTAGCCGCCGATCAGGTTGGCCGCCAGGGTACCCAGGGGCAGCGTGGGAAACACCGAGTTGAGCGCAGCACCCAGCCCCCAGCGCATCCACGCGCCCATCGCGGCTCCGCCGCCCACTGCGATCAATGCCTGGAATCCCATGCCGAGTCCTCGCGGATGAGGATAACCCGCGGGCCCCCAAAGGGGAACTCAGGAAGGCTCTGCCGCTTCCCATGCCATCAGGTGAACACCGTCGGCCAGCAGCGATACGACCACCGGCCCTCCCCGCTCCAGGCCGTTGCGCCGGGCCACATGGGCGGGCACCGTAAAGCCCAGCCGGGTGTCCGGCTGGCCGTCCACCAGCACCGTGATGCTGGCATTCTCCCCCAGCACCACGCACTCGCCGATCACGCCGCGCACCGGGTTTTCCCGCTCACCCGCCGAGGGGCGGTCCCGCCGATGCAGGATCACCCCGGCCGGCGGAATGACCCAGCTCACCCGCGCCCCCGGAGTGTACCGATCATTGCGTCTCGCCTCGAGGGTGTAGCCGCGCCAGCGGATACGGGTCATGTCCCGCTCCGGGTCGTGACCTTCGACCCTGCCTTCGTACACGTTGCGCAGGTCGGCGAGACGCGCCACCAGGGCGCTCGCCGGCCGGTTCAGGATTTCCATGGGCGGCCCGGCCTGCAGGGTCTCTCCCCGATGCAGGATGCACATGACGTCCGCCAGGGCCGCCGCCTCGTCCAGGTCATGGGTCACCAGCACAATGGGGATCTCCAGCGCCCGCCGCAGTTGCGCCACCTCCCATTGCAGCTTGCGCCGGGTGACCTGATCCACCGCCGAGAATGGCTCGTCCAAGAGCAGCACCTTGGGCTCCCGCGCGAGCGCCCGGGCCAGGGCGACCCGCTGCTGCTGTCCGCCCGACAGCGCCCCCGGACGCCGCTCCTCCATGCCCTCGAGATGCACCAGCGCCAACAGCTCCCGGGCCCGGCGCCCCCGGTCCGCCTTCGGCAGGTGGCCGAGAGCAGCCTCCACGTTGCCCCGGGCGCTGAGGTGGGGAAACAGCGCGTAATGCTGGAACACCAGTCCCGCCGAACGGGCCTGGGGCGGCAGGCACACGCCCGCCGCCGTGTCCAGCCAAAGATCGCCATTGCAGGCGGCGCGCCCCTGGGAAGGGACATTGAGCCCGGCAATCATGCGCAGGATGGTGGACTTGCCGCTGCCCGAGGGCCCCACCAACGCCAGCATCTCGCCGGGCCCGCACTCGATGGCCGCGTCCAGGGGAATCGGCAGCGCCTGCCTGAAACGCACCGACAGACCGCTGTGGACGGCGTCAGCCATGGCGCGAACCAATGCGACGCGTGAGCAGGTGCACCAGCCCGATGGCGAGGAAGGAGAACGCCAGCAGCAGCGCCGACATGGTGGCCGCCGCCGCATCGTCGAACGCCTGCACCCGGTCGTAGATGGCGATGGACAGGGTACGGGTCTCGCCGGGAATGTTGCCACCCACCATCAGCACGACACCGAACTCCCCCAGGGTGTGGGCCACCGTGAGAACCAGGGCCGAGAGCACCCCCGGCCAGGCCAGGGGAAGCTCGATGCGCAGGAAGGTCTGCCACCCGGAAAGACCGCTCACCCAGGCTGCTTCCCGCAGATCGGGGCCTATGCCTTCGAAGGCGCGCTGCATGGGCTGGATGGCGAATGGCAGGTTGAAAAGGATGGAAGCCAGCAGCAGCCCCTCAAAGGTGAATACCAGGCTGCGCCCCGCCAGGGCCTCAAAGACACGGCCCGGCAAGGAATCGCCGCCGAACATCACCAGCAGGTAATAACCCAGCACCGTTGGCGGAAGCACCAGGGGCAACGCGATCAGGGCCTCCACGAAACCGCGTCCCGCAAAACGGCGGAAGGCCAGGGCCCGGGAAACAAGAATCGAGAACGGCAGCAGCAGGAGCACCGTCCACCATGCCAGCTTCAGGGAAAGCGCAAGGGCCGCGGTGTCCATGGCGTCACTGATCTGATGGCGTTATGAATCCGTAGCGCTGGAGGATCGCCTCCGCCTCGGGCTTCTGCAGGAAATCGTAGAAGGCGCTGGCGGTCCCCCCCGCCCCTGCCGTCAGCACCATGCGCTGGCGCAGGGGCCGGTGGCTGCTTTCGGGAATCGTGGCGTATTGCCCTTTCCCCGCCATCGCCGGCGCCATCACCAACGACAACGGAATGATGCCCGCCTCGGCCGAACCCGACGCCGCGAACTGCGCCGCCTGGGAAGCGTTCTCTCCCAGCACCAGTCGCCCCCGGGTCTTCTCCCAGAGACCCGCAGCCTGCAGCGCCTCCCTGCCTGCACGGCCGTAGGGCGCATGCTCGGGATTGGCGATGGCGAGCTTTTTCAGCCGGCCATCATCCAGCGCCCGGGCCAGATCGGCCAGGTCGGAATCGGCCCGAATCGCGGATCCGGCCGGCACGAACAGCACGATGCGGCCCCGGGCGTAGAGCTTCCCGGAATCCAGGGTCTTGCCGCGCTCGCGCAGGCGCTCGACGTAAGTTTCATCGGCAGAAAGGAAAAGCTCGAACGGCGCGCCGCCCAGGATCTGGCGCGCGAAGTTTCCGGAGGAGCCGAACGAAAGCTTCACTTCGCGCCCGGTCTGCGCCCGGAACGCCTGAGCGATCTCCGGAAGCGCGAAGGTCAGGTCGGCCGCCGCCGCCACCGCCGGCGGCCCGTCGGCCCGAGCGGCAAACGATGCGCACGGGACCAGCAGGACAACGGCCAGGATTACGAAGAAGCGGCGCATCACGAGTTCACCACGCAGGACGGCGAAAACCAGCGCAAGCATACGGCAGGCATCGCCCCGGCGCCACGGCCCAATGGGCGATGGCGGCTTTAGTTCGAGACTGCCGCCGGCCGGGAAGCGCCGCGCTCGTACCAGTCGCGGGTCCCGTTGACCACCCGCACCACCAATAGCATCACCGGCACCTCGATCAGCACCCCCACCACCGTGGCCAAGGCCGCCCCCGACTGGAATCCGAACAGGCTGATGGCCGCGGCCACGGCCAGCTCGAAGAAATTGCTGGCGCCGATCAGGGCCGACGGGCCCGCCACGCAGTGGGCCACACCCAGCCGACGATTCAGCAGGTACGCCAGCCCCGAATTGAAGAACACCTGGATGATGATGGGAATTGCCAGCAGGGCAATCACCAGGGGCTGGGCGATGATGGCCTCGCCCTGAAAAGCGAACAGCAGCACCAGGGTCGCGAGCAGCGCGGCCAGGGACCAGGGCTGGATGCGGGCAAGCGCCGTTGGGAACGCCGCGTCACCCCGGGCGAGCAAGGTGCGCCGCCAGGCCTGGGCGATGGCCACCGGGATCACGATGTACAGAACCACCGAGATCAACAGCGTGTCCCAGGGCACAATGATGGAGGAGAGCCCCAGCAGCAGCGCCACGATGGGCGCAAAGGCAAAGACCATGATGGTGTCGTTGAGCGCCACCTGGGTGAGAGTGAAATGGGGTTCGCCCCGGGTGAGATGGCTCCAAACGAACACCATCGCGGTGCAGGGCGCCGCCGCCAGCAGGATCAGCCCCGCGATATAGCTGTCGATCTGCTCCGGCGGCAGATAAGGCGCGAACAGATGGCGGATAAAGATCCAGCCCAGCAAGGCCATGGAAAACGGCTTCACCCCCCAGTTGATGAACAGGGTCACGCCGATGCCCCGCCAGTGCCTTTTCACCTCGTGCAATGCCCCGAAGTCGATTTTCATCAGCATCGGAACGATCATCACCCAGATCAGCAGCCCCACCGGGATGTTGACCTTGGCCACCTCCATGTCCCCAATGGCGTGGAATAGGCCGGGGAACAGCTGCCCCAGCCCGATGCCGATCAGGATGCACAGGAACACCCAGACCGTGAGCCAGCGCTCGAAGAACCCCAGGGACACGCCTCCCGAAGACCTGGCGGCCACGTCGCATTGGGCGCTCATGGCACTGCCTCACAGGAGTGCCCGGGAAGCCGCCCGAGCTCGTCCAGCTTCCCTTGGAGCTTGAAGCGGTCGAGACTCGCAATTGGCAGGTTGACAAAGATCTTCACGCGGTTCTCCAGGGCTGCGAATGCCTGGCGGAACGCCAGCATGCGGCTGTTTTCATTTCCCTCCACCTCCGCGGGGTCCGGCACCCCCCAATGTGCCGTGATCGGCTGACCCGGCCAGACCGGGCATACGTCCGAGGCAGCGTTATCGCATACCGTAAACACGAAATCCATTTCCGGCGCTCCCGGTTTCGCGAACTCATCCCAATGCTTGCTGCGCAGGCCCTCGGTAGAAAACTTCAGGTTATTTAACAGGGCAAGGGTCATAGGGTTCACCTGGCCCTTGGGATGGCTCCCTGCGCTGTAACCGCGAAAGCGCCCCTGGCCCCAGTGGTTGACGAGAACCTCCCCCATGATGCTCCGCGCCGAGTTACCGGTGCAGAGAAAGAGAACGTTGTAGACGCGGCCATTCATGCCTCCCTCATTTGGAATCCGGGACGCAGCAGGCGCCGGCGATGGGGATCGTTCGTCCGGTTCGCGGGGATGCCCGGTCCTCGCCAAACATGGGCACCTCTCCCAGGGTGTGGAAGGCCTCCCATGCCACACCCGCCGGATCCCGGGCCCAGTACTTGTCCGAGCGCGCGTAGCAGCAGGCTGCGCCCTTCTGCTCCACCGCGTGGGCGTCCGCCCGCCGCACCCGCGCCTCGATCTCCGCAAGCTCCGCGGCATCCTCGGCCTGGATGCCCAGGTGGTTGATCCCCACCGCGTGGCCCCGGGCGGAAATGGCGAAATTCACCCGGGGATCCTCCAGCAGCCACTTCGCATAGTCGTCGCGCCGCACGCTGGGCTCGCACCCGAAAAGCGCCGAGTAGAACGTCACTCCCTGGGCAAGATCTTCCACCGCCACATGGACATGAAATCGCTTCATCGCGCGGCCCTCTTTCGGGATGTTGAAACGGATAGTGCAACTGCCGCCGGCACGCACTGCTGGGGCAAGCCCTGGCAGCAGTTATCGGTGAGAAAACCGATGAGTTCCTGCAGTACGTCCACCCGCGCCCGGTAGATCACGAATCGCCCCTCGGCGCGAGACTCGACGAGTCCGGCGTGGCTCAGTTCCTTGAGGTGGAAGGACAACGTGGGCGCCGGCACATCGAGCTGCCCGGCGATCTGCCCAGCCGGCAGACCGCCGGGCGCGAACTGCACCAGCAGGCGGAACAACTCGAGCCGCGTGTCCTGGGCCAAAGCGCCAAGAGCCATCAGAGCGCTCTTTTTTTCCATGTTTCCAAACCTATCGAAATATAATTGCCAAGTCAACCCGATCCCGCCCAGGGTCATCCCCCGAGAGTGTCCTGTTGTCGGCACCCCGGGCACATCCTCAGCCGCTGCCCTGCGCCCGGCACCGCCATCGCTTGAATCGGGAACCGCGCCGGGCTTGCCTCCAGAAGCCGCCTGCCCTTGAAGGGCGCTCCGCATTCGCTGCGCGCGGCGGCGTCATCGTCCGATTGGATCCTATGATGTCTTCCCGTGCGGCCGAAAACATGGCACGCGCGCGAACTGGGCCAGGAGGCTCTCGAATTCCACGACGTTTCCGCCCACGGCCCTTGACGAGGGGTCGTCCTCGACCGGCGGATGATGTAGCAAAAACCGCCGGGACCGTTCAGAATGCGGCTGCCGCGCCGGGCGCGTGGGTCTCCGTCCTGCCCCGGCGCTGGCAGGTGATGCAGTACCGGCCCTCGCGCTCAGGAAGAGTCTCTCCGCAAATTTCGCAGCCATGCAGGCGGATCCTGGTGATGGGGCGCGGCTCGTCCCTCAACAGATCCCGGGCGTCGAAGTGGGGCTCGAAGCTGATGACCTGCTGGGGGCAGGCCTCCTGGCACAGCCGACAATTGAGGCACAGCGCGCCACTGAAATGGTGCGACAGCCGGTCGCCGTCGATGCGTCGGGTGATGGCGCCCGTGGGGCAAAGGTTCACGCAGGTGCCGCAGGTGGCGCAGTTGTTCTGATCGATCCGCATCCTCCCCCACGGCAGGTCGGCTTCGTAGGGCAGCGAGGGCGCAGACGACCAACGGGCTCCGCGCAGCAGACCCAGCAGCAGCGCGCGCCCGGGCGTGGGCCTGCCGTTCTCTTCCGTGGCGTCCCGGCATGGCCGGGTCGCGTCGGTTCCGGGGGCGGGCCACTCGGGTGACCCGTGTTCGCCTTGACCGAGCACGCGGGCGAGAAACTTTCGCCGGGCCGACGTTCCCCGAGCGTTCCGCGGCCGCTGCTCCATCCTCAATGCGGTACCGTCCAAACCAAATACGGAAGCCAGTGCCCGATGGGCAGCGCTAGCCTTGCCGTAAAGTGCCTCCCCGGCCCGCAGGCGGCAACTGCTGCAATCGCCGCGGACCAACGTCAGCGGGTTCGCCCCAAGCGCCGTCGCGCCCAGCAGGAAGCTCCCGGTAATGGCGCCGAGGCAGGGTACCGCCACGGAGTCGCGGTGCTGCGGCTCGGCCTCGCGGCAGTGCAGGAACAAGCCCTGGACGGCCGCAGCGCGCCATGCTGCCGCCAACAGCGGGCCGATTCGCCCAAGGAGGCACTGGTCGGAGTGGACCTCACCCTGAAAGACCTCGGTTGGGCAGGCAGTCTGGCACAGCCCGCAGCGGGTGCAATCCTCACTTACCAGTGGCCCGGGATCGAGCTTGATGGCGCCCTCGGGGCAGACTTCCACGCAGATCCGGCACTCGTTCTGGCGATGGCGCAAGCGCTTGCAGCGGTGCGCGAAAGCCGGCGCCGTGGACAGCACGCGGTCCGACGCGGCCGTATTGATTCCCGGCTCCATGCTCCGGGCGCCGGTTTAGTGAACCGCCGCCGGGGCGGCGACCCCCGCGGATGGCTCAAACAAAAGCATTTCGGCATCCCGCTCAAGCACGAGCTCCGTCAGCTGGGCGAGACCTCGGTAGACGCTGCTCGACGCCTGCTCCTGAATGGCACGACTCAACTGTGGAAACCACAAGCTCAGATGCTCCCGCAGGAACCTAAGCTGAAGGCCACGGTAGAACGAGGGACGCACCCGGCCGCGCGCCTCCCCCTTACCGGACTGCGCCGCGGCCTCCTGGGCGCAGAGGAAGCTCATGAACGCAAGCTCCACTCCAATGTGCGTGGGCAATTCCTTGCATTCCCGGTCCACTTCTGCGCCCGCTTCGCGGTACAGCCGGCGGGCGGCGACGGCCCGCTCCCCGAGCAGGGGGCCAAGCTTGTGCTCCGACGTTTTGCCGCGATATACATCCTCGTAAGGAGTGACATAACGGTCTGCGGGGACCGCAAACAAGTCCATGTACTCCTGGCGGAGCCCTCCCGGGTCGGGCGCAGCCCGCGAAACCGCAGCCATTGCCTTCAGCGCTGCTTCCGCCCGATCACCGAATACTCTATAGAGCTCCTGGAGCACGCCCTTGCTGGTGATGAAATGCACCGCCTCCGGTGAAAGCGGCCCCAAGTAAGCAGCCGCCAGGAAGTGGTAGAGGTCGGCCCGGGCCTGCGGCTCGATCGAGGAACTGCCCGCAGTGCTGCTCATTACACCCTTCGAACAGCCTTACGGCCGCGGCGCGACGAACTTCACCGCGGGTGTCGTCAGCGCGGGACTAGCGAACCCTTCCGGCGCGTTCGCACCAGCGTCGGCCATATTGAAGCTCTCCACGAAACGCAAAGCATTGCCGACGCAACTGGTGACACATGCCGGCTGCAGCCCGGTTCGCCCCCGGCCGTCGTACAGCCGGTGCAGGCAAAAGGTGCACTTCTCAACTTTCCTGGTGGACGAGTTGAACTGCGGCGCGCCGTAGGGGCAGGCCGCGATGCACTCCTTGCAGCCGATGCAGACGGCGTCGTTGATCAGAACCACGCCGTCGCTGGCCCGCTTGAAGATCGCGTTGTGCTCATTGGACGGATCGTTGGGGTTCGACACCGGGCAAGCCGCCATGCAGGACGGTTTCTCGCAGTGATTGCAGGAGCTGGTGACGAAATTCGTGGTCGTACTGGGGTAGCTGCCTGCCACCCGCTTGACCACCCACCGGTAGCTCACGTGGTCCGCCATCACACCCACCGGATTACCGATTATGGGCTCGCCGCCGCGATTCTTGAACGTTAACGGCGATGCCACCGGCCGGGTGTTGTTTTCCGACTTGCAGGCAACTGTGCAGGTGTCGCACCCGATACAGCGATCCAGGTCAATCAACCATCCGAATTGTGCCATGGTCATTTCCTCCGCGTTTAGACCCTGCTGACCCGTACCCAGGTATCGTAGAATGAGCAGCTCGCGCCGATTGGATCTTGCAGGGGCACATTAGTGGAGCGCCGGTCACGGCGCATGACCGTCCCGGGATGAATGCCCGCGCCACGGCTGGGATCGAAACCGGTCTGCTCGCCGTTTATCACATGCGGCCGCGACCCCAGCTCCCAGTGGCCGAAGTGGTGGGCTATCGCCACCACGCCCGGCTGGAGTCCTTGAGTGACCTTGGCTTTGCCTACGATGCCGGTAGTGTTGCTGGCCGATCTCACGCGCACCTGGTCACCCGTCTCCACCCTCAGGCGGGCGGCGTCGGCGGTGCTGATCTCCACGTAGTTCTCGGGCGACATCAGCATCAGCCAGGGATTGACGGCGGTGCGGGCCTGCCCGTGATGCACCACCTTGAAGGTGATGAGCTTCATCGGGAATTCCGTGCCATCGTTGACCGCCGTGCCGTCGGAATGCGCGATGGGAACGTATTGCGGCACTCCGCTGTAGTACTGGCCGGTGATGGAATCCCGGGTGCGGGCCACCGGGTCGGCAAACAGCCGGACAATGTTGCCGTAGCGGTAGGCGAGCTTGTCCCCCTGGTACTCCTCATTCGGGTTGTCGAACACCCCGCCCTTGGCGAGGATCTCGTCGCGGTTTAGGCCGGGATACTTGGAACTCGCGTTGAAGGCGATGTTGTCCAGCATCGCCTTGGCCCAGTCCCAGGCGTTGTGCAGGTGCCGGCCGGTGCCGAGGGCGTTGTTGCCGACTCCGGGTAGCCCCAGCGCCTTGGCTAGGCCGATGTGGATGTCCGCAACCGCCTTGGTGTCCGCAAGCGCAGGCGTGTAGTTGTTGGTGGCGTCGGGAATCCTGTTGCCGACACCGGTGACCGAACCGATGGCCCGGTCGTCGAAGGTGCCCACCACCGGCCGCTGGAACGCGGTGCCCTTGTTCACCCGCCACGGAATGCCCGGGACCGAGAACTTCTCCAGGTAAGTCGAGTCCGGCAAGATGTAATCGGCCCACGCCGGCGTCTCGCCCAAGACCGGACTGATGGCGACGAACAGCGGCACCTTGGCAGTGGTGGGCACCGCACCCGGCGGCGCCGTTTCCGCCAGAACCCGCTCCCACACCTGCCTGAGCGCGGGCACCGAATAGGGAAGCGCGTTCCAGTAGGTGATCAAGACTTTGATCGGGTAGGGATAGCCATCCTCGATGCTCGGGATCAGCTCCTGGTAGTTGCCCTGGGTGCCGAAGGGGAACCAGGGGCGCCGGGCCGGGTAGCCGGTGAATAGCGCCCCCGACTCCTCGTAGAAGCTCATGGCGCGGTCGATCCGGATGCCGGAAACGGGAGGACCTCCGGTAAACGCCAGACTCACAACCCCCGAATTCTGGCTGCCCAGCCCGCCGGCGCCGGCGGTGCAGCCCCCCTTCCAGTCATAATTGCCGATCAGGGTGTTGAGATGCTGGATGACGAGCTGGTTGTAGAGCCCGTTGGTGTGCTTCACCGCGCCGCGGTACGTGATGACCGCCGCCTTCTTGCCGTGGCTCACCAACTCCTGGGCCAGCGCCTCCATGGTCTCAACGCTTACCCCGCAGAGGGCGGAGTACTGGGCGCGGGTCCGTGAGTTTACGGATTCCTCGAGCAGGGTGAAGGCGGATTTGACGGGGATCTGGCGGCCCGCGACCGTCGCGGTCATGGTGACGTCGAGCTGGCCCTGCGCTACGTCGCGGTAGCCCCTGAAAGCGTTGCCCGACCTCACGACGTAATCACCGGGCGCCACGGTGGCGCTGGAGAGCAAGCCGACGTCGGCGGCCGTCAGATAGCGCTGGAATGTCTGCCCGCCGTCGGTGAACGTTCCCACCAGGTAGGTGCTGTCGGTCCAGGTGGGTTCCCCATCCGCATCCGCGGCCGCCAGATTCGGATTGGTCAGGTAACGGTCATCATGGCGGTTGTTCTGCAAGATCCAACTCATCATGCCCAGCGCCAATGCTGCGTCCGCTCCGGGCGTGACGGGTACCCAGCCCGGGATCCCCCGGGCCGGAACGCCGTTGGCCTTGGCGGCGGTATTGTTCATGCGCGGGTCCACCACCACGTAGCGGCCGCCGTTCACCTTGAACTGCATGAGGTTGCGGGCGAGCCCTACCATCGGAAAGTCAGCCTCGAGTGGATTGGCGCCCCAGTAGATGAGGAACTCGGCGCCGAGGATGTCGGCCTGCCAGCCCACGGTCCGGCCGCCGCCCTTGCGTGGATCGGCGGGGTCGGGGTTCCAAGTGATGATGTCGCCGGCAACGTGCCGGCTCGCCTCGCAGATCGAGGTGTGGTCGATGTTGAAATTGGCGGTTCCCCAGCAGTCTCTCCAGATTCGGTTGCTCAGTTCCTTTTCCACGCTGCGCCCGGGAGAGAACACCAGCTGGTTGGCCCTGTAACCGAGGGCGGGATTGGCTGGGTCGATCTGGTCGCGGGGATTAGGGATCAGCTCCTTGATTCTCGCCGCGATCTCGGCGAACGCCTGGTCCCAGGTGATGGTCTGCCACCGGCCCGAACCGCGCGGCCCGACCCGCTTCAGGGGATGCTGGATGCGGTAGGGATCATAGACGGTTTGCACCCCTGCCTGGCCCTTGAGGCAGATCCGTCCGAGTTCATGGAACTGGGCTTCCGGGTCGCCGTCTCGATAGGTTAGGCGATCAGGGGCGTTGTTCTCGTCCACGTCGCGCTGGTTCGGATGCCAGGGGTTGCCGTCGATCTTGAGTAGGATCCCGTCCTTTACCTTGGCGCGGATCCCGCAGCGGGAGTGGCACATCTGGCACACGCTGTAGATGATGTCGGCACCGGTCTCCAGTGCGTCAGCTTCATTCTCTCCGGTGATCAGCGGCAGATGTGCGGCGACGGCAGCGCCGGGCCCGCCTTCCACGGCGCGGAAGACGGGGTCCGCCGCCACTACGGCAGCGAGCGCGCCGCTTACCCTCAGGAAGGTGCGGCGATCCACCTCGGTTCTGAGCAGGTCTTCGCGTGTTTCGGTAGTCATATCGGTCAGCTCCTTCCTGGATTAACGGAGTGCGTTCGCGATGGCCTGGATCTGCGCCGGCGTCAGCACGCGCAGGGGCCCCATGCCGCCCTCGTTGTCGCTGATTTCTTCCTGAATCTCTCGCGCGGACTCGCCCCGGACTTCGGAGTTCTCCAGCGGCCGGTGGCAACCGGCGCAGAAGAGGCCGTAGAGCCGCTGGCCCGCCCGCGGATCCGTCAGCGGAATCAACTGTAACAAGCCAACCTGGAAGAACTGCGGTCCCGGGCTGTTGGGTTGTCCTCCGGTCTTCGGGCCGTGGCACAGCGTGCACACAGCAGGATCCACATGCTTGCGGATGGCTCCTTTAGACGGGTCCTGCGGCATCGGCGGCCCTTCTACGACATTGACGCTGCGGTGGCAGAACTGGCACTGCCGGTCGTCACCCCGCTCGCCCGGCTTGGCGTTCCCCTGCAGCATGATGCCGTGAACAGTGCGGGTTCGAGGCTGCTGCCTCAGGTTGGGATTGGTGACGGCCGCGTTTGCCGCTGCCGGCGCCTCTGTCATCACTGACGAATGGCAATCCCGGCAGTTGTCGTCGTATTGATTCGAGTTCCGGTCGTGGAATGCGATGGCATTCCGGGCCGAGGATGAACCCCGGCGTTCGTCGTCGTCATCCGCGGGGGAACTGAACGGCCACGCCAGAAGACCGCTTCCCACCGCCACGACGGCGACGGCAAGCAACCGGCGCAACCGGTATACGGCGATCGATGCACCCATAGCTTTCGCTTTCGACATAAGGCACCTCCAAGCTCCACCGTGAAAAGAATGTGCGCCAGCGTCGTCCGATCAACCCGGGCAAGATCACAAACGCCGTTCGGCCAACTCGCCGACGCCACCTAAGACACTTTAGGCGCCGCCGGCGGATTGCGCGTGCGCGCCCGGTGTAGAAGGTGTATTTCCGGTGTAAGGGGGCGGTTGAGGCGCCCGCTGGAACGCCAGCGCCCGGTGCCGCCACCGGCAAAAAGAGGGAACAGCCAGGCCGCTACGCCTATTGCAAGCGGTACCCGAAGCCGCGCGCCGTGACCAGATGCTGGGGATTGCCGGGATCGGCCTCGATCTTGCGCCGCAGGGCCCAGATCTGATGTTTTATCTGCTCGAAGCCGCGCTCCTCATTCTCGCCCCAGGCGGCGCCCACGAGGGTCTCGGTATCTACTGGTCGCGGGGACTGCTTCACCAACGCTTCAAGCAGCCGGAACTCGAGCGCAGTGACTTCCATGGTTCGTCCGCCGTGGTTGATTTGGCGCTGCTCAAGGTCGATGACAAGACCGCCGCTACGAAAGGTCCCGCCGGCCACGGACGCGCGCAGGCTCCGGCCAAGCACGGCCCCAATCCGAGCAATCACCTCTGCGAAGGAGCAAGGTACCGTGACGTAGTCGTCGACCCCGAGTCGGAATGCCCGCAGCTTGTCGATTTCGTCATCCAGGGCCGTAAGCATGATGACGGGGACCATGGAGCTGGCACGCAGCTTCTCACACACCTCCCAGCCGCTCATCCCCGGCATCATCACGTCCAGCACCACGATGTCCGGCTTGGAAAGCGCTGCGGCCCGGAGCCCGGTCGCCCCGTCCGGCTCGCACCGCGGGCTGTACCCGGCGCGGCACAGTTGTTCCGACAGCAGTTCCCGAAGGACCGCATCATCGTCAATGACGAGCACGCTGCCCCGGCTCTCGTTCATGGGAGCTTGTCAATGGCAAAGGAAAACACGGCCCCGCCCGCCGGGTGGTTATCGGCTTGGATTTCTCCGCCATGTTGGTGGACGATCCAACGCGAAATATAAAGACCGAGGCCATACCCAGGAGCGGCCCGGGTCCCCGGCGCGCCACCTCTGTAGAACTTGTGGAAAGCTCTCTCCAGGGCCTCCGCACTCAGTCCCGGGCCATAGTCGCGCACGCTCACCCGGACCTGCCGCTCCTCCTCCTGCGCCTCGATTTCGATGGCGCCGTCGGCAGGCGAATATTTGTCGGCGTTGCCAAGGAGATTGCACATCACCTGAGCCATCCAGTCGCGGTCCACATACACCGGCGGCAAATCCGGGGAAACCATGACGCGCAGGCGCCGCTCGGGACGCGTCGCACGGAACTGTGTCACCACCGGCTCCACAATAGCGCTGACGGTGGTTGGTTCCCGCTCCAGCACCAGGGACCCTGCCTCGATCTGCGCCGCTTTGAGCACCTGTCCCGCGAACCCGTCCAGCCGGCCGATGTGCCCGCGCACCGCGTCAACCATGCGCTCGCAGGTCGCCGAAGGGCGGTCGCACCCCGACGCAATTCGCTCTGTGGCGCAAGCAATGCCGGCGAGCGGCGCACGGACCTCATGCAGCGCCAGGGAAACGAGATCGGCGCGGCTGCACTCCGGGTGCCCCGGCTCGCCTCCCGCGCGTGCCAAGCGCCGCGCGTCTCGTTCAGGCTGAATCGCTCGTTGTGCTGCCGGTTCCGCACAATCGCGGGAATCGCGGACATCCCGCAGAAAGACCAGCATGTCTCGGCTTTGGCCAGCATCATCCAGCACGTAGCTCGCGGAAATCTCCAACTTAACCTCACCGCCGTTCCGATCGCGCCAGACCGCATGCTGCCCTCGCACCAAGCCGGACGCGCCTAGCATTCCCCGAATACGCAACCATGCGGACTCACCCGGTGGCCCGAACAGTTCTCCCAGGCTGCGGCCATGAACGTGGACCCGGGAATAATCGAATAGTGCTTCGGCCTGGCGGCTCCAGAGCCTGATGCGGCCATTCGGATCTAGGCGAACGAAAGCATCGGGAGATGCCACATCCAGTGCGCGGAGCAGGTGGGTGGACTGACGCGCCCGCGCGACCAGGACACAGACCCAAAAAGCAAGAACCGGATTTACCACGCCGAACAGGAACAGATCTGCGACATGCTCGCGGCGTCCTCCGCCGGTGCCTTCTGCGCCCCCGCCGATCAGGAGTTGATAGGACACGCCGACGGTTCCGATGACCATGGGAATGGCCCAACGAAGCAGATTGCCCGCCCAGACGCTACTTGCAGCAGCTTGGCTCATGGTCTTACTCGCTCGCTTAGCCTCCTCGAGCGCGTACCGCCGCGGCCAATATCGATTCAAGGATAGAGGCGCCGACTGCTTTCGCGACCCCTAACGGACCACGGGACGCGCCGGCGGCGCTATTTGCATTAGATTCCTCTCCATCCCGCCGCCCATTCCCTTGAAATGAGTCTTTTTTGAGCGGCCTAGACTCTCGAATTCACGCAATTTTTGCGCCAATCCTCAGGCGGTCAGGTAACTCACCGATTCCTTGTAACTTTCCATGGACCGACAGAACATCACGATTTGATGATATGTCGCTGTCTGGCGACAGGAACATTTTATACTTGCGCCAAGGCCATGAGTCGATGATGAATTGGGGCGTCGGCCAATAGCGACAATCACGGGGCAAACCCCGGATTTACGTTCTTGGATGTTTGGCGCACTGTAGATGAAGGCCAATGCCACACATGTTCGGATGAGATGCCGCGCGGATCCCGACTCCGCGCGGAGAGCTCATGCCAGCTTGGATTTTTTTCTTAGGGACCTAAGCCGCGAGGAACCGGTCAGCCTTTGACGGCCCGCCTACCTCGCGTCCGGGTCGGCTACGATCCCCCATCGTGGAAGTGCTCTTGCCCAACGACGGAAGCGTGGTGGGCGGCCACACCCTGAATCGCCCGCTCCAGCGGCATCCCGCTTTCGACGCGCTGCATGATCATCCGTTGCAGGATGGCACCCAGCATTTCCACGTTGGAGTCCATATATTCGTGGACCGATTTGGCCAAACGGATCGCCTCCGGAGCCTCCCCCAAGCCGGCGAGAAACGACTCGAAGTCGCGGCCTGTGGCCAGCCAGTAACAAAGGTCGTAGATCACGGCGAAGGCGCGACGGAATTCCTCGTCCAGAGTCCCTCCGAGGTTCATCCGCACTTCGTTGGCGAGGTCGGAACGAAAGTTTTCCAAGCCATAAGCCGCCTGGCCTTTGATCACGTCTTCGGGGGTAAAGTCCCATTCCATCCGCTGACCCTTTGGATATGCACTCTTTACTCAGCCGAAGATCTGGCCGAACGCTTCTTCGTCGTCAAAGCAGATCGCGCACAGGTCGCGGGGCTCCGGCGAGGCAAAGAAGCGGTCGCAGCGCGCGCAGCGCTGCTTGGACAACGCGTGCAGGATCTGGCGGGGGCGACCAGGGGTTGCATCCGTCACCTCCGCCGAACCGAGCACCCCCGGCTGGCAGACCTCGGCGCAAACCTCGCAGCCAACGCACCGGTCGGCCCGGAAGACAAGCGCCCATGACGTTGGCGACTCATCGAGGCTGATCGCACCCGTGGGACAAGCCCTGAAGCAGGCTTCGCAGACTGTACACCCTTCCGCCAATTCGAGTTCCGCCAGCGGCAAGGCCGGGTGCCGTGGCACGGTAAATGCCTTCGACTCTGGCATCTTGGCCACTATCGCCAGCAGTTCACGCTGATCCGTGAAAACGTAGGGACCCGCCCGGATGGCCCGGTCGGGCACCGGCTCCCCCTTCAATCGATGATGGACTTCTGCCACGGCGTCGATGCCCCGTCCAATCAGGCGCCGGAACAACTGCCGCCGCGCAGCCCTCGCGCCCGGCGCCGCGGGTGATCCGGTTCCCTCCGGCACCGGGAGCCGAATGTCGCCCCATTCCTCGTCCTGGGCTCCAGCGCGGAGCACCCGCACCCCGTCCAGATTGAGCGCCAACTGATCCGCGCCCTTCTCGCCATGGGGGCAATCGGGGCACAAATGGCTGCCCCTCAGTTCCACGGGGATCCGGCGCTTGGCCAGGTAAGCAAGCATCACCGAATCCAGGGCTCCAAGGCAGGGAACGACGGCGTCCGCATTCTCCTGGGACGGCGCGCAGGCAAATGAAAAGCCCGGCTGCTTGATGGCCCGGCGCAGTAGGTCTATGCGCGGCAGGTTTGCCGACGCCAGGGCTCCCGTACGGCAGGCGCTAGTGCACAAGCCGCAGTTCTGGCACCGAGTCTCATTGATAGCGATGCCCGCGTCCGATAGTTCCACCGCGTCGTGAGGGCATGCGTCCGCGCAGCGCCGGCAATCGCTGTAACGAAATCGAAACCGCACACAGTGGGCGGCATGGAAGTCCGGAAACGCGATGGTCACGGCCGGTCTGACTTGAGCGACTGCAACGGCTTGCCCTGCTCGCAGGTGTTTTTCGGAATGACGAAAGTCATGGAGGACGGCGGCGCGCCCTGGGCGGTCGCCAGGGACGCGCGCCAGACACCGGCGCCTCCCTTCACCACGAACACGTCCTTCGCCTGGTTATCCCGGGCAACGAGTTTGCCGATGCGCAGGCCCTCGGCCTCGTTGTCGGCAATGACCACCACGGCAGCCGACGGAGTAACCTTGAGCCCTTTGCGGTAGAGCACCGCCTGATCCACGGGATCCCTTTTGCGCTCGGAATCGGAACGGGCGTCCACGACACAGCAGTAGGCGCCCCGAGCCAGCGCCGCGGTGAGCCCCGTCTGATCGTAAACCACGACACCCGCCGCGGCCGCGGGAAGGGCCGCGCCCAAGCCCATTACCAGGGCTGACCAGCGACCCAGCGCCTTGATCATGCATGCCCCAACTGTGCTTGCCGTTCCCCTGCCTCTCGCTCCCGCTCGAGATTTCCCAGATACGCGGCAAATACCACCTGTGGAAGAACCATCTGGCTGATTTTCCCGAAGCGGATCAAGTCGTCGATCGGGGGCTCCGTCTGCTCCAGCGGAGAAAACCACAAGCGCGCGCCATATTCTTCCATGAGGCCAGCCGCAATGTTCATGTCCGCGTCATCGACAATGTCCACCTGGATCACCACGAAACCCGCGCCAAGCTTAAGCATCTCCCCGATCCACCACCCGGCCAGGGTACCTGTCCTGACTCCACTCCCGGTCAGGACCTCCCAGCTGGGTTCACACAGAGAGGGCCGCATCACCTTGAAATCTGCATTCGACTCGGAATCCATGATCCAGCTCACCTGCATGCGCTTGACCGGTGCGAGAACGCCGATCCGTTCCGGGCCAAAACCGGCCGCGAGTTCCGCCACCGTCTGGGCATCCCTGAGTGCCGCCTCGCCGAGCAGCACCCGCGCGAAACCTGCGGCCAGCAGTTCGCGGGCGCGCGTGCCGTCCTGGCTCGGGAGCAGCACGCAGCAGTCCCCACGCCGAGCCGCTTCCGGCAGGAATCCGTCCACCGCGAAAAATCGGCCTTCCGGCGCGGAGGCCTCTGCCGCAACCAGGCAACAGACGGTGGCCAATTGATCGGTTGTATCCATGGGCTAGCGATGATACTCGAAGCGGCGATAGACGAATGGCTGCATCGGGCACGCGGCATCCGGCGCCAGGCCCGCAATCATTGGCCGCAGTTCCTGCAGCGTGTCCAGGATGGGGTCCACTTCGACGCCCAAGAAACTGGGGCGATAACGGCCTAGCCACACCTGCGCATCGTCCAGCATGAGCAGAGCTCCCTCCTGGTTGCCATTCTGGGTAAAGAACAACGCAAGTGTGGCGAACGCGATACCCTGGAGGAACTGGGCCTCCGGGTCCTCAGGGCCCCGGATCCGGTTTGCCACCAGTCCTGCCCACCGCTGGTTGAGCCAATCATGGGCCGCAGCCATGTCGTTGCGGTTCCATAACCCGGCGAATTCCTCCCAATCCGGCAACCGGGAAAGCCCCCCCGGCTCCGGACGCGCCGCAATCCCAATATTGAGGATGGACGCCATCGTCAGTTCCGAAGCTCTCGCAGCCTGTCCCCCGCCCCGCAGCCGTTGCACACCGGCTCGTCGGGATTGAATTCGACCTTGATATCCTTCTTTGGCACCTCCAGCCGGCCACCGTCGGCGTCCTCGATGCGCAGGCCCATGCCCCGAATCTCCTCCTCCGAAAATTCGAGCAGCAGTCTGGCCATTTCCCGGTAGAAGGAATGTTGCGCCGCCCGAATCACCAGCCGGGCATAGCCGCGAACCCATTTTCCAAGGTGCAGGGCCCAGAAGCGTTTGATCTCCCGCTCTACGCGTCGCGCTTCGCCCGCATCCTTACTTTCCAGCGCAGCCTCCATTCGTTCCAGCATTTCGGCGACGAACATCAGCTCCACCCCAAGCTGATCGTCAAAAACATGGAACTTGCCGCGAAGCACCTGAAAGCCTAGTTGGCGGTAAAACGACTTTACTGCGTAATAAGGCTCCTGCTGGAGCCGTCCGGTCAGTCGCACCGACTCAAGGGGGGGAAAGCCTCCAGAAGCGATGAACAGAGAGGAAAACTCAATGGCAAGGGCTTCCTTCAGGGCGGACCAATCAGGCGCGAGAAAGTCATCCTCAAATCGCACGCCGGCCTCTGCCAAGGCCGCCAGGGATTCCGGGCAACGAACCGCGTCAATAAAATCCGGGGCTGCCTCCTCAACAAAGGCGGCGGATAACAGGCGGTACACGCCGGCCCGGGCCCTCACCTCTTCCAGCGAGGGCATCCGGGTCGGGTCAGGCAGCGCAACACCCTTAGCGCGGGCGGGAACTTCGATCGCAAGATCCTTCAGCATCGGGGGGTTCCTTCTAAAAGGACTCCGGTCCGGACCTCTCGGATCCGGACCGAAGCAGCTCCCATCACAGGAGGACGTTCATCGTTGCGCCGGGCTGCCGGTCAATGGCCGCCGTGCCCGCCCTTGTGTTTCACGCTTTCCGGCCCGCCCCATGCCGCCATTTCCGGGTGCATCTTGCGGTGCATGTCGCCCGTGTAGGCATAACGCATGGTTTCCTTGAACGCCTCGTAGTGCTTGTCCCAGGAACCCTGGGTGTCGCCGTACTTGTCGCCCGGCCCGGCCTTGGCGACCTTGACTACGGTGTCCATCCAACCCTGGGAGCCGCCGATGGGATCCGCAACCACCGGGATGATGATGTTGGGATGTACCCCCTTGTCATCCCACCATACGTTCTGGAGGTCCGGATCATCCTGGCCGCCGAATTGCGGCTTTTCCTTCAACTTCAGGGTCGCGAGGCGGCCGTACTCCCAGTGGCCGAATGCCGTCGGAATCGCCACCACCTTCGGATGGATGCCCTCGGTGACGTAGGCCTTGGTCACCAGGTAGCCGACCTTGCTCTCCACCCGCACCAGGTCACCGGTCTTCACGCCCAGCTTCTTCGCCGTCTGGGGGTTCATCCAAACCGGGTTTGCGTGGGCGATTTCTGCCAGCCACTTCACTGCGGCGGTCCGGGATTGTTTGTGGACGTTGAGCTTGAAGGTGGTCATGATCAGCTCATCCTCCTTCATGGTCTCGTGCCAGGGAATGCGCTTGAACGTCGGCATCGGGCTGAACCCGTAGTCGGCCCACTCGTCCACGCGGACGTTGATGAGCCGATCCCCGGTTGAGAAGCCGACGTAGTTCTTGCCGTTGCGGCGAATACCGATGGCGCCGCCGTTCTTCGTGATCAGGCCCCTGGCATCTACCACCGCGCCAGCCATGTCCGCGTCGGAAAGCTCCTTCTTGTGCAGCCCGTACTCGGCCTGGATCTCGCGTCCGGTCTTGTCGACGACTTTGCCGGTCTTGGGATCCAGCTTGCCGTAAATGGGCCACACGCCGTGCTTCTTGAGGAAATCCAGCCCTCCGGCTTCCTTCAACCCGGGCACGTTGTCGAAGTGCTTGCGCATGTAGTCCTCGCCGTCCTTGAAGTCCCAGTATTTCTTCATGCCGCGGCTGCCGTCCGGGTCCAGCTTCCAGATGATGTCCCGCAGCAGGACGCGGTTTTCCCGGGACTCGCCCAAGTAGGGATGCACCGGCTGACGGATGCCGAGCCAGGGCCACAGGGAGTTGGGCATGGACTCGGGCTCCCAGCGCTCGAGGTACGGGCAATCCGGCAGGATGATGTCGGCCAGCGCCGTTTCCTCGCCCATGTGAGAGCTCATGGAGACGAGGTACGGAATCAGTTTTTCGTCCTTGTAGAGCTTGCCCCACACCGCCATGGAACCGGGATTCGTATAAGGCGCGTTGTCCTGGTAGGTGAAGTAAACGTTGATCTTCTGCCGCCCGTCGGTGATGAAGAAGGGCGTCAGGTGGCTCACCTTGTGGGAGGCCAGTGGATACTCGGGCGGATGGGCCAATATGGAATCCTTAGCGGGCTTCCCGGGCTTCGGGTCGGGTTGCGGCCAACCCATCCCCCGCGGCAGGCAGTATCCGCCCCGGCGCTCTATATTGCCGGTCATGATCGGCAGCATCATGCACGACTTCTCGTTGTAGGAACCGTACAGGTGCTTGGCCGGCCCCCGGTAGGTGAACAGGGTCGCCGGCCTGGTGAGGGCGAATTCCCGGGCAATGCGCTCGATGGTTCCGGCCGGCACGCCGGAAATCTTCTCCGCCCACTCGGGGGTGAACTGCTTGTAGTGCTCCCTGAGCTCTTCCACCGTGACATTGGTCCAGGTGTTGATGAAGTCGGAATCCTGGAGATTGTCGCGCAGGATCACATGCCCCATGGCCAGGGCCACCGCTCCGTCGGTCCCCGGGAACACCGGAATCCACTCGTCGGAAAAGCCCGCGGTGTTGGAAAGCCTTACGTCGAAAGTCACGATCTTCATGTTGTTGTCGACGCGCCCCTCGGCGATGCGCTGGGACAAGGGGTTGTGGAAGTATGCGGCTTCGAGAATATTGGAGCCGAAATTCAGGACGTACTTGGTGTTTGCGAAATCCGGTGTCTCGATGTCGGGCCCCCAGCAGGGCTCCATGCCGACCTTCTTCGACGATTCGCACACCGAGGTGTGGTTAAGGATGGTCGCGGACCCCAGGGTGTGCATGAAGCGCTCCAGGGTTCCGCCGGTCCGGTTGCGGCCCCACTTGAGCATAATGGTGTTTGGGTCCTCTCTCAGGGCAGCGTCCAGCTTCCCCGCCACCTCGGTCAGCGCTTCGTCCCAGGTGATCCGCTTCCACTTGCCCTCGCCCCGGGCGCCCACCCGCTTGAGGGGATAGAGGATCCTGTCCGGGTCGTAGCTGTACCACATGCCGGCGTTGCCCTTGGCGCACAGCCGGCCCCGGGTCGATACGTGTTCGGGGTTGCCCTCCAGCTTCACCACGCGGCCATTCTCGACAAAGGCGATGGCGCCGTCCTGGATGTTGCACACGTGGCAGTTGATGGGGATAGCCTTGCGTTCCGTCATCGACACCGGGTCGAAGTCCTTGCCCCCAAGCTGGTTTTCCATGGCCTGGAGCAGACGGGGCGCGGCGGCCGCGGCGGCCGTGGTGCCCGCGCTGACCTTGAGAAACGTGCGGCGTGAAATCTTGCTGTCGATCATGGCTGGCTCTCCGGTTCCTGGTTCAGGAGAAAAAGGTCTGGACGATCTGCGGGCCCATGAGGATCGAGTAGCGCAAAGAGATGCCACCTATCAGGATCAGCACCGCCGCCGCCATCAATCCGGTCTGCTGCCTGCCCATGGGCACGGCGAGCACCAGCAACGGGAGCAGCGTGCCTGCGAGAAGGCCGAGACCGATGAACGTCATGCCCATGGTTCCGGAGGTCATGAAAGCGTACGTCAGCTCTTCCGCGGAACCTCCGTAGCCCGTGGTGATCACCAGGGAGATGACCATGATCGCCACCGCGCCGCTGCCCCAGAGCATGATCTGGCGCAGGGCTGCCACGAGCCGCGGGTCGCCCCGGGCCAGGAAGGTGGCCACCGCCGCTCCGGAAATCAGGGATAGCCCGAGGAACAACACCGGCACCAAGGATGAGTTCCACACCGGCCGGTGCTGGTGCACCGCGAGATCGAAGCCTGTGTAAACGGGGATTGCAATGGCCAGCAGCGCGCCGATCATCGCCGGAAGTTTGCCGGCGCTGTCGCCCTTGCCCAGGGTCGTGAAATACCAGATGGAGACAACCCCGAATGCGACGAGCAGGATCGTGCCCCACACCAGGGGCGAGGTCATGTGCCAGTAGGCGGGGTTAAGGACGTTCAGAAATCGGGCAGGCTGGGACAAGTCGCCGATCAGCATGAGACCCGCAACGGCCAGCAACACCAAGGACCCGTAGAACGCAGGGGTTCTCAGCGGCCTGTATTCCTCCCGAAACCAGGACAGTGCCGAGAGGAAGAACAGAGCGGCGGAGATTCCGATGACGAAGAAGTAGACCGCGTAGATTCCGTGCCACGCAACATCATGAAACACCACATAGTCACCCATGGCTCCCCCTATATCTTGAGGTTGCGCGACCAGGCCGCGCGGTCCTCTTCCATCACATCGGGACGGAAGTACAGATCCCGTCCATATTCGGTTTGATTGCGATCCGCGCCGATGTAAAAGACCTGAGGCTTGGTTCCCTGCTCGGGCCGCAGAACCTGCGTGGCGTTGCGGGTCACCAGGTAGGAGACCTCACTGTTGGGATCGTTGAGGTCGCCGAACACGCGCGAGCGGCCGATGCAGGTCTGCACGCAGGCCGGCACCAGGCCCTGGGTCACCCGGTGGAAGCAGAAGGTGCACTTGTCCACGACGTTGTTGATCTTGGTGTAGGTGCGGTGGGAGGGCAGCATGAACCGCGCGTTATAGGGGCAGGACGCCATGCACGCTCTGCAGCCGATGCAGCGCTCGTAGCGCTGCAGCACGAATCCGCCGTCGTCGACCTTGTAGGTGGCGTCCACGGGACAGGCGCGCACGCAGGGCGGATCGTCGCAGTGATTGCACAGGCGCGGCAGGAAGTGCTTTTTCACGTTGGGGTAGGTACCCACCACCTTGTAGGGCACCCAAGTACGGTTCACGCCCAGGGGAGTGTCGTACTCCGCCTTGCAAGCCACTTGGCACGCCATGCAGCCGATGCAGCGCCGCGTGTCAATCACCATGGCGTAGCGCTTCTTGCCCTGCACTCCCCTCGTCTCGATAGATGAAAGCCTCAGCTCCTCATTCATAAGTTCGACTCCAGGGTATTTCGTTGATCCGACCCGTGGGTATCGTCCCCGGGCGCCGCGTTCCTCGGATGACTAGGCCGAGCAACCGACAAATACCCTCCGCAACAATTGGGCCAAGCCTGCACGCGTATGATTTACAATCACATTACCGATCCATAAAAGATATTTTGGTAACCGAAAAGTAACCTGATGCACTGCAAGATGGTTACGGGTCGGTAACATCTGTTAACCGCTTCCGGGGGGGTGCCAGGGAAAGGCGGTCATCGGACTCCGGCTCCCGCGGACGGCGCGGAAATTCGCCAGCGGCGGCATGAGCAGAATCCAGCGGTTGCGTTTTCGGTGTCTGGGGCGTGGGTGTAAAGCCTGCCCATATGCGCCTTGGCGCCGGGTACACGATGGCCGCTCATGTTGCTCTTTCGCGGGCGAATCGATTATGGTCCGGACACCCTCGGCGGCTCCGGAAGTGTGTTGCGCCCTCCGGTGGGAACGCGCAACCTTGGGACGATCAGAATCGGTGAAATGACGAAGGAGGAGATGATGGCGCGCCGAATCTGCGCCCTGCTAATCCTGTTCTTGATTGCGCTTCCGGGCTCTCTCATCGCGGACGGCCATCCCATCCGCTTCGGTGTCACCCCTGTCTTCCTGGATGACCAACTGGCGTTTCTGGCGGTGTGGAAGGCGTATCTGGGAAAACGCCTGGGCCGGGACGTTGTGTTTGTGCAGCGAGGCAATTATCGGGAAATAACGGATCTTCTTCGAAGCGGGAAGCTCGATTTGGCCTGGGTCTGCGGGTATCCCCTGGTCCAGAACCGGGAGCATATGAGGCTGCTGGCTGTCCCACGATTCAACGGCAAGCCTTTGTACCGCTCCTACCTGATCGTCCCCCGGGACGATGTCGGCACACGGTCCATACTCGATCTGCAGCGCAAGGTTTTCGCCTACTCTGACCCGGATTCGAATTCCGGCTACCTCTACCCACAGTTCGCCCTGCTCCAGCTCGAGCAAGATCCCGGCTCTTTTTTTGCCCGGACATTTTTCACCTGGGGCCACCGCAAGGTCATCGAGGCGGTGGCGTCGGGCCTTGCCCAAGGGGGCGCGGTAGATGGTTACGTCTGGGAGACTCTCAATTTGAGCCATCCTGAGCTCACGGGACGGACGCGGGTCGTCGAGCGGTCCCCCGAATTTGGTTTCCCGCCCCTGGTGGCACGACCCAGTCTGCCGCAAGCCGATTTTCTCGCGCTCCAGGAGGTGCTGCTGACCATGGGTCAGGATGTCGAGGGAGCGGCGCTTCTCAGGCGCCTCAATCTCGACGGCTTTGAGGCAGGCAACGCGCACCTTTTCGACGGTATCGCCCGGATGGCGAGAACCGTGGGCGGTGGTTCCAATGCTGCAGCGCTTCCGTGACCTGAGTTTCCGGTACAAGGTACCCCTGCGCGCCTGCGCGCTGGTGGTCATAACGGCCTGCCTAGTGACGGTTTCCATGATTTCCAAGGAGTACGACGAGCTGCGCAGCGACCTCCTAAGCAACTCCGCAAGCCTCGGGCGAGTGCTGTCCCTGAATCTGGTGGCGCCGCTCCTCCACGACGACGCCTGGCGCGCTTTCGAGATCATCTCGACGCCCTTATCCGGCGAGGGGGACAACCCGCTGCTGACCGCCGAGGTAATCCTTGTTCTAGATCCTCAGAGGCGGGTCTATGTCTCCACCCAGCCCACGCACTTTCAAATGCTGTCCGACCCGGCCCGGGTCAGTCCCGAGTTTCGGATTGTGAAGGACTGGCTCGCGGCGAACACCCAAGTCCAGCCCACTCAGCTAGAACCGCCCGAATCCGACCGCATTTTCGTAATCACCCCGATTTCCGCGGATGGTGTAGACCTGGGCACCCTGGTAATGCAGTACTCAAAATCCGTGTTCCTGCCCCGCTTCTACAGCATCGCCCAGCGTGCCGCCCTGATCACGCTCCTGGTGGTGGCTGTCCTCATTCCGGTAAGCTGGTGGTGGGGACGGCGCATGGCTGAACCGCTGGTTCGTCTTGCGGACGGCATGGCCAAGGTGGGCCCACGCATTCCCGAAGACCGGGAGATCGCGCTCTACGAGTCAAAGGATGAGATTGGCCGGGTTGGGGTGGCCTTCCGCCGCATGCTGGGGGAACTGAGGGAGAAAGAGAACCTGGAACGGGAGGTCGTCGTATCCGACCGCCTGGCGGCCCTGGGCCGCCTGGCCGCGGGAATCGCCCACGAGATCAATAACCCCTTGGGGGGCATGCTCAACGCCATCAGCACCTACAAGCGCCATGGGAACGACGACAACGATGCGTTCACCACCAAGACCCTTTCGCTGCTGGAGCGCGGACTGCTGCAGATCAAGAATACCGTCGGGGCCCTGCTGGTGGAAGCACA
>Ga0210374_1000005_pt1 | contig 27225 bp, 28 predicted proteins | sample S765metaT_FD_170483 | JGI IMG/M metagenome (GOLD analysis project Ga0210374, IMG submission 170483) | Metatranscriptome of estuarine sediment microbial communities from the Columbia River estuary, Washington, United States - S.765... | ecosystem: Environmental > Aquatic > Marine > Intertidal...
TCATCGTCACGCCCTGGCTGGCACTGAAGCTCGCGCCGAAGGGCCACGGGGTGCATGACGAGGGCGGCGAGAGCCGCCTTGCGGGGTTCTTCCGGATGGTTCTGACACCCTTCCTCAATCGGGAACAGGGCAGCAGGAACCGGTTCAAGCTTTTTTTGGGCGTGATCATCGCCATCTTCCTGGCGGTTTCCCTGGTGGTGGTCAAGTGGGTGGTGCTCAAGATGCTGCCCTTCGACAACAAGAGCGAATTCCAGGTGGTGGTGGACATGCCGGTGGGCACGCCCCTCGAGCGCACGGCGGCCGTGCTGCGGGACATGGGCGCTCATCTCGCCAACGTGCCCGAAGTGACGGATTACCAGGCTTATGTGGGAACCGCGGCGCCCATCAATTTCAATGGCCTGGTGCGCCAGTACTACCTGCGCGCCGGATCTGAACAGGGCGATCTCCAAGTCAATCTCCAGGACAAGCACCGGCGCGACCGCAAGAGCCACGAGATCGCCGCGGCGGTGAGGCCGGCGCTGGCCGAGATCGCGAAGCGCCACGGCGCCAAGGTCAAGGTGGTCGAGGTCCCTCCCGGGCCGCCGGTGATGGCGCCCATCGTGGCGGAAATCTATGGCCCGGAGTATGCGGGTCAGGCCGCGGTGGCGAAGAAGGTGCGTGCCGCGTTCGAGGAGACGCCCGATATCGTGGACATGGATGACAGCGTGGAGGAAGACGCCACCAAGTACACCCTCAAGGTGCTGCAGGGCAAGGCGGCACTGCGCGGCGTCGCCCAAAAGGACATCGTGGAGACCATGGGACTGGGCCTGGCCGGGCAGGATGTGACGCCGATCCACAGCGGGGCTGCCAAGTACGAGATTCCGGTGCGGGTCACGCTGCCGCCGGAGCGGCAGGGGGGGCTGGAAGACCTGCTCAAGCTTAACGTGCGCGCCCGCGACGGGGGCCTGGTGCCACTTTCGGAGCTCGTGACTGTGCTGCCCCTGGAGCGGGAGAAGACCATTTACCACAAGGACCTGCTGCCGGTGGTGTTCGTGGTCGGGGACATGGCGGGTGAGCTCGACAGCCCCCTCTACGGAATGTTCGACATCAGCGGACGCGTGCGGGGGATGAAGCTAAAGGAAGGGGGCAGCCTCGGCGAGTATTTCATCCGCCAGCCCGGGGATCCCTATCGCGCCTATGCCTTGAAGTGGGACGGGGAGTGGCAGGTGACCTACGAGACTTTTCGCGATATGGGCATCGCCTACGCGGTGGGACTGGTGCTGATCTACCTGCTGGTGGCGCAGTTCGGATCCTACCTCACGCCCCTCATCATTATGGCGCCGATCCCCCTGACCGTGATCGGCGTGATGCCGGGCCACTCCCTGCTCGGCGCCCAGTTCACGGCCACTTCCATGATCGGCATGATCGCCCTGGCGGGGATAATCGTGCGCAACTCCATCCTGCTGGTGGACTTCGTCAACCTGCAGGTGGCGGAGGGCAAGGGCTTCCAGGAGGCCGTCATCGATTCGGCCGCGGTCAGGGCCAAGCCCATCGCGCTCACCGCGCTGGCCGCCATGCTCGGCGCCTTCTTCATCCTCGACGACCCCATTTTCAACGGCCTCGCCATATCCCTGATCTTCGGCATCCTGGTTTCCACGGTGTTGACCCTGGTGGTGATTCCGGTGCTTTACTACGCGGTCTCGTGGCGCCGAGCGCAAGCGGACATCCCTGGGGATTGAACGAGGGCGGGCCAACGGACCGGCGCTGAAACCGGCCCAAGGTCTTGACGTCCCAGCCTAAGATTAATATATTAGCGAACGCTAATATTTTCCCATTGGAGCAAAATTCATGACCACCGATCGCATCATCCGCATCATGGCGGGCTTTTTCATCCTGCTGTCCTTGGCACTGGGTGTCGACGCCAGCCCCTTGTTCCATAGCTCCTACTGGCTGTGGTTCACTGCCTTCGTCGGCTTTAATCTGTTCCAGAGCGGCTTCACGCGCTTCTGCCCGCCGGAGATCCTGCTGCGAAGACTCGGCGTCAAGGACGCCTCTTGCGCGGTCGCCGCCCGGGCCTGATTCCACGGCGCGTCCGGCTGAGCAGGGCTGCCCCCTCTGCTAGAATGGGCGCGCTTTTTCCTGGAGCGCGATATGGACATGCAGTTCGTGATGAACAATATCTGGCTGATCCTGCTTGCCGTGGTGAGCGGGACCATGCTCGTGTGGCCCTTGATCCGGGGCAGGATCGCCGGCGTCCCCGAGGTCGACACCGTGGAGGCAGTCAACCTGATCAACCACCAGGAGGCGCTGCTGCTGGACGTGCGGGAGGACAGCGAATATGAGTCCGGCCACATTCCCAATTCCAAGCACATTCCCGCCGGCCGCATCGGCGAACGGGTGCGCGAGCTGGAGAAATACAAGAACAAGCCGGTGCTGGTCTTGTGCCGCAGCGGCAACCGCTCCACGGCGGCCTGCAGCATGCTCAAGAAGCAGGGGTTCGGCGACGTTCGCAGTCTGCGGGGTGGAATCGAAGCCTGGCAGCAGGCCAGCTTGCCCGTGAAGAGAAGAAAATAATGGCGAAAGTGATCATGTACGCGACGGCGATGTGTCCTTACTGTGTGCGTGCGGAAAGGTTGCTCCAGTCCAAAGGCATCACCGACATCGAGAAGGTCCGGGTAGACCTGGATCCCGTGCGACGCAAGGAAATGATGGAAAGGACCGGGCGCCGCACCGTTCCCCAGATCTGGATCGGGGATCGCCACGTGGGCGGCTTCGACGATCTCGCGGAACTGGATCACGAAGGCGAGCTCGATCGCCTCCTGACCCAAGCGACGGGCTGAGAGAGCGCGGTGCGAGTGGTGTGCGGCGTATGCGGCGCGGTCAACCGTGTGCCCGAGGCCCGGGCCTCCGAGGATCCGAAGTGCGGAAAGTGTTCCCGTTCCCTGTTGCCAGGGAAGCCCGTGGAGCTGAATGAATCCAATTTCGATGGATTCGTGTCTGGCGGCGATCTCCCCGTGATGGTGGATTTCTGGGCGGAATGGTGCGCGCCCTGCCGGGTGGTGGCTCCCGTGATCGAGCAGATCGCGGGGGAGATGAGCACCACGCTCCGGGTCGGCAAAGTGGATACCGACCACCATCAGCGACTGGCGGGGCGCTTCGGTATTCGCGGCATTCCCACCCTGATCGTGTTCAAGGGAGGGGTTGAGGTCGATCGGGTGAGCGGCGCCATGGACCTGGGGTCATTGCGGCGCTGGGTTTCCCGCCACGCCGCCCCGGCCTGATGGGGTAGAATCCGCCCTTTGACCAGGGATTCCGTCATGGCCGAAGAGCAACCGCAAACGCCCCAGCAACCTCCCCCCCAGAACCAGCCGAGCTTCAGCATCGAGAAGGTCTACCTCAAGGATCTGTCCCTGGAGATTCCTCACGCGCCCGCCATCTTCACCGAGCGCAACACGCCGCAGGTGGAGATCCAGATGCACACCCAGGCCAGCGCAGTGGGCGAAGGATTGTTCGAGTCGGTGCTCACCGCCACCGTGACCGCCAAGATCCAGGACAAGGTGGTGTTCCTGGTGGAGGCGGCCCAGGCCGGAGTGTTCCAGATTCGTAACGTGCCCCAGCAGGACCTGGAGCCTATCCTGCACGTCACTTGTCCGAACATCCTGCTGCCGTTCACCCGCGAGGCCATCGCGTCCCTGGTAACACGGGCGGGTTTCCCGCCAGTGGTGCTCTCGCCCCTCAATTTCGAGGCGCTCTACCTGAAGCAGCGGGAGCAGGCGGCGGCCCAGGCCCAGACTGCGGCTCCCGCGACCGGGGAAGCCAAGCCCACCACTCATTGAGATGGCGGCCCGGAAGCCGACCCTCTCCTTGCTGCGGGTTGCGCTGGTCGCAGCGCTGCTTTCTGCGGTGCCAGCCCTTGCCCTGGAGTACCGGTCCATCAGCGAGGACGCGGTGGTGCTCTACGACGCCCCGTCATTGAAATCGAACCGCCTGTTTGTGGTCGGGCGCCATTTGCCGGTGGAGGTGGTGGTGACCCTCGAAGCCTGGGCCAAGGTGCGGGACAGCTCGGGTGACTTGACGTGGGTGGAGAAGAAATTCCTGAGCGAGCAGCGCTACGTCATCGTGACCGCGCCCACCGCCCAGGTCCGGGCGTCTCCGGATCCCTCTTCGAAGCTGCTGTTCGAAGCCGATCGTGACGTGGTGCTCGAATTCGTGGAGTCTCTCACCGGCTGGGTTCGGGTCCGGCACCCCGATGGCATCAACGGCTTTGTCAGGGCTTCTGAGGTCTGGGGGCGATGAGCCTGAACCTGGCGGTGGTCGGCGCTGGCGCCTGGGGCACCGCCCTGGCGCTGCATTTCGGCCGTCGCCATCGCGTGACCCTTTGGGTCTGGGATCCTCTGCAACTGGAATCCATGACCCGGACCCGCTGCAACGAGCAGTTCCTGCCGGGCCTCAAGCTTCCGGAACCGGTGCGGCTGGAGGGCAATCTGACCCGCGCCCTGGAGCGCGCCGACCTGGCGCTGGTGGCGGTGCCCGTGGCCGCGCTGCGCGAGACGCTCCAAAGCTATGCCGCCACCGCCAGCCGTACTCCCTATTTGTGGGCCTGCAAGGGATTCGAGCAGGGCTCGGCCAAGTTTCCTCACCAGGTGGCGCGGGAGGAGGTCAGCGCCTCCATCCCCTGCGGCGCATTTTCCGGGCCCAGTTTCGCCCTGGAGGTGGCCAAGGGACTGCCCACCGCCGTCACCTTGGCTTCCACCGACGAGGCCTTCGCGACGTCCACGGCGCGGGAGCTCCACGACCAGCACCTGCGGGTGTATTCGAGCGGTGACGTGGTGGGCGTGGAGGTGGGTGGAGCCGTGAAAAACGTCATCGCCATCGCCGCAGGCATCGCAGACGGCATGGGCTTCGGGCACAACGCGCGGGCGGCGCTGGTGACCCGCGGCCTGGCGGAAATCAGCCGCCTGGGTCTCAGGCTCGGCGGGCGCATGGAGACCTTCATGGGACTCGCCGGCGTGGGCGACCTGATTCTTACCTGCACCGGTGACCTGTCCCGCAACCGCCGTGTGGGCCTCATGCTGGCATCGGGCAAGGCTTTGCCCACCATCCTCGCAGAATTGGGCCAGGTGGCGGAGGGTGTCCACACCGCGCGGGAAGTGCGGCGCCTCGCCCGTACCCTGGGGGTGGAAATGCCGATCACCGAGGCGGTGTGCCAGATCCTGTTCGAGGGGGTTTCCGCCCGGACCGCCGTGGAAGGCCTGCTCCACCGGGAACCCAAGGCCGAAAACTACCGTTAAGCGCCAGGCTGCTCCGGTCATTGCGGCGAGAATGTTGGAGGGTCCGCGAAAGGTCTCGCGGCAACTGACGGAATTCTCACATGGCGGCTCCCGGGAATCCCAGCTGGCGCCATACCTCGTACACCATCACCGCGGCCGCATTGGCCAGGTTGAGACTGCGGCTTCCCGCGGCCATGGGAATCCTGACCCTCCGGTCGGCACCGAACTCCGCCAAAACCTCCTCCGGCAGCCCGCGGCTTTCCGGCCCGAACACGAAACCATCACCGCTCTGGTAGCTCAGGGTGTCATAGCGGCGCCTGCCCCGGGTCGTGACCGCGAACAGGCGGTGCTCCGCGAGGGCCTCGCGGCACGCGGCCCAGGTTCGGTGCACCGTCAACCGTGTGAGTTCCCCGTAGTCCATGCCGGCGCGGCGCAGTCGCCGGTCGTCGAGCCGGAATCCCAGGGGTGCGACCAAATGCACTCCGGCCCCGGTGTTGGCGCAGAGACGAATGATGTTCCCCGCATTGGGCGGGATTTCCGGTTCGTAGAGGACGATGAGGCAAGGCATGGGGTGCCGCCGTCAATGTGTTTTGGATCTTATGTGCGAAACATCACCCGCGAATGATGACAGAACCCGACAAATCTTAACGCTGGGCGTCAATACCAAAGCGTTTTCGACGGAAAATTGACATCCGCTTCGCCACGAAATCCCTCCCTGATGTGCCGATCATCACAAAGCCATGCAATGCGAACCTCTCTAATTGGCAGACTTCACAAAAATTAACGCGTCTGATTGCTGGCACGCAAACTGCTGTAACTCGGGCAAGAGATCAAGAATCTCGATCAACCAACCAACCAAAGGAGTTACACGATGAAACGCATTACCAAAGTTGCACTGACTGCAGTGGCGAGCGCGATGCTGGCGATTTCGGGATCCGCCCTGGCTGCTACTACCTCCAAGAATGTGACGGCCAAAGTGAAGGTTCAGGGTTCCTGCGTGTTCGACAAGCACACCACCTCCGCTACCGAACTCAATTTCGGTACCGTGAATACGGCCACCGTCACGGTGGACCCCACGGCGACGGCGACGGTGTTCTACAACTGCAGCAAGAACGTTCCCTATAGCGTGACGGTGGCGGGGGGCAACGATTCCGGCGCCAACTCGTTCCTGAAGGATGCTGGCGGCGCCAACAGCATCCAGTATTCCCGGACGGTGACCGGATCGGGCGCGGGTCAGACCGGCGCGGGAATGGGCGCAACCCAGGAGAAGCAGGTGAAGATCGACGGATCCATCGCAGTGGCCAACCTGGTGAACGCGGCGTCTTCCGGCGCGGGACTCGACTACACCGACGTCATTACCGTGACGGTAACCTACTGACCGAGGCTTTCCAGGAAGGGCGACGCAGAAGCGCTCAAAGACATAACAAGAAGAAAGCTGGGCGGCGCGAGCCGCCCTTCTTTTTCTGATGCGCGGAAACGCAAAGGACTCCCGGATGGCTCGTGCTAACATCACGGCCCAGACAGGGGGATCCGATGTCGGCTGAAGGAAAGAACCAGGGCATGAAGCATGTGACGACATGGGCGAGATGGCTGTGGATGGCCGGACTCTGGGCGGGTGCGGTGGTTGCTCATGCCCAGGTGGGAGGGTTTTACATCACACCGACCCGGCTCGATTTCGACGCCCGGGCCCGCACCGGGGTCCTGACCCTCGCCAACGACGGCAAGGCTCCCTTGAATTTCCAGGTGCGGCTGGTGCGCTGGACCCAGGATGCCGACGGGAAGGATGTCACGGAGGACAGCGGCGACCTTATCTTCTTCCCGCGGGTGACCACGGTGGAAGCGGAGAGCAAACGCATCCTGCGGGTTGGCCTGCGGGGGACGACCCTTGAGGAAAAGGAAAAGACCTACCGCCTCATCGTTGAAGAGCTTCCGCCGGCGACCGACAAGGCGGTGCCTAAGCTCGAGATCCAGATGCGCTTCCAGTTTTCGATACCGCTGTTTGTTGCTCCGGCGAACCCGCTGCCGGCGGCCGAGCTCGAAGACGTCTCGGTTTCCAAGGGCGCGTTGCGGTTCCGGGTTAGAAACATCGGCAATGAGACGCTGCTCCTGTCCAGAATGCTGGCCATGGCCGGAGAGAAGGTCCTGCAGGAGGGCTCCGGCTGGTATCTGATGCCTGGAGTCTCCCGGGAGTACGCGTTGCAGATTCCCGAAGACGCTTGCCGAACCCTGGGTGCTGCGGATCTGGAGGTGATTACCGATAAGCTCGTCCTCAAGCACAAGGTGGAAGTGGCACCCGCCGCGTGCAATTAGCATCCCGAGGGCCGTGGGGAAGCGTTCCTCTCAGAGCCGGCTGGACCGCAGCCCGGGACGCATTGGGAGGCATGCAACATGGGGCACAGTGGTTGCCGCAGCGACCTTGAGCGCTCTCGCCAGCGTTAGCGGCGCCTCGTCCCATGAGGCAGGGCCATTCGAGGACAACCGCGCCACCCTCCAGCCGCAGGCGGAGCGTGCGCTGCAACCTCGCGGGCCCGAGGCCTCAGCAAGCCGCGCTTCCCCGGCCAGGGAATCTGCACGGAGCCTGCGCCTGGCACAGATGCCGGAAGCGGCCTTGCGGCCTCCAGAAGGCGGGGAGGCGGCCGTCGAAAAGCGCACCGAGATGATCGTCCTTCTCGTGCTCAACGGCGTGAAACGGGGCGAGTTCCCTGCATTGGCGTTGCCGGACGGCGATTTCCTGCTGCCGCGCGGGGACCTGGACGCTCTGGGGGTAAAGACGGGGCAAGCCCGCCGGGAGAACATCGAAGGCGAGGAATGGATCTCGTTGCGCTCGTTGGCGGAGGAGGTGCGGCTGGATGCGGCCAAGCTTGAACTCCTGGTTACCGTGGCGCCCGGCCTGCTGCCGGAAGAAAGCTTCAGCTTCCGGCCTCCGGAGCAGGAACGGGACGTGCTCATCCCGGAGGAGAACAGCGGTTTTGTCAACTACCGCTTTGACGTGACCAAACGGGAGGGAGCCGGTGACCTGCTGTATTCGGCCGCCACCGAATTCGGTGTTCGGGTCGGGGACTGGGTGTTTCAGAACCAGCATCTATATCGCGGCATCGGCTCTACCGGGAAGGGAACGCGACTCAACACCCAACTGGTCCGCGATAGCCGGGAGACAGCCCAGCGCCTGATTGTGGGCGACTCCCTGACATTTTCCGGGGAGCTGGGGTCCTTGGTTAACTTCGGGGGAATCAGCTTATCCAAGGAGTACCGGATCACGCCCTATTTCATCAAATACCCGACGTTCTCGTTCAGCGGCGTGGCGGCGCTGCCATCCGAAGTCGAGGTGAGCATCGGGGGCATACCCACCGTCAGAAAAGCGGTAGCCCCCGGCGAGTTCCAGCTGCAGGACATCACTTATGCCGGCGGGGTTCGGGACGTGGACATCGTGGTCAAGGATGCGTTCGGGCGCGAGTCGCGGCTGAGCCAGCCCTATTATTTCACCGACGCCGTGCTGGCCGAAGGCCTGCACCAATACAGCTACAGCCTGGGAATCCGGCGCCGGGACTTCGGCCTGGCGAGCAACGATTACCGCGGAGCCGTGGGTTCCGCCTACCATGTCTATGGTTGGAGCGATCAGTTCAACGCCGGATTTCGCGGCGAGGCGGACGATGACGGGTTCAACCTGGGGCCTCTCGCCACCTATCGCAGCAACCGCTACGGGCTGATCTCGGCGGGAGCTTCCGCAAGCCGCCAGCGCCGACTGGGAGAGGGCTACGCGGGGTTCGTCAACTATTCCTTCCAGACCCTGCGCTGGAGCGTTCAGGGCTTTCTGCGCGGATTCTCCCGGGACTACTACACCCCTGCCGACCAAACCCTGGTGGACGGGGTCCCGAATTTCCGGCCGCGGCTCGATGCGTTTCTCGGGGGCGATCTGGGCGTGCCCCGCTGGGGCAGTTTCGGCGTCGGGGTGGGGAGGATCGAGCGCTTTGACGCGCCCGCCGAGGACCGCTACGTGGCCCGATACTCCAATCTGCTGTTCGATCGGGTCAACGTCTTCATGACCGCGGTTCGCCGCGAGGGCGCGGTGAGCGAAACGGAAGTGTTCGTGGGCCTGCTCTACCTTCTCGATCCGATCCACACCGCTTCCCTCAATTTTCAGAGCGCCGGGAGCGACCGCCATTCCGCCCGCGCCCAGTTCCAGCGTACCCTACCGGTGGGGCAGGGGTACGGCTACACGCTGGCCTACGACACCATCCGCGCCGATTCCGCGGATACCGATATCGCTTCGGTATTCGCCCAGGCCAATACCCGCTATGCGGAGTTTTCGTTGGCGGCGCAGCGCAATGTCAGCGGCGGGTCGGGCAGTGGCAGCTATACCGCCGCGGTCGCGGGCGGGCTGGCTTACGCCGGCGGCTATGTCTTCGCCTCCCGTCCGATCGCGGACAGCTTCAGCGTGGTGCGCATCACGCCTCCGGTGGAGGACGTGCGCGTCTACAGCAACAACACCTTTATCGGCACCACCAACGGCGGCGGGGTGGCGTTCGTGCCCAGCCTCACGTCCTATGTCAACAGCCAGATATCGATCAACGACAAGGACATTCCCCTCGATTACGAAATCGGCTCCGTGCTGCAGAAGGTGTCGCCGTCGTTCCGCAGCGGCGCGCTGCTGGATTTCAAGGTGCGCCGCATCCAGGGCCTGGCGGGCTCGCTGTGGTCGGTGACGGCCCAAGGGCGCAAGCCCATCGAGTTTCGCGTGATCGGCCTGGTGGCCAAGGGCGTGAGGCAGGAGTTTTTCACCGGGACCGGCGGCGGGTTCTATCTGGAAAATCTCGAGCCCGGAACCTATGAGGCAAGCGCGAGAGTTCCGGGTAAAATCTGCCGATTCCAGATAACGGTTCCGGATAGTGACCAGACCATTGTCGAGTTGGGCGAGATCGTTGCCTGTGACCTGCTTGAGTAGGACCGCCCTGGCGGCGGCGCTGGCGCTGTCAGCCAACGGCGCCGGTGCCGAGCTGCTGTGCGTGGCCCAGGGCGGGGACATCGATTTCGGGGTCTACAGCGTCATGGACCAGGCGCCGCGCATCGTGTCCACCAATATCACCGTGACCTGCCGCAGCGTGGGCCGGCGCTCCCAGAGCGTGGTGCGGATGGCCATGGGCCCAAGTTCCCACACCAACGTCGTAAACATCCGTCGCATGCGCTCTCATCTCGGGCGCTCGACCCTGGATTACAACATCTACGTCGATCCCGCGCTTACCGTGGTCTGGGGCGAGTCTCCCGGGATCAACACCGCGGTCCAGACTCTCGACCTTCCGGTCGGATCCACCACGGAGCTGACGTTTCCCCTTTACGCCCGCATTTATCCGCTGCAAGACGTGGAGCCGGGCAACTACACGGATGTCATACGGGTCACCGTGAGCTTCTGATTCTCGGCGGCATTGAGCTCGACCCGCCCTGCGGTCCTGGCGGCGCCCGGGGAGCCTGTCGGGCAGATGTTCTTGTCAAGTATGCCGAAAAGGTATACTTTTTGTTTCAAACATATGGATGGTTTTTCTAAGGTGATCTGTCAATAAAATCGGACTCCAGGAAACCATGGCACGGCCGGAGAAATTGCGCATCGGGGAGTTGCTGGTGGGAGAGAAGGTCATCTCCCGGGAGCAGCTTCAAACCGTGCTCGAGCAACAGAAACGGACCGGGCGGCGCCTTGGCCGACTTTTGATCGAGAACGGCTTCTTGTCCGAGGACAAGCTTTCCGAAGCCCTGGCGCACCAGTTCGGGATGCCTTTCGTCAACCTTCGCCAGCGCACCATCCGTCCGGAGTTGGCGCGCAAGCTCACGGAAGGCCAGGCGCGGCGATTGCAGGCCATCGTACTGGAGGACCGCGGGAGCACCATGCTGGTGGGAATGGCGGACCCCACTGACCTTTTTGCCTTTGACGAACTGGGACGCCTGCTCAAGACCAAGATCGAAACCGCGGTGGTTACCGAGACCCAGCTGCTGGAAGTGGTCGACCGCGTGTTCCGGCGCACCGAGGAGATCTCCGGACTGGCCCGCGCCCTGGAGGCCGACCTCCGCGACATCAAGGTGGATTTCGCGGCGCCCGGCGTGGTGGTCGGGGCGGAGGACGCGCCGGTTGTCCGATTGATCCAGTCCCTGTTCGAGGACGCCATCCAGGCATCGGCCTCGGACATCCATATCGAGCCCCAGGAAACGAAACTTAAGATCCGGTTCCGCATCGACGGCGTGCTGCATGCTCAGGCGGAAACCGACGCAACGGTGGGTCCCGCGCTTGCCCAGCGCCTGAAGCTCATGTCCGGCCTCGACATCTCCGAAAAGCGGCTGCCCCAGGACGGACGGTTCAACGTGCGGGTGCGGGAAGAGCCGGTGGACGTGCGCATTTCAGCGATGCCGACCCAGCACGGGGAATCCATGGTGATGCGCCTGCTCACGCACCGCGGGGCGGCCATCAGCCTGGACCGGTTGGGCATGCCGCGGGACATGCTGGCCCGCTACCGGGAGATCATCGGTCGGATCAGCGGCATGGTGCTGGTCACGGGTCCCACCGGCAGCGGCAAGACCACGACCCTCTACGCGACCCTCTCGGAAATGAACACCGAAGAGCGGAAGATCATCACGGTAGAGGACCCGGTGGAGTACCGCCTGGCGGGCATCAACCAGGTCCAGGTCAACGAAAGAATCGATCTCACCTTCGCCCGCGTCCTGCGCTCGGCCCTGCGCCAGGATCCGGACGTCATACTGGTGGGCGAGATGCGGGACCGGGAAACCGCGCAGATCGGGCTGCGGGCGGCGCTCACCGGTCACATGGTGTTCTCGACCCTGCATACCCGGGACGCTGCCACGACCCCGGTTCGCCTTGTGGACATGGGCGTGCCACGTTACATGGTCGCTAGTTCCCTGCATGCGGTTCTCGCCCAAAGGCTGGTGCGCCTGGTGTGCGAGGGATGCGCCGAGCCCCATGACCCGGAGCCCCGGGAGCTGGAATGGGTACGGCACCAGTTCCCGGGAACGGTCCCGGGCGCGGGCAAATTCCGCAAGGGCCGTGGCTGCCAGCATTGCAGCGGCAGCGGATACTCGGGCCGCAGCGGGGTCTACGAGATGATGGAGATGACACCTGGCCTGGTCACTGCGGCTACCCTGGACGATCCGGCGGTGTTCGCCGAGGCGGCCCGGGCCCAGATCCGCGGCAGGACGCTGGCCCATCGCGGTCTCGCGCTTGCCACCCAGGGCAGGACCACGCTGGCCGAAGTCATGCGCATCACATCGGAGTTGGAGGAGTAGTAAGGGGTGCCCCATTTCGCCTACCGAGGCCGGAACCCCCGCGGCGAGCTGGTGCAGGGCACCATGGAGGCCGGCGATGCCCCGGCCGTCGCCGACCACCTTCTCAATGTCGGCGTTTTCCCGGTGGACATCGCCGAAGCGCGGGAACCGCAAGGCACGGCGGTGGCGCGCTGGTGGGACCGCTGGTTCCCGGCGCGGGTGGAAACGGTGGATGTCATGCTGTTTAGCCGCCAGATGTACACGCTGCTCAAAGCGGGGGTGCCGATCCTGCGGGCGCTGGCGGGACTGCGGGAATCCGCTCGCAACCGGACCTTCGCGGGGGTGGTGGGCGAGCTGGGGCAGAGCCTGGACAGCGGGCGGGAACTCTCAGTGGCCATGCGACGGCACCCGGGCGTGTTCTCCCTTTTTTATGTCAGCATGATCCGGGTCGGCGAAATGACCGGCCGCCTGGACGAGATCTTCCTGCGGCTGTTCCAGCACCTGGATTTCGACCGGGACATGAGGGAGCGCATCCGGTCCGCTTTCCGTTATCCACTGTTCGTGCTGGCGGCCATGGCGGCTGCGCTGATCATCGTGAACCTGTTCGTCATCCCCGCCTTTTCCCGCGTTTACCAGAGCTTCAAGGCCGATCTTCCGATCTTCACCCGCGTGCTCATTGGCTTCTCCGAGTTCATGGTCCATTACTGGCCGGTGATGGGAGCGGGCCTGGTGGTTGGCGCCGTGGCCTGGTACTTCTACGTGCGCACGGAGGCGGGCCGCTATCAGTGGGACCGATTGAAGCTCGGCATTCCGGTGATGGGCGGGATCGTGCGCAAAGCCAGCCTTGCCCGCTTCGCCCGCAGCTTCGCCATCGCCTATCGCAGCGGCGTGCCGGTGGTGAACGGGCTCACGGTGCTGGCGCAGGTGGTGGACAACGCCTTCATCGCCGAGCGCATTCACCAGGTGCGCAACGGCGTCGAGCGGGGCGAGAGCGTGATGCGGGCGGCGGCGGCGGCCGGAGTGTTCACCCCGACGGTGCTGCAGATAATCGCAGTGGGCGAGGAGACCGGGGAACTGGACGATCTCATGGACGAGGTGGCCCAGATGTACGAGCGGGAGGTGGACTACGAAGTGAAGACCCTCACCGCCCGGATCGAGCCGGTGCTGATCGTTCTGCTGGGACTATTGGTACTGGTCCTCGCCCTCGGCGTGTTCTTGCCGCTGTGGGATCTCGCCAAGGTCATGGTTCGGTGAGGGGGTCGCTGTGCGAACCCACTGTTCCCAGCGCGACCCCTGCCCGAGTTTACGGACCGCGTGGATTTTCGCTCCTGGAACTCACGGTGGTGGTCGCGGTGGTGGCGGTGCTGGCCTACTTTCTCCTGGACCGCCTGTTGGTCTATCGAGAGCTGGCGGAGAAGACCGCCATGGAGCTAACCGCCGGATCGCTGCAGAGCGCCCTCAACATCCAGTTTGCCCATGCTCTGGTCAGGGGCGACACCCTGGCGTTGGAGACCCTCGGACGGGAGAACCCCGTGCGCTGGCTGGTGCGGCCGCCCGAAAATTATGCCGGAGAGCATGCCGCCCCCGCGGAGGGCGCCATCGCACCGGGTAACTGGTACTTCGATTCCCAGTCCCGGGAGCTCGTCTACCTGGTGAAGGTGGCGGATCACTTCCGCGCGGAGAGCGGCAAGAACCAGGTGCGCTACCGCGTGAAGCTGGTCACGGAAGAGATTGATGGCAAGCGCGAGGTGTCGGCCGTGCTGTTGGAGCGCCTGGACGAGTACAGCTGGACCCTGAGCCAACCCGGGAATCAGGTTCGCGTAGGGGCCGAGATTTTTGCGTGGTGTGAATTGCGCCTTGGGCGCGGGTATATCGACGAAAGGAGCGGAGTATATGCGTAGGCTGGAACAAGGCTTTACCCTGATTGAACTGGTAATCGTCATCGTGATTCTCGGCATTCTGGCGGCAGTGGTGTTGCCCAAGTTTGTGGACCTGGGCAGCGACGCGCGCAAGGCGGTGATGCAGGGAGTCGAAGGCAGCATGCGCTCGGCGAACGCCATCATTTATGCCAAGGCCGCCACCTCGGGTCAGCTCGGCGCCACCGGCTCGGTGACCATCAATGGACAGAGCGTCAGCACGGCTTACGGCTTCGCCGCGAACTTGAGCCCGGCGCTCACACTCGCCATGGACATCACACCCCTTTCTGATTTCACCATCGCGGCGGGATCGGTTCAGCACGCCAAGGCGCCGACCCCGGCGAGCTGCCAGATCACCTACGCTGCGCCGGCTGCCGTGGATACGACACCCACGTACACGACGACCATGACGGGCTGCTGAGGGAGCATGGGGGTACCGGGGGTGAGCCGGCCGCCCCTGGCGGAAGTGCCGCGGGTTGCCGCTCCCCCGGCGGCGCGTATTGCCGCGGTGGGAAAGGCGCTGTCCGCCGGGCGCGCCCTCACCGCGGGGAGTTTTCTCGCGGCACTGACCGCCGCGCTATTCTTCAACGGCGTCTGGGGCGAATGGTTCGGGCTCGCCCTGCTGCTGCTGATGCTGGCGCTGGTGCTGACGCTCTGGCGCTGCCAGGGCCGGACCCTGACCCGGCGCGTCGCGCCATTGGCTGCGGCGTTGGGACTGTATGCCCTGTGGTTCGCCGTCACCCTGTCCTGGCACCCGGTTCCCCAGATGGGGATCGCGTATTGCTGGATCCTGGGTGCGATGCCCCTTGCGTTCCTGCTGGGCTGGATGGAACCGGAACCGGAGGCGATGATGCGCAGCCTCGGTCCCGGCCTCCTGGCGGTGGCGCTGGTCCTGTCGTTGCTCGCCCTGATCCAGTTCTTTTTGCTGCGGCAGCCGCCGCGCTCCCTGTTTCTCGACATCAACTCCCACGCCGCGTTTCTGAACCTGGTTGCCCTTCCCCTGGCCGGCTGGTGGCTGGGGCGGGGCGGGGAACCGGCCGGGGCGCGCCCGGGATTGCACCGGCTCCTGTTGCCGGCGCTGGCGCTGCTCCTGTTCTCCGTGTTCCTCACCCGCAGCCGCGGGGCGAGCCTCGCCCTGGTGACGGGCATCGGATTTCTGCTGTGGGTATCCGCGGGCCGCGTGCCTCGGGGACGCCTGCTGGCGCTGCCCGCTCTCGTGCTGTGTGCATTCCTTGGGGCGGACGCGCTCTGGAGCGGAGGCGTGGCGGACCGTATCGAGACCCTGTTCACGCCGGCGAGCGCCGGCGCCGACCGTTTCATCATCTGGCGCCAGGCGTGGGCCATGCTGCTCGCGGATCCATGGACCGGTGCCGGCATCGGGACCTTCTGGCTCCACTGGCCGCGTTGGCGCAGTCCCCTGGACGCCAGCGGCGGCTTCTTCGCGCACAATGACTACCTGCAACTGTGGATCGAGGCCGGACTTCCCGGCCTCCTGCTCCTGCTTGCCGTCATGGGCGCGACACTTCGTGCCGCGGCGACGGTGATGAGCCGGGGAACCGCCGCGGCGCGGGCGGAAGCCGCGGCGCTGGCTGCAGGCCTCGGTGCCACCGCACTCCACGGATTCTTCAACTTCAACCTCTATCAGCTTCCCATCCTGATGGTGGCGGGGTTGTTTCTCGCCCGGCTGGACCTGTTGGCGCTGGAGGCGGGTGGCGGACAGGGGGCGCACTTCCGGATCGGCAGCGGCCTCTCCGCCGCTGGATTCCGGGGCGCGGTGGCGGCGCTGACGCTGCTGCCCATCGCGTATTTCGCGAGCCAGGCGGCCTACGCCTACTCCTATCGCCAGGCGCTCTCCGAAATCGCGGATCGCCGTTACGCCGAAGCGGACCAGTCCCTGCTGCTGGCGGCGCGCCTGGCTCCCCTGGCGGACAACGTGCTGGTTACCCATGCCGATCTCCTGCGCCGGCTGCTGGACGCCATGCCGCTGAGCGAAACCGGGAAACGGGAGTTCCTGTTCGCCCAGGCAGCGGACATGCTGGCTCGTGCCGGGGCGCTGAACCCCCTGCGGGCGGAGCCGGAGCTGATTCTGGGGGTGCTGCTGGCCGATCATCCGGAGCTGGCCGGCGACGGCGCGGACCGGGAGGCGGTAAGCCACCTGCGGCAAGCCATCGAAAGGGACCCCCGCCTGTTCCCGGCGCGGATGGCCCTGGCGCGGCAACTGCGCTCGCAGGATCGCCTGGCGGAGGCCCGGCAAGTCCTGGAGGAGGGCCTCCGGCACTGGTATCCGGAGACGCCGGACATCGTTCCCTATTACCGGCAGGTCGCGGCAGCGCGGCTGGAGGCGGGTGACGTCCGGGGAGCAGAGCGCCTGGGGCGCCGCACCCGGGAGATTCTCGCATCCGGCGGCGAGCAGCCGCCGGATGGATTCGAGCCGACGGGGGCCATGGGCAACAGCGCCGGGGGAGAGCGGGCGCGGTGATGTCCGACCGGAAATTCGCGTCAGGGGTGACCCTGGTGGAATTGATCGTGGTGATGCTGGTGCTGGCGGTGCTGGGGGCGGTGGTGGTGCCCCGCTTCCTGGGCGGTTCCGCGTTCCATGACCTCGGCTTCGCCGACGAGACGCGGTCGATCCTGCGCTACGCCCAGCGCTCGGCCCTGGCCATGCAGCGCACGGTGTGCGTGTCCTTTACCGGTCAGAGCGTAACCCTGACCTATGCCGCGGCCTATGGCGCGAGCGTGTGCGACACCGGACTGCCGGGACCCTCCGGCGAGGCGGGACCCTACCAGATTGCCGGGCGCGGATCCGCGTCCTTCGCCCCGGTCCCGGCCGGCTTCAACTACGACCGCCAGGGGCGGCCCAGTGCCGGCCAGGCGATCGCCATCGCCGGCGGACCCACCATCCGCGTGGAACCGGACACCGGCTATGTGTACTGACCGGAAAAAGGGGCAGCGCGGGTTCTCTCTGGTGGAGCTCATCATGGCCATCGTGGTGGTGAGCGTCGGGGTCGTCGCTATCCTGGGAGCGATCAATCTCACGGCCGGGCGCAGTGCGGACCCGATGCTGGAGCGCCAGGCGCAATTCATCGCCGAGGCTTACCTGGAGGAGATCCTACTCAAGAAATTCGTGGACCCGGAAGACGACCGCGTCTGCCCGCCGCCGGAGGCCGTTGGCCGCGCGGACTACGACAACGTCTGCGACTACCGGGGCCTGAGCGAAAGCCCGCCCCGGGACCAGTTCGGCACCGCCATTGCCCCACTCGCGGGTTACACGGCGACGGTGACGGTGACTCCGGATCCGGCAAATCCCGCGGGGGCAGTGGCACTGGGCCCGCTCACCAATGATTACGGGGCGGGCTACATCCGCCTGCTGCGGGTGGAGATCGCCGTCACCGGCCCTGGCGGCACCAGGGTGGTGCTCACCGGCTACCGCACCCATTACCGCTGCAACTCGACGCTGGCGCCTGGCCAATGCCGACCGCTCACCTGATGCCAGTGAGCTTTCGCGGGTTGTCCGCGCCGAAGTCGCTGGCGGGAGCGACGCTGATCGAGCTGGTGCTGGTGATCGTGGTGGCGGGAGCGATCGCCGCCATGTTCGCCCTGTTCCTGGTGAACCCCATGCGGGCCTATCAGGACCTGAGCCGGCGCGCCGGGCTGGTGGAGGCCGCGGAAAGCGCGTTGCGCCGCATGGCCCGGGACATCCGGCTGGCCCTGCCCAACAGCATCCGCGTCACCAGCAATCCGGGCGGCGTCCCCGGCTTCGCGCTGGAGTTGATCCCCGCGGTCGACGGCGGGCTCTACTGCGTGGCGGGGCTGGCCAATTGCTCCGGCGCGAACCAGGAGCTGGCGATCCCCGGCCCCGACGCGGATTTCGACGTCCTGGGCTGCTTTCGCGACAGCGCCTTCCTGACCGCGGCCCAGGGCGGATCCCAGGCCTACCGGCTGATCATCAACAACACCGGCAACGCGGTGTACGACGGCTCGGCCGCCGTGATCACGCCCCCGGGAACCACGGTGATCCTGAGCACCAATCCCGGCCCGGGTCCCTGCCCGGGAGGCGGCAACCATCACCTGAACCTCAGCCCCGCGGCAGGGTTCTCGGCGGGCTCCGCGCGCCAGCGGGTGTTCGTGGTGCCGGCGGCCCAGGCGGCCATCACCTATCTCTGTAACGCCGCGAATGGAACTCTCACGCGCTTCGAGGGCTACGGCATCACCGATCCGCAACCCGTCAATCCCGCCGCGGCGCCCCTCGCCGGGGTCCCCGGCAGGAGGGTTGCGGACAGCGTCTCCGCCTGCAGCGTCACCACCCTCACGAATCAGGTTATCGAGCGTGGATTGGTGACCCTGGACCTCAGCCTCTCCAGCGCCGGGGAAACGATACGCCTCCTGGCGCAAGTGCAACTGGACAACAGCCCATGAACCGCCGGTCTCTTGGCCGCCATCGGGGCATTGCCCTGGTGAACGCCCTGTTCCTGCTGGTGGTGCTGGGACTGCTGGCGGCGTTCATGGTGACCGTGACCCTGACCCAGCGCGCCACCTCCAGCAAGTCCGCCGCTTCCACCGGTGTGTATTACGGCGCCAAGGCAGGGCTGGAGTGGGGCATCCAGCGGGCGGTCGCGGCCGGCGCCTGCGCGCCGAGCACGGTGATCAACCTGGCGGGTCCCGGTCTGGACGGCGTGCGCGCCACCGTGGGCTGCAGCGCGTCGGAGCACGGGGGTGGCAGCGGCAATTTCGTCTACCACATCACCAGCCAAGCGCAGGCCGGGACCCTGGGCGGTCCCGGGTACGCGGAGCGGCGCATGGAAGCGACCGTCTCCAACATCCTATGAGCAGCGCCTGCGCGGTGAACCCTGCAGCTCCTGGCCCGGGCGAGGAGGGCGGCGGGCGGATTTTAGGCTCGGCGTTGCTCGCGGGCGTCCTGGCCCTGGGGGCCGGCGCTGCGGGCGCGGCGAACCGCTTTGCGGTCGCCTCCGGCAACTGGACCGCAAACTCGACGTGGTCGGGATCAAATTGCGGCGCCGCGCCGGGCGCGAGCGACCCCGGCAATAACGATAGCGTCACCATCTGTTCCGGCCGCACGGTGACCGTAAACACCACCACCGCCAATCTGCGCTCGGTGGTGATCGAGACTGGAGCGGTGCTGCAGGGGGACGGCGCGGGCGGCACGCTCCGGGTGGGCAGGGGCGGCGGCATCGACTTGCTGAACGACGGGTCGATCAATTTCAGCGGCGCCACCGCCGCCACCATTTTGCTCGCCAGGGATTCCGAATGGGGCGGTACGGGGACCTGGAATCTCTCCGACATCAATGTCAGCAACCGCACCCTCAGCTTCCAGCCGGGATCGGTCATCAACCTGAATCTCTCGGGCGCGGTTCCGATCTCAAATGCTCCAGGAAGCGGCGGCGTGAACAACCCCGCGGCTCCGGCGCAGATCACGTGGAACTTCAACGGCAGCGTTCCTCAGGTCTTGCCCAGCCGAACCGAGATTCAGTTCGGCGCGATTCGCGTCAACAATGGATCGGCAACCGGCGTCACGCTCGGGACCGCGCTGACCGCGGCCGGCGGAAACCTGAACGGGAGCGTCCTGATGGAAACCGGTACCCTGAGCGACGGGGGGTTCGCCATCGCGGGGCCCGCCGCCTCCGTCTTCCGGATCTCTCCTGCCGCGGTGTTTCGCGTCACAGGAGCCTCCAACCAGGTGTCGGGCTTCGGCACCGTTGATTACGGCACCACGGGTGCCTGCGGGACAGTGAGCTACGCCGGAACGGACCAGACCATTGCCGCGACGCCGCCCGCGTATGGCAACCTCACGCTGAGCGGGAGCGGGGTGAAGATCCTGCCCGCAGCCCTGACCACCGTGGTCTGCGATTACACCATGTCTGGGACCGCCGCGACGACGGCGGCCGGTTCCCTCACGGTGGGGCGAAACTTCACGCTCAATCCGGGCACCACATTCGGCGCCGCGGCGTTTGTCCACACCGTGGGCGGCAACTTCACGAATTCGGGAAGCTTCGCCGCGGGCGCGAGCACCTTCGATTTCAACGGCGCGGCCGCTCAGAGCGTTTCCGCCGCCGCCACGATCTTCAACGATTTCAGGGTCACCAATTCCGCGGCGGCGGTCACGGCCGTCACGCCTTTCACGGTGGCGGGGACGCTGAACATCGCCGCGGCGGGCGCGAATTTCTCGGACGGCGGAAACATCATCACGGTTCAGGGTGGCGTGTCGGTCACCGGAGCCCATACCGGCGCGGGGCGGCTGCTGCTGCGCAACGGCCTCGTGGCTCATCCGCTCGGCGGGACAGGTTCAGTGACCAACCTGGAGCTGGACGACGGGCTGGGGGCGACTCTTGGCTCTGATTTCACTGTCGCGGGGACGCTCACGCTGACCAATGGCCTCATAACCACCGGGGCCCGCACGCTGGTAACTACCGCCAACTGCAACGCGCCCAGCTTGGTGCGGGCGGCCGGATATGTCGAGGGAAGGCTGCAGAAGCGGATTCCGGCCGGGGCGTCTTCCTGCTGGTTCGAGGTGGGCAGCAGCGGCGATTACGCCCCGGTGCTGGTGGCCCACGGCGCTGGTACCACGGCCGGAAGCCTGTTGGGCTACACGACGATTCCCGACCATCCCAACATCGGCACCGCCGGGCTCGATCCGGCCAAGAGCGCGAACCGCTACTGGACCCTGACGGCTCCCCTGACCGGGTCCGCGCCGGCGGGATCCTATAGCGCCACATTCAATTTCCCGGTGACGAATCTCGATCCGGGAGCCAATACCGCCGTATTCGAGGTAAGGCGTTACGCGCCGCCCTTTCCCGGGGCCGGGATCTGGTCCAACGAGGCAGCGGGTACCCGAACCGGCACCAGCACCCAGGCTCTCGGCCTTTCTTCCCAGGGGGATTTCGCTGTCGGGGAGCCGGGAAGCACCGTGTTTTCCCGTGAAAAGGAGTTCATTTTCACCCGGGAGCGCTATTGATCGGGGGCGAAGTTGGCGCGGGCGGAAAGGGGGCCAGACCGACGGGGTTTCGGTCAATGAAAATCATTTGACAACAATATGTTATTGATATAACTTCAAGTCATATATCCACAATCGCTCAGAGGATGGGATTTTTCGGCGCATCGAAGATCGAACCCGGTTGGTTGGCGGTACGCTTCAGAGGCAATGGCCTCGACCTTGCGCACGTGAGGCGTGCCGGAACCGGAAGACCCATCGTCACGCGTTGCGAGTTCCACCCTGTGCAGTGGCAGGACTCGGAAGCATTCATCCGACTGCGCAAGGAAGCGCGACTTGACCGCTATGCCGTCACCACTCTCCTCGGGAGCCGGGAATACCAGTTGCTGCAGGTGGATGCTCCCAACGTGCCGCAAAACGAACTCAAGGGCGCGATCCGCTGGCGGGTGAAGGATCTCATCGATTTTCACGTCGACGACGCCATGATCGACGTCTTCGACGTTCCCTTCGAGCGCAGCGACGCCAGTCGCGGACATCCCATGTACGTGGTGGCGGCGCGCAACGAAGCCATTGCGAGCCGTATCTCCCTGTTCGAAGCTGCGAAGGTGCCGGTGAGCGTCATCGACATTCCCGAGATGGCGGAGCGGAACATCGCATCCCTGTTCGACCGCGGCGGCAAGGCGACCGCGCTTCTGGTCTTCGGCGAGGAGGGCGGATTGCTCACGTTTACCTACCACGGGGAACTCTGCCTCACCCGCCGCATCGACACCACGGCCGGAGACCTGCGGGACGCCGACGACGAACTGCGCGTGCGTGCCTTCGAGCGGGTGCGGCTGGAACTGCAGCGCTCCCTGGACTACTTCGACCGGCAGTTTCATTACCTCGCGATAGGCGCGCTGCTGCTCTCGCCGGTGGCGGCGGCGCGGGAACTGGCGGAGTACCTGGCGGGTCGCGCCGGACTGAACGTGGAAGTGCTGGACCTGTCCCGGGTGCTGGACCTTGGAAAGGTGCCCGAGCTCGCGGATCCCGAGCAGCAGGTGCAGTTCCTCGACGTCATTGGCGCTGCGCTGCGGCTGGAGGTGAAGGAACTGTGAGCCAGCAGATCAACCTTTTCAGCCCCATCTTCCTCAAGCGGCCCAAGGAGTTTTCCGCCCGCGCCATGGTGGAGGCGGTGGCGCTGATCCTTCTCGGGTCTATCGGGGTCTACGGCTACGCGTGGTTCCAGGTGGCGAAGCTCGAGCAGGATCTGGACGACGCCCACAACAGGGTCCAGTTCGAGGAAATGCGCATGTCACGCATGAACCAGGAGCTGCCGACCCGGGAGCGCAGCAAGCAGCTCGCGGAAGAACTCCGGCAACTGGAGATCCAGGTCCAGCGGAGGCGGGAGATGGCGGGGCTTCTTAGCGCCGGCGCATTCGGGATCTCCCAGGGATTCTCCGAGTACATGCGCGCGTTCTCCCGCCAGGCCATGCACGGCGTGTGGCTCACCGGGTTCAGCATCTCGGGTTCGGGCCACGAGATCGGTATCAAGGGCCGGGCGCTCAGCGCCGACCTGATCCCTGCCTATATCGGCCGCCTGACCCGGGAGCCGGTGCTGCAGGGTGGGCAGTTTTCGAGCCTGGAAATCAGTTCTGGTGCGGCCGCCGCCCGCTATCCCTACCTGGAATTTCGCTTGCAGGCCCAGGGGCCGGGGGGAGCGAGATGATCGGCAATCGCTTGCGGCACTGGGCGGATCGCTTCAACGACCTCGCGCTCCGGGAGCGGGCGATGATTTTCGGTGCTACCTCCCTGGTTGTCGTTGCCCTGTTCACGACCTTCTTCCTCGATCCCCTCGCAGTGCGGCAGCAGATGTTGTCGCAGCAGCTGCTGGAGCAGGAGGGACGGATCCGTTCGGTTCAGGAAAGCCTGCAGACCGTTGCCGCGAGCCGGGCGCGGGACCCCGACGTCGAGACTCGCCGGCGCCTGGATGAATTGCAGCGGGAGCTCGCGGCACTGGAAGAGGATGTCGCCCGGGGCGAGGCGCGCCAGGTCGTGTCGCCGCGGCAGGTGCCCAAGCTTCTGGAGGATCTATTGGCGCGAAACGGCCGATTGCAGCTTGTGTCGCTGCGCTCCCTGGCGCCGGTCGCGGCGGGGACGCCCTCCGGTGCCGGAGAGCAGCTCATCTACAAGCATGGAGTGGAACTGGTGGTGCGCGGAAGCTACCTGGACCTGCTGGGATATGTCAGCGAACTGGAGCGACTTCCGTGGCGCCTTTACTGGGGCAATGCGGTTCTGAATGCCGAGGGTTACCCGGTGCTGCAACTCACGCTGACCGTTTACACCCTGGGCAGCGATCGGGTCTGGTTGAGGATCTAGGCGCATGCTCTGCCATCGGCGACAAATTCGGCTGGCATTGCGGCACGCCTTGGCGGCGCCGGCGGTCGTCTTGGCCCTGGGGACCGGTCCCGGGTACGGGGAATCCCTGGCGGACCCCACCCGGCCCCCCGATTTCGCCGCCATGGGCAGCTCTGCGGCCCCTTCGGGCCCGTTGCTGCAATCGGTGCTGATTTCGCCGGAGCGCAGCGTGGCGGTGATCGACGGCGAGACCATACCCCTCGGGGGCAAGTATGGAAGCGCGACCCTGGTGAGGATCGGCGAAACCGAAGTCGAGTTGCAGGAAGGGCGGGATATTCGCCGGCTACGGCTGTTCCCGGGAGTGGAACGGCGCGCGGCGAGGGGGCGCCCCGCACGGAGCGGCGTGGCCGGAAATCACGGACCCGAGACCAAGGATAAGCCATGAGAAGAATTTTGGCCGCGGTGGCGTTTCTGGCACTGGCCGGTTGCCAGGGAATGCAGCCCATGAGCCGCGAGACCCTGGACCGCATCGATGGCGAGCTTGCCGCCGCGGCAGAGCGGGACGCCAAGGCGGAACAGCCGGAGGCGGTGAGCAGCGCGCTGTTGCCGCCGCTCAGGATCGATCTGCCCAAGGATTCCGGAAGGCCTCTGGAGCCGCGCTTCGACCTGGTGGTGAACAACGCGCCGGCCGCCGAGGTATTCATGAGCATTGTGTCGGGCACACGCTACAGCATGCTGGTGCACCCCGAGGTCGCGGGAGCCATATCGGTGAACCTCAAGGACGTGACGGTGCAGGAAGCCCTGGATGCCATCCGCGAGATGTACGGGTACGAATACCGGGCGGAGGGGACGCGCATATTCATCCAGCCGGTTGCCCTGCAGACGCGGGTGTTCCAGGTGAACTACCTGTCCGGTCAGCGCCGGGGGCGCTCCGAATTGCGGGTCACCGCCAACACCGCCATCGGCGGGACCGCGTCCAGCACTGGCGGCGTCGTCGATCCCAGCGCGCCCCTCGGCGGCCAGTCGCTGGTCGAGAGCGCCGATGTCAAAACCACCCACACCACCGATTTCTGGGACGAGATCGCAAAATCCCTGGCCGCCATCATCGGGACCGGCGAGGGGCGCAATGTGGTGGTGAGCCCCCATTCGGGGATCGTGGTGGTGCGCGCCATGCCGGCGGACATGCGTAACGTGGCCAAGTTCCTGCGCGCGTCCCAACTGTCGGTGGAGCGCCAGGTAATCCTGGAAGCGAAAATCCTCGAGGTCCAGCTGAAGGACGGCTACGAGCAGGGCGTTAATTGGGCAATCTTCAGCCGCACGCCCAACAGCGGGCTCTCGACCGGAACCATAACGTCGGGCACCAGGCTCTCGACCAACGCAGAGCAGCCCATCTTCACCGGCGGTACCGTCAGCGGGGACACCGCCACCGGCTTCAACGCCACCTTGCCCTCGATCGTATCAAATCCCGGCACCAATCTCCTCGCCACCGCCGTCGGCGGCGGCCTGTTCGGGCTTGCTTTCCAGAACGCGAGCTTCGCCTCGCTGCTCACGTTCCTGGAAACCCAGGGAACGGTGCACGTGCTCTCCAGCCCGCGAGTTGCCACCTTGAACAACCAGAAAGCCGTGCTCAAGGTGGGGCAGGATGAGCTGTTTGTCACCAACGTGACCGGGGGCAGCACCAACGTGGGGAACCTTACGCCGGGCACTAGCCAGGTGATCACCAGCCCGACCGTGACATTCCAGTCCTTCTTCTCCGGCGTCGCCCTGGACGTGACCCCGCGCATCGACGAGGGAAGCAACATCATCCTCCACATCCATCCCAGCGTGAGCGACGTGCAGCAGGTGAACAAGGTGGTGGACACGGGGGCGGGCGGCAAATTCCAGATCCCGGTGCCCCGCAGCTCGGTGCAGGAGACCGACACCATAGTGCGGGCCCTGGACGGGCAGGTGGTGGTGCTCGGGGGACTGATGCGCCAGTCCCAGAGCGGTGACAATTCCCAGGTGCCTGTCGCGGGCGACGTGCCCGTGGTCGGGACCCTGTTCAAGCAGATCAAGCGCAACTCCGAGAAGCGGGAGCTGGTTATCCTGCTCAAGCCGACCGTGGTGCACAGCGACGCGGCCTGGGAGCGGGACATTATCGAGTCCAGGGACCGCATCACCGGATTCGGACAGCAGGGAGGCACGGTCGGGAAATGAGGCAGCGCAACGACAATCCAATCGCCCAACCCGATGGGAGGGGCGACCACAAGGCCGGGAGCTAACCATGTACCACGCCCACTTCGGACTTCGCGAGTTCCCTTTCAGTCTGACGCCCGACACCAGTTTTTTCCTCGCGTGCTCCACCTACCAGGAAGCGCTCAACACCCTGCTGGTTGCCGCACGGACCGGGGAGGGATTCATGAAGATCACCGGCGAAGTGGGGAGCGGCAAGACGCTGCTGTGCCGGAAATTCATCGGGAGTCTTGGAGAATCCTACGCCACGGCATACATCCCCAATCCCTACCTGGACCCGAGAGGGCTGCTGGCGGCGCTGGCCGACGAGCTGCAGGTGCCGGTGGCCCGGGACCTGGATTCCCACGGTCTGCTCAAGTGCCTCACCCGTGCGCTGCTGGACTACGCGCGGCGCGGAAAGCGGGTGGTGGTCTGCCTGGATGAAGCCCAGGCCATGCCCCTGGAGACGCTGGAAGCCCTAAGGCTGCTCACCAATCTGGAGACCCAGAAACGCAAACTGATCCAGGTGGTGCTGTTCGGCCAACCGGAACTCGATGCCAGGCTCCGCCAGCAGTCGGTGCGCCAGCTGCGCCAGCGCATCACCTTCGAGTTCCGGCTGGGAAATCTCAAGGGCGCGGAGGTGGAGCTTTACCTGAATCACCGGCTGCGCGTTGCGGGGTATTCCGGAGACCGGCTGTTCAGCCGCGAAGCAGTGTCCCTGATCCGCGGCTACAGCGGGGGCGTCCCACGCCTGGTCAATATCCTGGCTCATAAGTCGCTGCTGCTGGCTTTCGGCGAGGGCGCGCAGGAGGTAAAGCGAAACCACGTCCGCGCTTCGGCCGTGGACACGCCTGCGGTGCGGCGCTGGACGCCGCCCTGGGCCTGGCTCAGCATGACCACGGCCCTCGCCGTGGTGACGCTCACCACCTGGACTCTGCTGCCATGAGCGTGATCAACCAGATGCTGCTGGACCTGGAGCGGCGGGGCGCCAGCCTGGAAGCCGAAGACAGCGGCACCGGCGTGCTGGCGGTGCCCGCGCCCCGGCGTCGCGGGTGGGGCATCGCCGGCGCCGTGGCGCTGCTGGTGGTGGCAGCCGCTGCCCTGGCCGCGACGCTCCCGTCGGCGAGGGTGGAGCAATCGGCACGGGACGCTCCGACGCCGCAGGACAGGTTGGCGCCAAGGCAGGTTGCCGCGCCCATCAGCGGCGCGGCTCGCCCGGAGCCGTTCGCCTCCGCGGCAACCCGGGAAGCGGTCGAGGACCCGAGCCCGACGCTTTCCGAACTGCCGTCCGTTCCGCACCCGTCTCCCA
>Ga0210374_1000006_pt1 | contig 26738 bp, 18 predicted proteins | sample S765metaT_FD_170483 | JGI IMG/M metagenome (GOLD analysis project Ga0210374, IMG submission 170483) | Metatranscriptome of estuarine sediment microbial communities from the Columbia River estuary, Washington, United States - S.765... | ecosystem: Environmental > Aquatic > Marine > Intertidal...
CGACACTTGCGCCCACACCAACATCTCGCTGTCCTGCCTGTCCGTGTCTCATGAGGCACTCACCGGCAGGGCGTCACAATCTAGGTGGGACTCAGTGGGCCACATGCAGAGTGGACGCAGACTAGACATCACATTTTATTTTAGACACACGGCGTCAACACGTCCCGGCAAAAAATCCGCACTCCCCGATGCGGGAGGGCCCCTGTCTCTATGACACTGCACGAATTCGTTCTCGCCCTTGGCCGCAATGCAGCATCTAGCTAAGAAATCCCTGATCAGCTACTCTAGCTAGCTGCAGTAGAATTAATACTTCAGGTCGAGTCGAAAGCAACGAGAGGAGGCGTCTGTTTCTGGCCGTCGGTGGCTATCCCCACACACTTTTTACCACTCGAGACTCGGTCGTCTGTGCCCCCCGAACCAGCACGCAGAAGCATCGCGGTGGGGGTAGGGGGTCCCCAGAGCGCAGACGCCAAATTCTGTTCAGCTTACAACTGTTTTAGGACATCGATTCTCTGCGTTGCTACCCTTAATGTGTGATAGGGTGACATGTGCTGTGAGCTGTTTGAGGAGGTGATGACTATGGGAAAGTGGTTGCATTGAAGGCTGTGGACGTATTGGAGCTTTTGTTTTGTCATTTCCTTTGGAGTGATATCGAGGTTCACTGAGGTTGCTTTGGTGCGAGGCGTTGGGGCGTAAATGTGAATTTTTTGTCGCAAGGGCTTCTGTGTGGGACAGACTGTGTATCTCCCGTTATTTTGCGGTTGGGTGGCACGCCTGAGGGCGAGCAGGCCCTCATTTGGCTCCTTGTAATATTAGATGGTGTTGCATCGGCGAGAGGTGGCAGGTAGCTCGGGTGGGTAGTCATGGTGTGTGTATGAATCGGTGATGTTGGCTGCAGTGTTGGTGCGGTGCTGCTGGTGCAGGCGGGGACCCCCGTTTGTTATCCCTGATGTGCGACAGAGAAGGTCGTCGGCCCATGGTGGGTGATGGGAATTTCGCAGTGCGGTGTCAGCGAGTCCTTCTTTGGGTTAAATATTCGGCGAGTCCGGTGGCAGGTGGCGAAATTGGATTCCCAGTGGGGGGCGTGTGTTTATCTGATTGCAGTGGGGGGCGGGAGAAAATCGTGCTCCGCTAGCGGGAAGTGATGCGCAATTTGTAATGGTCGTTAATCAGAGGCATGATGCGTTAGGAGCAGGTGACAGGCGGACTAAAATTCGAGAGTATATTTTATAACGAGGAAGAAATTTAGTCGGTTGTGACTGGTGGAAGAATTAGAATGAATTTTATGTTCAGATTAAATTTTATGTCAACAGGAAAATTCACACCAGATCTAAATTTTATATTCTATGTAAATTTCTGACACCGACTGTTTTTTCGGTCGAGGCGCAGAGGTGCGAGCGCCGGGGCTCCCAGCTGAAAATATTGCACGCCGGGGCTGGTTCTTAGTACAAATAAATGTAGCGCCAAGCACGCGGGGCCAGTCGCTTTCCTCCATCGCTCTTCAAAACCAACTTCTATGGTGCCCCTTTTCGGGGCTGAATTTTCAACGGGGAAAGAAATTTACCTCTAGTATAAAATTTATGCCACAACAAAAATTCACACCAGATCTAAATTTTACATCGTAGTTATATTTATATTTTCATGCGCCTGGCGAGGAACAGACGTTCTTGCCACAGGTTCGGTCGTTCCTGCAATTACAAGCCTCAGCGGCAGTGCCGACCAGGTGGGACTTTCGAGAAGGTCACGGCCAACCTGAAGGATTTCATCGGGTGACAGCACTCCCCCAGGTCGTTGCTGTGCTGTCGTGTCTCTTCGGGCTTTCCAGGCGCCTTCAAATGTGCGACGATTTTGTCTTGATCCAGAATCAAATCCAACAACAAAAGCTAATAGGCCCCAAGGACGTAAATGATTAGAGGCAGTTTGCTCGGTGGCTGTTCCATTGTTGTGCTTCCGCAGCCTCTTCCGCAAATTCTCGGTCTCACCGATATATGTGCACTTGGTGTCCCTCGTCGAGACAATCAAGTAGACATATCCATGTTCACCAACGGGCAAATCGATATCGACAGGTCTGTAGGTGTGGTAGCTTACTAAATCCACAACGGTAAATGCAGCAGTGCTTCCCACCGCAGATCCACACAAGGTGTCCATCAAATGAGCCATATACCTGTCGAATTGGCTAGACTTTGTCAGCAATCTGCACAGAGCTGCAGCTGTTTCATCGGGATTTCCAACAAAGATTGTTTGGTGCCCTTCGTAGGTCCTGGATACTAACACCACCACCTGACGCTTGTCCCACAGTTGATATTCCTTTTCCGACAAACTAACACGTGTCACCAGCCCATTGAGATCCTGCCCCATGCTAACATGTATTGTTGCTGCAATCCTATGCCTCAGCCCATACTGCTTCCTTTTTGCCTGCAGTCCTGAGTGGCCGATGACATGCAATCGGTCAGGAACCGGCCCCACAGACACCGGGTACCAACCGGCAGTTCGGAAGCTATCCAAAGAAGTTGGGTTTTCTGGCAAGCATTTCACTCCATTCGGAGCCAGTAGGAGTTTGACCGGCAAATGGTCTTTCAACTGGTCTTCCGTAGGCATCTCCCGTAAAACTGCGAGTTGGCTTTGGGAGTGCTTACCAGACACATTGAACGTCACTTCATACACAGCCAAGGGGAAGAATGCAAGTTCCATGGGTTCTTTGACAGCTCGATTCAACTTGTGGCTAGTCACAGCGGAGGCACCAACCCAGCTCCCATCTACAGTTGTTTCTAAATCTTCTGCTGTTGCTGTCAAAAATTCTCCCCTTGGTCGGTGCACAGCTCTCATTTGGCTGATTAGCCTTGTTTCTTCTTTCCTATTAGCAGACCTTTTCCCAAAGACCCTCAACATGGTTGGTTTGATTCTGGGATCATCAAACGACACAACATGAGTGAACACTGTTTTCACCAACTGGATGAATCTCTGACGGATATCCGGGGCTTCTTCAATTTCTTTGCAGGAAAGGCGGGTTATGTCTTGCAATTCCTGGAACAAAGCATCACCAGCGGCTCTCACAGACCTTTGCAGTCGAACGAAAGTGAAAGATGTCACCATGTTGGACGACAGCAAAGGAGGCCGGCCACTCACTGGCAAAAGTTGGTCTTTGTCCATTGTAGCAAACACCAAAACTCCACCCATGTACAGAGAACTGCCTCTTGCTTTGCGCAGTATCATGTCCAATATCGACAGCAGCTCGGCAGAGACTTGGCCAAATTCATCAAAAGCAAGAAAATCCATCCGGAGAATGGAATTTAACCTGACTGGATCCCGACCCAAAGCTATCAGGGCCAAGTCTACAAGCCTTGCAGGAGGAGCTCTGGTGTTGACCGGGATCTTAAACATTTCGTAAATGTGCTCGCAATTGAATGTGCTTGCTCTGTCCCCTAACAATGCTGTCACGGCCCCATTCAAGCCATGTGACAGAGCTTTAAGAATCACCAGCTCCATCATTGTTGTTTTGCCTGCCCCAGGTGAGCCAACAATCACTACATTTCTGTGCTGGTGGCTAGGGCAGCTCATGTAATTGGTGAGGGTTTGCTCCGCTAGGCCAATAGCATTTCTTTGCATTGCTACAGATTCTTCTGCTTGGTTCTCAACTCCTTTGATTTCAATATCCCACGTAACAGGATTGGAGGGTGTGGCTGCTAATATGGCATCTCTGTCAGGAATTATATCCTTGAAAGCTGCTTTAGAGCCGACAGACATCAGCAATGCATCAAGCAATTTCTCCTTTTTTTCAGCTAGGCGCTTCTCTGCCTTATCTGAGAGGCTGTCCCTTAACCGGGTGAAAAGGAAAGGTGGCACATCATCATTGCCTGCCACTCTGTCATGAACCAAAAGCTCGTGCAAGTTCCTGTAAGCCTGCACGATGCATCTATCAAATGTCTTGGTGCCCCCAGGGGTGAATGCAAGCTGTTCAACAATGTACTTCTTTGTCAACTTCTTTGCTTCTTCTGCAGGGTCGTTTCTTGGATTGAACAGCTTTGCCCTCACAAAACATTCGCGGATGCTTGTCGCCCCTAAAAAAACGCTAGCTTCGCAGCTCATTTTGCCCATGCTCAGCAGAATATGGATGATCCACCTATGAGTGTGCCTTGGACTCACATTGTTGTGCCACACTACCGGAAGGTCGCCATGTTGCCTGCTGTCGTCGCCGAAAAAGGTGGACACATAATGCGAGCTGCCATCTATTCTGCGTCTTCCTTCGATGACATCATCCAGAATGCGAAACAAGTTTTGGACCATCCCCACTGCTCCTTCCCTGGAAAGCTTCCTTCTCAGTCTCTCTGGGCCAAGGTCTGCCAACATGTCATCAGCATAGCAGTCCTCCATAGCAGTTCTTTCGTTCAAATATTTCAAAATCTCTGGGACTGCTTTCCTCCTCACGTAAACTTTATGGTCAGTTGAATCTACCCACTGCGTTTTGTTGAAATCCAGGAGGACTGCCTTGGCCAAATAAGCACTAACTGATTGTCGCTGACTAGCTCTGCTCCCTCGATTCTTTCCTATTTTTGTTTTGCTTCGATAGAACCATCTAGCGTAGTTAGCTTGCTCTCTGCACCATCTGAGCTCTGGTGGCCTCAAACTGAACACAGTGACAGAATCCACATTTTCTCCACTGAAACAACGGTCAGTGTAAGTCAGTTGTTCCATAGCCCCATGTTTCCTCCATGTTGGCATCCCCCTGAGCCTCTCTCTTACAGCATAGGAGGGAAATACAAAGCCAACATCCAAGTCTGAAGGAAGTGTTGAGTTTTGTCGCGCCACTCCTTCGTCTATAAGGCCTTTGACCCGTGGCATTGCTTCTACTGCTGGCCTTGTTTCCAGGGGCGATGTGGAGATTTTTTCCGTCTCCCAGGTTGTGTATACTTGCGGGTACCCAAAAATAACCATTAGCATTTCCATCCTTGAAATCGCTCTTGCAGTTGGATTGCTGCTGTCTCTTCTGCTATCCATCATCTTTTTTTCATTGTATGCAGAAGTTGTGATTTTTGTGTTGTGGAGCATTTGGCCATCTGCATTTACGGCATTACCCATCCCTGGCCGAGTGTTGATGAACACCCGGTTGTGTTCATCAATTTTGCTCACATACTTGGTGAGGTATCGGTTGAGAAAGTAAGTGCCACAGATCAGTTTCAGATTCTGAGCACACATTGTCGCTAAAAAGAGCATGCCGTTGCAAGCACTAACTGGCCCTTCATCTCTTCCAGCTGGTGGGTAGTGTTGTTGGGCAACGAATAGGTTCCCAAACTCACAATCTTTGTTGGGAACGCAGCAGCCTTGTTCATTCATTACGAACAAACCAAGGTCAACCAATATGTCCTCAGCAGCTTTGCTGTGCTCCACTTCAATGGTTTTAACAGTGTGCTCCCCGGGATGGGGGTTTTCAACACCATTGTTGACTACTCGGCAAGACAAGGTTCCATCAGCTGACACTCTTTTCATGCATCTGGCACTGCATTCGTGCTTGAGGACTTTGCTTCCTTCCAGCAGCGCCTGTAAAGCAGCGTCTTCTGTGTCGAATAACCCACTAGCAACAAGGAAAGCTAGTTGCTCGTCATCGAGCAGTCCCTTCAGATGCCCGCTGACATATCTGCACAGCTTCTTCGTGTGCTCTTCGTCAGTCTCCCCATGTTCTCTCTCGACCCATAAAATAGCGTGGATGTGGGGCAAATTGCCCTGTGCATCCTGGAATTCGAACCTCCACCAAACTTTGGCTATTTTTCCAAGAGGCTGCTCATTGCTATTACAAATATAATCCATCCACAGGGTTGCTACCTCTGTCCAAACTCGAAGCATGATAGGGGATGAAGCTTCAACCAATGCTTTCCTCTTTTCGTTTTTCATCGCCTCGGAATCGCCTTCATTGCAAATTAGTCTCAAGGCTTCATCACTGTTGATCCATTCCTTAATGAGATTTGTGCCCATGAACCCTAGCTGGTTGCAAGTCATTGTGTAAAAAAACGAACCTGGAGCAGCTTTGCTGCAGGCAGCCAACTTGTTCAGTGTGGCAGAACTATCAATTGCATCAGTTTGGAACCTGGGGGCAAAGTCATGTGACAATTTCACTCCTTTGTTTATTCCAACTCCGGCTATTCCTCTGTGCAAAAGGATTCGTATATCCATGTCCCTCACAGCAAGATTCATGAGGCAATCAAAAGCGTAGTTGATGTACCTGGGGTCAGAGGAACAAAGCAAAGTGTGATTTTTCATTCTGCTTCGGAGCTGGTCTGTAAGAGGAGCAAACCCGTGGCGCTGTAGATGTTTGGTGTCGGTCATCAAGCCAGCTGGGATGGCTCCCAGCGTGCTCCCGCATCCTTCATCATCCAAATAGAAACACGATGGAAACAGAGCTGCTTCTGGATACAAAAGAGGGACGCTTTTCCCTGTAGTTGTGGACACCATCCTTTCAATGTAGTGTCTTTGCCTCTTGGAGAAATTGATCCTATGTCCTTTTCTAGCCAATAAAGTCGCAGCTCCGTTCATGAGCGCATGAGCACCTGTTACAAAAGTCTCACCGTTTGGTTCATAGGTCTCCAGAGGCTGATTGCCAGCGCTTGTTTCAGGTATGTCCCCTGCTTGACTCCCGTTGCTTCCAATTGTATCGTTCTCGTCGAATGTATTTTCTCTCGTTTCAACTGGTAGCCAACCTCCAAAGTCAAACAAGACATCTGGCTGCCCGCAGCAGTCGTTATCATCGTCATCAGACGCAAAGCTCATCGAATCTTCACTGATTGCGCTTTCCATCGCCACACTGCTGGAGCTGGAGCTGTCACTGCTTATGGAAGGCAAAGCACTCTCTGCACTACCAGAACTGTCACTGCTCGCAGACAGCGAAGTGCTGGTTGCACTACTAGCTTCCCACGTGTCATCGGAACTAGTAGACGAATCACACTCGCCTTCGCTACTGACAATGAAGAAAATTCAGTCACCACGTAAAAATCAGTTTGAGTATAATTTTCAGTCAGAAGACAAATTTCAGTGTCTTTATAAATTTCATCCAAGAAGTGAATTTCAAAACAAAAGAAGTAAAATGCGGTACGATAAAACAAGCACAGCACTTACAATGGTGAGTTGCCATCTGCAGATGGTGAAGCTGTGCCCATCCTCGATACCCAAACTCGGGGCCCATCCATATGACTTTTCCTAAAATGAGTCAGGCACAATCCGACTGGGCATTGCTTTTGTCGGCATTGAATATGCGACCTTTTCCTACATGCAGCAGGTGTGCCTCTGCCCTCACAACAAATAGCCCCAGGAGGAGGTGGATCGTCCTTGTTTCTCCATACAAGGTTGTCGCCATCCAGCACCAGCTCTCTAGTAGCGCCGGGAGATGCAATAAGTGGTTCATTGTGTTCTGCACATCTGATGTAGCCCTGACCACCAATTGACGACAATAACCCATCTCTAATGTCGTCAACATCTAAACTGTCTTCTTTTACCAATATTGCAAATTCCCAGTTTTGAGCAGAGACATCAGCAGTTTGGGTAAAACCAGGGATAGTTGGATCAGATGCTGTGTACTGGTGAAAAAGGTCCTGAACCCAAAATCCTGGATTCATGCCTCTGCCATGTCTTGTCCAGACCTTACCATCACCCCACACAAACCTGCAACAACGGTTAGATTGAGCTGCAACATCCATGAGCAACTCGACAGAAGAATTGTTGCTGTTGATCAACACTGTGACTGGTAGAGGGAGCCTGATTGTGGAAGAGATGTGGGCCACCTGCACATCACTGCGTTGTGCAAACATCAATCTGCACATTGAGGCTAAGCCAGTTTGACAATGGAGCTTATCTGCCAAATTGAGCAGCTTGTCTTCCCTTTTCCAACTTTTCTCGTATACAAATGGGTTGTTCCTGTGGACATACTTAGGTTGCATTCCAATCTCACAGCTGGCAAGCTTCAACAGCCATCCCTCCCAGCCCTCCTTCGTCTGAACATGCTTGACGGTGCTCTCCCAAATCTCAGGCACACAAACATGCATGGCCACAGCTGCACTCAGACAGTTAGACCTGACAGCTCCATCTACCAGTATTGAAGGAACTGTATGTGGTCTTGCCCCATACAAACCAGCGGGGTGACACATCAGGTTGCTCGAAGGCCAGAGCTGGTCATAATGGATGTCAGCCCTTCCCGCACCATCCGGCACATTGACAACAGCTTTCTGATCTAATTTGAGCGACCTTTGCAAGGCTACGGCATCAATGACTGGGACGGTGTTAGCGCTCCGACAATGCACCTCTCTGATGCTTGTTATTTCCCCACACGATGGAGAAGTTTCTGTCAGATCTCGGACCATGTCATCAGGGATCAAGCCATCGTTTGCCAAGCTTGTTATAAAATTCAGTTGACTCTGTCGTCCTGCTGCAGAAAGAATCTCTCTTTCTCTGAGCAATTCACATCTATGCCCTAGATTCCTTCGAGTCCCAATGTCGAAAGTGTCCACACCACTAAAACTCCCCTTCATTTTTGACATCTCATACGTGTCTGAATACTCATGTGCTTTAGTGGTGTGCAAGCAACGCGGCCTGACAGTCACTGGTGCAACCTGATCGGGGATTTTTGCAGGCAAACAATAAAGGGGATCTGTAGGTGGATGGATGTATCTGCCTCTTGGGACTCTCTTTCCCGTGTTCCCACAATGATGGTCTCTGCAAGTCAAAACAACTGGAGCCGATCCAGAAGTCCAAAGCAAACTTGGCATAACTTTCCAGTCTGGGTTTCCAAGAAGCAAATGCTCCCAATTGCTGTTCATGTCCAAATAACTCGGTACAATTCCACCTTGGAGGCGATCTACTCGCTGGGCTGCCTTTGCAGATACACAGGCAAACGTCACAGAGCCAGATGCAGCAGCTGTCACTTCGTCGAACAAGCCCCGGCCGGTGCGGTGTAAAAATTCCGTGCAGCCCCAGGGACATCTGACTAACGGCATAATGTGTGACCGAACAGCTTTCACAAGCTCCCCAACTTCACCGTTGTCGATAGCTGCGAGCAACTCCTCTGTTTCTCGCGTCACAATTTTATACAATGGACGGAGTTCATTGGTCTGCAGCTGTCCCATGCGGCAACCATACTCGTCAGCTAAGTTAGATTCCCACCAATCGCGGAATTGGAGGGGGACTAATCGCCACAATCGGAAGCCAAAACGTCCCCTTAACCGTTGGTCAGTCAGCCACATCCACATCAATGATGGCCATGATGCATCACGGATTTTGCGTTCTTGGTTACTTTTGGTATGACAAAGGTACGTTTCGCAATCCCGGCACAACCTAACCTTGCGGATTCTGTCTTCGACAGCTTCTTGACTGGCAGCATCCATAGTGCAAAACTTCTTCCTGAACTTGCCATCCGGGACCAGCACAATCCGACATTGCAACGGCTGAGCAGCACTGGTTGCCAGACGGTGGCAATTCCAACAGCAGCAGTCGCACCGCCTGCTATGGTCCCTGACCGACGAGCTCTCAGGCATACCGCTGGACGACACCTCGCTGCTTTCATCTCTGCTGAATCCGTGTGAGCTGCTTCGGCTGCTAATAGAGCTTCCGGAAGAGCTACTGCTATGGTCTGAACGAAGACGCGAATCTCTGACTTGCCTGCTGCAGTGGCCCTCCGCACACCATCGAAGTATCGTAGCTGCACTGCTCGTGGTGCTGCAATCCTCGTCACTCGCTGCACTGCGTTGTCTACCGCTGCTGATGCTGTCAGTGCTGCTGCCTGAACAGCTGCTGCATACGCTGGTATTGCTGCTAAGCGACATTGGAACGAAGGCAGCAAGGAATAAAGAAAAAGGAGAGAATACTTTCATGATATTAAGTTTGTGGCATTATCTCATGCGAAGAGGGAAGGAAAAAAGCACGGAATGAGTTTTACGTCGCCTCAAAAATGGGTGGCTGAGAGTGAATCTTCGTCCATGGGTTAAACGTCACTCATATGCAATACCAGGATGCGCTGAGATGCGGACATTATATTTAAATTTTACTACCCGAATAAATTTTATATTTTATGTAAATTTTATATTTTATGTAAATTTCTTACACCGACTGTTTTTTGGGTCGAGGCGCAGAGGAGGTGCGAGCGCCGGGGCTCCCAGCTGAAAATATTGCGCGCCGGGGCTGGTTTTTAGTAGAAATAAATGTAGCGGCAAGCACGCGGGGCCAGTCGCTTTCTTCCATCGCTCTTGCGAGTGGAGTGGACCCTAACCCTGACTCAATTGAAACTATGCGGCTAGCATTCTTACTCGGATATTGGGTTTTTCATTGTTGTTTAGTCTGCGCAATCAGCGTTTTGGTTCTCATGTGCCGTCACCAAATCCGATGCTGGTTCACGTATTTGATATGTTCATTTATAGAATCCACCATTTGGCCGGTGTAGGAATCATGCTTGTAGTTGTCGATGAAAGAATGTGCAACAGGGACCAAGTTGAATTCGTTGATCAAAACTTTGCCGCTGCGAGGGTCGTAAAAAAAATCTACGCGTATTTGGAGGTTCCGAAGGGTCCTTTTGTGACAGAATCTTTTCAAGCGGATCAATGCTGCAACTCCCTTGGCGTGATCTACCCTAACACCGAACCCTAACCTGCTGGTGGCCATGAGGCATGCAATAGAGTGCGTAACGAGGAACTGCTTACTATGTGAAGTCTCTCAACAATGTTAAGTGCTAGGCCGCGGCAGCGCTGGTTGGGGCGGAAGGCAGCGGTGCCCCAGGCAGGCGGCGCGCAGGAGGTGGTGGCCCTAGGACGTGACACCTTTGCCTCCCCAGTGCTCCTTCGCTTGAGTAGCAACAGCCACCATCGTCTCCATCGACCAGCTATCAACAGACCCTCTGCCATGGCGCTGGACCGCCATTTCGTACGACGTGTCCTGAGCGTTTCTCTCTAGCGGGTCTCCTCCCTCGGCAGCTAAAGCCTGCACCAGCTGGGCTCGTTCTTCGCCAATATGTTTCGCTTTCACCGAGACCAAGCCGAGATGTTCTTTTGTCCACTGGCTAGGCTCCTGCCCGCATTCCTTTACAGCTTTCCGAATGTAGCGCTGCTGGTCTCTTTCCGAGTCCGCAATTGACGAAGCAAACTCCGAGGCAGTGCCCGTGTCGATGATGAGAAAGTTGCTCATGGTGAGTTTCGATGCGAAATTGCGTGAGAATCAACAAACATCCGAATTTATGCCAAACTGTGCTCCTTTTGTTCGAGGCTGCCTGTCTTGTCAATGATGCGCATCAGGATCATCAGACGGCGCCGCTCAATCATACGCTTCGCAGACGGTGATCGCAATGAGTGGCTGGCGCAGATCTGGTGACGGACAGACCGACAAAGATGCGAAGTGACAACGGGTTATGATTTTTACATCTTGAGTAAAATTTAACCTAGGGGTGACTTTTTGTTTACCAAAGTCAGCGGAATACCCGAATATACATATTATAATATGTAATAAAAAGATATAGTCTGCCCACGGCGGTACCTAACATGTTTGATATTTATATTATATTATCGTAAAATAGTTAACATTGTTTCTTCCCGTTTATCCGCTATCACGGCAACACGACAATAGTAATAGCTTGCTTCGAAAAACGTTCTAGATTCCGCTACCCGACAATATCGCCTTCTCGCGGCTGACGATTTTGGATATAGTCACGCACATAGCAACATTCGTACTTGTGAATTGAAAACCAATGCTTCGTCTGGCATTCTTTGCAACAATATCCAACTGATGCACACCGAGCGCACAGTTTCATTTTGTTACCTTTAGAATTCGGGCTGTTACACTGCGAGCACATGACAGACTGCCTGGAACGCACTTTCGGCAGATCCTCCATGATCAATTCAAGCCTTCCCCGAAATCGGGTATGGCATCGAACATCTCCGCACGTCCCAACGACTACCATGATATTCCAGCTCCACCAGGATGGACGGCCTTCGTCGTGCGTACGTTGGAGGTGCCAGATTGGGACCCCTTGAATAGTGGGCTTGCCACATATGCAGTGCTCTCGACGAGGGACTAGCAACTTGTGCCGTTCGAAAGTCGGCAGCACTTCCTCGACTAAGTAATCGGTAATCGCCATTGCCAAAGGAGTCGCTTCTCGAGGGTCCGTTCTCTTAGCACGAATTTCTGCGATGTACTTGGGAATGACGCAGTCATCCGCTGGTAGGTCGGTACTCAGGGGAGCCGGGTCGATTCGGAACGTAAACGGTTCAAATAACTGACAAATCGACTTGACAGCGGCGACGAGACTTTCGCGCGAACTGTCTTCGGCGTACAGCCCACACCGGCGGACACCTTCGACTCCTCCAGGATGAAGCGAGACCGATCCGATGATGTTGTTGCGGTCAGCCCCTGCGGCGATAACAACTTCATCGCAACTACGATCCAACCACACTCCGTGTCGACTCAGCAGCTTCGTCTCCAGAAGGTCGACCTTAATAAAGGCGAGGAAACACTGAAACTTCTTGTTTCCACTCAGAAAGGTCCCGTTGTCGAGTGCCTGCAACCGCGCATCATGCATATTGGTCACTGCGTCAGCGAATTCGCTAAAGCGTGTTGATACGATCATCGTAAAGAGGGCAATGCAGAGGGAAGATGATTGCAAACGAGGCCGAACGATGCAATGCGTTGCGAAAAATGTTGTTCGATTTTATGCTGTCTTGCGCAACAACAGTTGCTACGATTTCGGAAAGAGGCCGATTGGCACTTCGATTCCAGCAACATCACGCTGGCAGAGCGAGTCAACTCCACATTGAGACCTCCAGCGGACTCAACGCCCACGCTGAGCAATCTCAGATTCCACGGTACGCACCCCGTGCACCAAGCAGCACCCACACTGCTGCGGATACCGGAAGATCCAAGAGTTCCAATACCGTGAAAGGTGCGAGCCGTTTGTGTGTGTTTTGCTCTGGCGTGTCGACTCTTGTCGTCAAGACGACGAGTTGTCGTCGGCTGGCACGGACAACGGTGGGATTCTTCAGCGTGGCGTCTCCAACGCAAGTCCGTTCCAATCACGCCGATCAGGGTTTTTTACTGTGCATCTTGATGTACACCCACCTCCTACCAATTTGGATGGACCAATCAGAAGCAGCGATTTTTCAAAATGAAACCTCTCCGCAAACCGCTGTCACGATCAATCTTTTGCATTCGCCAACACCGACCAGTTTTCGCTGCCGCCTGCTTTTCTCGTCGTTGCCTATTTCTCATTCTTTGCTTTCGCAGCGCACTTTCAACAATTTGCCTCCAACGATATTGCTTTTTCGAACAACACCTTCATCATCACCATGGCTTCCTCTCCTAATGTCTCGTCTTTTGGCATGCCGCTGAAGTACCAAGACGCTCAGGAATGGGCAACTCGTTATGCGGAGGATCCGGATCAAGTCGACGCTTTGAAGTCCAAACTCCTCGACTTCCTCGACGACCAACTCGATAATCTCGGCGATTTGAATCAAGTGCAGAATACCTTCGACAACGCTGTGAAGTATTGCAACAACACGCCGCATGTTACTGTCCTCCAAGCTGCCGGAAACTCCATCCTGAAACGCAACACAAGCAATACGGCTCCGTTGTTCCAAGATCTGTTCATTGTACGAGCTTCGGATACGGGCTACTTCTTCAAGCATTACAAGCATTTCGACGGTTCCGAAGAAATCCACCCTGACATTCTCTACAACGTCCGTAAGCGTGAAGATCTCTGTTCGAAGTTCCCAAAGAAGAAGCGCCAGGAATGCTACAACAAACACCTGGTTATACTCTGCAACGCGCTGAAGCGCGGCAGCCTGACCGAAAGGGAACAGGTCCAGCATCAAGCGCCGTTCAAAGGCAGCGTTCCTAAAATTCTCGGCGGCTACGCGAACAACACACCCGCCATCTACAAACGAACGTACAAGGAGGCAATCATCAATTCGTCCGACCTACAAGCTCGCATTACGTTGATGCTACGAGCTCATGCGCGCCGTCGGGCCGCCAACCGCTATTCGACTACCGGCTACAATGCCAATTATATTTTGGCGGATGCGGAGGCATACTTCTCCAGTGCTCCGGCATCGGGCGGCGTTATTGCAAGTAGCGCACGCTTGGGAAGCACCAGCATTCGCCGTCCCTCTGGTGCCGTCGTTCCCGTCGGAAATTCAACCGGTACGAACAATAGCCGCAACACGAACCGTCAATCGAATAGTTCGACCTTTCAATCGAGTGGATCGAGTGGTTTCGCGACTCGCTCGAACCTTCCAACGAGTGGTTCGGCGGCTCGCCCAAGCAGTCTTCCTGGTGCCGTCTTCAATACCAATCCGCCCAGTTTCGCTACGTTGGATAATTCGTCCAACCAATTGCCGGTTGCCAGTGCTTTTCGCGACAATCGAAAGCCTGCACCCAAACCATCGCCAGTCAATGCAGTCGCTCACGGTTCTCATCGCAAGGCGGCGGCTGCCAATACGAACAACCCTGTCGGCGCCAAAAAGCCCGCGGCGGTGAGCTCAGTCGCTCGCAACAGCAAGCGCAAAGCAAACCGCGAAATCAACGAGCCGGCGAAGAAATCGCGAGGTGAAAGTGGCGGCATTGAGTATGAGCTCCTTGGTCGCTCCGACAGTGAAAATCACCACGCGTTCCCCGAGGAAGTTGAAGAGGGCGGAGAAGAAACTAACGTACCGTATTTCCAGCAGTTCTTCCCTATTGTTGCCGCCACCGCTGCTCACATTATTTTCTCGCTGAAATAAAAGCAGCGAGTGACTCTCAAAAGGCTTTCGTCGCCATTCACTAACAGCAACATCTGTTATATTCGCCGCAAACACGTTTGTATAATCGCGTATTTACCGTTGCCTGCACCCGGCGCCTAAATTCTAGTTCTCGTCTGAAATTTATAATGACACTAAAATTTATAATGACACTGAAATTTATAATGACGCTGAAATTTATTATCGTACTAAAAAATAAGCTTCAAACACAAGTAAAATTTACTGCGTATCCGGAATTGATCATGAAAAACGTATAACACACAACGAATGCAGGAGAACGGGAAGCACTGGTTTAATTTCCGTCGGCCGCGGCTCCAGCGGCAGCTGCCTCGTCTGCGACGGAGAAGATCGAAGATGCCACGCCGCTATCGTCAATCTTGATCACTCGTTCCTTGTAGCCATCCGATGCCATGATGTCTTCGACTTTGCCAGATGGTCGCATGTAGGTGATATGGGGGTTCACGTTCTCGCTGGCTACTGTTTGGGATTGGTCGCTTGCATCGGTTGTCTCTCCTCGGCGAGTCCAACCAACGCAGGTCCAACCACCGTGTTCTTGATTGATGTAGGTGACCATTTCGCTCACCAACTGGCGAACTTTGTCGCCTAGCTGGATATCTCGGTGCATGTTGTTGGTGCTGATGTTAACCCACGAAGCCTCGTCGGGGATGAAAAACTTGCTTGTTTCGTGGGAGCGAAAATGTTCGCAAAACAGATGCCCGTCTTGTCCCATGGGATCGTCCAGGTCCTCGAGTGTAACGGTCATATCCAACACCAACTTGTGCCTGCCTTTCGTGAAGAAACACCCACAGCCAGCGAGGCTGTTGGGAAGGATCTTCTGTCTATCGCACTGTATTCCCTTGCAGCAGGCTTCCTCAATGTTTACGTTGGAGATTTGCACCTTCGTCACCTTGAGAAGGGCGAAGGCTCGAGTTTCGCCCTCGTTCATCAAGTAGGGGCGACTTTCGACCATTATATCTTCAATCGGGTTGGACAGGGGAAAGCAAGCCTTGGCTTTCTTGATGATTGGGACGTCGTACGTGTCTCTGCCCAAGTAACTGCCGGTTCTGTCGGGTTCGATGAAAGTGAACACGTGGCCGACGCCTGCCTGCGAACGAAGAGTTTGCGAGAACATTTCTTTTGCATCGTGCGCAGTATCAGACACGACAGCGAACATTTGACCGTTTCGGTGCGAAATGTCGAGGAAGTACATAATACGGTCATAACCCCTGGTGTTGTTCGTGGTTCGTTCTACCCGTTGACGACTGGCACCGTTGGCGACGTGCATGCGCCTGTTGGTGTTGATTTGCGAAGTAGCGCTCCCATGAGTTAACGTAAGGAAAAGACCGAGAACTTGCTTCCTTTCTCGATTAGCGCCAATGAAGTCACCCTGAGTTACTTCCGTGACGGAAATGATGTCGTACCCAATTGGCGGTTGCGTGTAGATGCCCAACGATGTTAACGAATTGGCGATGTTTTCTAGCATGATCGTGTGTTGCAACAAGCTGGATAACAAATTAATGCAATGCAAATTTACGATGGTTCATATTTTTGAGCACGCTGGATGAATTTTATATCGCCGTCGAAAGGTTGTTAGGGCGCAAATTTTCGGTTTGCATTCAATGGTTGCTTTGAATTGGATGCATGGAGCAACGAGGGCAGAGAGGAGAAGTAGTCCCGGACTCGAAATATAGCGCCGCACGCGCCAATTAGAGATCCCGGAACCCGAGATGTGAAGTCCCGCACCAAACAAATGCAGACTTGGCAGAGCATGTGGCCACCTAAGCGTGCAGAGACATAGTCCCGGGCCAAAATATTGGTTTGATAGGGAGGACACCTCGTAACATTGCAGAAGGGGCAGACGTTGGCAGCTCCAACTGAAATATTTGTGAAAGATTCGTCTAACAAAAAAGCGCCGCCTGTGACTCCAGCGACTCAAAATTTACCCGGCACTGGAAATATTATCCAAGAGTAAATTTTATATAGGGGAAGAATTTTTAACGCGAGATAAAAATTTGCCAACGGAAAGTTGTTAGCGGGACTAGCAAACAGAATCACTGCCGCATACGCATTTGGTTAATTTGGAGAGATGTTCATTTTCTCCAGAAGGAAGTAAGCGACAGATGTTGTCGTGCAAATCAGCAGAAATGGCTTCCACCCCGACCGAAGACGACCTCCAGGATAATACCGACGATGAAGCAGGGTGCACTCCTGAGGAAGTCGGCTTAACAGTCGCAGAAATGATAGACCAACCCAGGTCTGTAGACCAGGCTAAACAAGCTGCAGGCTACAGCAACTCGAGTCGAATGCGCCAGAAGATTTTGTGGTCGTGTCACTGCGTCAAGGGATTTTACAGTGTTTGGGTCTGCGAGAAGCAGATGTCTCCCGGGAACGACGGTTTCGTGGTTGAAGCCTGGAAAGCGATGGAAAAGCGCAACGATTGGGTCAGCGATCAAGGGAATTTGAACCCTCTAGGGACCCAGGACTTCCTGAAATCTGGATTCGTATCGGCGTTCATGCTCCGTAAGGACAAAGCTCATAACGATGTGCTACTCAATGCCGATCCCGTGAAGGGCAAGTACTGGCCTCGGAAGGGGTTCCTCTGCGTCCACGAAGTCCGTCCTGGGGTGAGAGGCCCCCCTAAAACGGAGCTTCTAGAAAAGGGTAACGCGATTACATCGGTGAGCGAATGTATTGCTGCGTATTTTGCGTCACTACCGGATTGCATTCACTCACTGTGTTGTGTCTTGGCAGTACATCAACGAATATCGAGAACATGATCAAAGGCCCGACAAAGAATTGCACATCCTCGACGACAATTGGGACAAAACACCGAAAAAACTTCCATCGTTAGATCACTACATGCTGGATAGTCGCATTTGCGACATAATCGTCTACCTTGTATTCGGTGGCAACGCCAATCAGCAAAACCTTGCGAAGTTCGCCCAGCAGTACCCGATTCGCGCTCGGACCTTCTTCTCGCCCCCCTACCCTAAAGTAGCAACCACTACATTCGGATACGGTGACAGTCCATGGTCTGCAACAGTTACTCCGGAGCGTAAGAAACAAGGGCGGAGCGACGGAGAAACATCGCAACCGAGAAAGCGCAAGACGATCCATGACAGTGACGACGATGAGTGAATGAATGAACCGTGCCTGATACAATATGTGTCGACGTATATGTTATAGTAGTAATAATTATATTATTAAATTCATTTGTTATTTGTGGATAATAATGCCAACGAGAAAACATGCAGTATGTTGTCGGGAGGAAAGAAAGCATCCGAAGTGTAGATGCTGCCCGACTGCGAATGGGATGGCGAATAATATCGCTCCCAACGAAAGAGAAATGCAAGGGGTGTTGAATCAGATGATATAAGAAACGAAGCTGGTTGCGTCTTGCCGTTTGAAGTCGAAGTCGTAGTTGCTTTTTGTAAATGAAGGCTGAATGTTCGTCTTTCGGCGTTCGATGTAGGAGGTCGCGGTAATCCCTTAGGATGTCTCGTCGTACTCGAGTTCGTTGTCGCACTCGACGCCCAGCGTGATATTCAACCAGCTCGCCTTAAGCCTTCTGTAGGCCGCTTGCCCATGAAACGAACAATAATACGAGCGGTCCATCCCGTGCATTAGCTGGTGAGCCTTTTGCGAATTGCAAGAGCCGTAGAAATGTCCGTACAAAGCAGGCAACATGGCAGCGTGAGGGCGACCAGACGACTGTCACTCGAACAGTTTACTCTCTCGCCACACGTTGAAGTAAAAGTCCCTCACGATACAAATTTTTAACGGCACCTATTTTTTGCTTGGGAGCCAATCAAAACCCAGGAAATAAAAATCTTGCCGCAATGCGAACCATTCGTGCAATCCGAAATCGTCTCGCACGGGCCGAACTCCGCGGTGACTTCGCAGCGAGGTTAGTGTAACTTCACGCGAAAACTTCCCACCATCGATCGAGAAGAAACGGCACACACGGTCGACAACGCATTCGAAATAACAAACATAAAATCAAACCGGTCTTTTCTCAGCGATATACCTGTATATGGAACGATGGGGTGTTTGTTGTTCGAACCTGCTCCGATCCTGCTCGGCCACGCTGCCAGACAAGCGTGGAAAGCCGCCAGCTTCGCCGGAAACACTCCGACAGCCATAAAACAAGTTGGCAGCGACAAGGAGCGACCGGCCGAACAATATCACCCTGCGGCGGTCGATATCGATCCTATGCGTTCATCGTGAGTTCATTTCCTTCATTTCCAGCGCATTATGCATTTGTTTTGTGCGTTGTTTGACCATTTATCGCAGCTTCACTAACAATGAAGTTCTCTCGCACTGTCACTATTCCATTCGTCAGCAAACAACTCGACGTTTCCGCTTCGTTTACCATCCGCCCCTTCCAACAACTCGAGGACCCTCAGCAACAGAGTCTCGTTGACCAGCAACAAGAACCCCTCGCGACTTCAACAGCAATGGGGACATCATCGTCCAAGGAAGACAATACAAGCGACGACACGGTGACCACCGTTGCGTCGGCCGCAGCAGCGAAACTACCGGTCGTTTCCGCCGCCAAGTGCCCGAAAAGTCCTCCAAACGCGCAAACGAATCGCCCTCCTGCTCTTCTATCCCCGGATTTGGGGCTACTAGGAGTCTTCGAAAGCCGAAACGGCGGAATGACAATGATATCCCCCCAGTTCGACCCCAACGAAGAAGATTCTGTGCTTTCTTCCAACGATCTCCAAAACGGCGCGACGAAGCAAGCAGCGGGTAGCAGCAGCGCGTCGTCCGGAGGAAACAGCCAAGGAAAGAAAACCAGCGACAGCGAAGATAGCGAGGGCGGCGAACGCCGCAAGAAGACCGGTCAGCGAGACAAGAGTGGTTGCGACGGAAAAGATGATGAAAACGGTGGCAACGACAAGGACAAGGACGACAGCAACAACGGCGAAGGCAGTGATCCCAACGACGACGGCGATAACGACGGCGATAACGACGACGACGACAACGACGACGCTGCCAAGAAGCCAGCAGCCGCGAAGAAACCCGACGACACGGGCGAGCATTTTGCATACTACGTTCCGGGGGACAAAAAATCGGAGGAGGATTCGCGCACAAAGTCCGCGAAAGGAACGAAACCGTACCACGACTACGAACCTGCGACGACCGATCCCAGGTACGGCAACAACTGGTTCCGTACGAAATCCAACGGCAACATCAATGACGACACGTTCGAAGATGCCCTCTCCGTGGTGGCTAGGACAATACCGTCGATCGAGTTCGACGGAGTCTTGGGCATTCTCGTCGATAGCTGCATCATCGCAAAGGACAAACAAGACAGGCTCATCAAGGTCTCGAATGCCAACATCGTCGGCATTCTTTTCGAGTGCATCACCGAACCGAAGATCAACTGCGATAAGCAAAGGATGCTACTCGTTACCAATTTGTTCAGCCAGCTGTCCTTCCGAAGCATGACCCTTCAACAAATCATCGGCCAGAACGTCGACGCCGTCGCTGTTCTTCTTCGAATGACGTGGCGTTTCGATTTCAGCCAGAGTCTCACGTACAACGTGATCGTGGCTATTCAGAACCTTCTCCACACGGAAAGCGAAGACTTCGGTCACAACGGTATCCCCATCGCCGAGCCTAAAGTTGCCAGGGTATTGAAGAACAACCACGGAGCCGTCTTCATGGTGAAGTACTTGGCCTGCTTCAGTCGCAAACAGGACTATAGCGGTCTCTACATGACGTTAGTCGTGATTCAATTGCTCTTAGACAGGGAAGACAAGCATTTCATGTTGCGGTTCGTGTATTGGCCGAAAGCCCGGAAGCACCTGAACAAATGTTACCTGGACAAAACAGATTACAAATGCAACAAACTCGCCAAAGATATTGTTCGCCATTTGAGTCGGTACGTAGTACCAGGTCGCGATAAACGCGGCGAACCGATTCTGGTACTCAACCAAGACCAATATCACGCCAACTACGGACAACCGTGTCAGACGGATTTGGATGACATCGACAATCAACTGAAAACATTGACGCGAACGATAAATAGGAAGGGCAAACGCAGCAACGAGTACCGAGAACCGCCCGTCCTGCCCGCCGATTCAGATGTCCAAGGACGTATCCGCCGCGACCCGCCCACCACACCGACGATGGTTAACGGTTCTACGGATTCAAGGAAGCAACAGCGCACGCAAAGCCGCGCTTCCAGCAAGAACAAAAACCAACAGCAACCCGCCCGCAAACAGCCGCCCCCAGCACCGACGAACCGCAAGCAGCCGCCTCGGAGCACCAAGACGGTGCCGACGAAACGTAAAGGCGACGAAAGTAACGCTTCCAAAGCACCATCCACGAAAAAATCTCGCACGGTTGCTGGGTCTCGCAACAAAAAGACCCCCAGCAAGCCTGCCACCCGAAGCGCTACAGGCACCCCGGCAAAAGGCACGCGTAGTGCAGCCCAAAAGAAGTAGCAACCGGTACCCAAATGTTCCTCCCACAACGGGGCAGGGAAGAAGACAACAGTAGCAATATAACCCCTTACACCCTGCCTTTCATATAAGTAACACATATTTAAATCACGCCGAACAGATGTATTTGTGAGAGTCCAACTGACAGCGACAGTGAGAAGCAATCCATCCCAAACAATTGCGCAACAATTAAAATACAAGTCAGCAGAACGGTGCATAGTGGGGCACCAATTTGCACCCCCCATAACAACGATAATTCAAGTAACTTTCATATTGATTATAAAATTTATATCGATTGTAAAATTTATATCGATTGTAAAATTTATATCGATTGTAAAATTTATATCGATTGTAAAATTTATATTTTCTATAAAATTTACGTCATCGAGAATTTCCGCCACGTCATTGAAAACCACCAAGATCAGGCAAGAAGAGGCGCGCTGGCAATCGTTGCGCTGACGCAATCGAAAGCAGCGACGAAAACCGCCACAAACACACGCAACAGCATCATCTTCATGATTCAAGAAACGCAGGCCATTGCATATATACAGCATAACTACCATGAGGCGATCAAAACGGATACATGAACAAGCTGCCGCCGCGGTCAAGGACGGATCGAGCGACAAGAGTAGCGGCGTTGTAGAGGAGCGCGATGGGACGGTGTTCTTCTGCTTCGCCAACTGCAAAAGCAGCAACGCAGGTGGGTTCGATGATGACAACGACGACAGTGTCGACGACACTAACGAGGATGACAGCGGTGGCAACGAAGAAAGCAAGGAAGACTTCGCCCTTGAATCGACCTTACTTGAGGAAGATCTTACCCAGGAACTTCTTACAGAAGCGAACGAGAAAGAATCTTGGAATGAAATTCACGCAGGTATGGCAATCGAAGTTGTAGACCGCTTACACCCCGACAACATCAACAAACAAGAGGGAACTCTGATGCGAATCGATTACCCGTATGGACATCCTCACCACACTGCATGGAGACCGGCGGCGATGGACGTGTACTGTGGGGACGACATGGGATTGACCCCGCGAAAACAGAATGTGTTTCGCGCCGCGTACGCCACTGGATCAGGGCAGCAAACAGTGGGAATCGACCCCGCCCGCCTTCGAATTTTGCCAATAACCGACAACTTACGAAGGGGCGCGCAGAAAATCCAGAACATAGTCAAGCGTCTCGTCCTCCGACATCCTACTTGGTCTGACGTACGAGTAGATGTGCCCGTCAATGCTATCAGCATGAAGGTGTACTACAAAGTTAAAGCAGTGCCTGGCCGAAAAACGACCGTCAAGAAGCTGGGCTTCCACACCGATTGCACGTACAAGAACAACGGAAGCTTCGACAAGAAAGGGAATTCGCAAGCCGAACGCACGTTAGTAGTTATCGCAACAATCGGTGACCCAAGGTATTTGCGTTTTAGGAGGGAGGTTCTAGTGGGGGACACTTGGAGCGTTATCGAACCTCGGGTAGAGCGAAAGATGCTGCTGAAAGAAACGAATCTCGCCGTTGTCAACTACCTGGACGAAATACCAAAACGTCGCCCAGGGAAGTATAGCGAACACAAGACAAGATTCCTGCACGGTGTGCTTGGCATCGAAGAACAATTCTCTGTATCGTTGGCATTCCGCGTTGTAATTAACCAAGTGGCGATTGATCCTCGAACAGATTTGCTCTTACGCTTGACGGAGAAGCAGCATGCATATCGAGAGAAAAAGGGAATGGACGAAAAAGAAGACGACTGGGAAAACAGTGATGCTGGCAAGGCCTTCATGACGGCGTACACCGAAATGATGAAGGAACAGCTGCAGCAAGTGCTACAACGCGCCAACGCGAAACTTACATCTGCCCAGGTACGTGTTGTTGCATTTCTAAAACTGAACGTAACCGGCAACCGGCGACGTGCAATGGTAGGAAAATTTGAATCAGATATGAAATTGACTCACAACCAAAAATTCATTTTCGCCGAAAATTTCACTCTGCCGCTGAAATTTAAACAACACCCTCCCGCCTAACGGTCTGTCGATCTGTCCCCCGATCATTTTCGGCCACACAATCTACATAGAGTGACGCCAACCCACACACACCGCCCGACGAACGAACTCCTCCTGTTCAAGCGAGAACTCAACTGCCGCAAGTTTCCGGCGACGCACGGAATAGCTGGTTGCGCGGCAACCCACTGCCGTTGACAACGACCCTGGTCAGGGCGCATAACAACGACTCCCCAGCACTGTTCACCCCCCCAACACGTAACAACATCAACAACAGCGCCATGCCTCACGACAAACAAAAAGCGAACAAGAAGTCTCGTCGGGAAGCCGCATCCGCTTCGGAGGAATCAACAGATCAGCAGCAGCAACAAGACGAGGTGCGGACCGCTTCGACACGCAAAGGAGCCACCAAATCGTCAGCGAAAAGCGCTGCAAACAAAAGAAGCAGCCAGGGCCCCAATAAGAGCAAGCCACTTGGTCAAACCAGGCAACGGAGCAATGCCAGCCAACAGCAACGAAGAGATGCGGAAGGTAGTGCATCCGGTGAAGCGGCTCTCGGAAACAGTAGCGAAGGCAGCAGCGAAGAAGAAGAGCACATGAACAACAGAAGCAACGGCGACGACGCTGAAACGGACGATGCCGTATCGAGCGAGAATAGAAACGACAACGATGACGACGATTACGATGATGAAGACGAAGACGAAATGAAAGGCAACAGCGATGAAAATGATAGCCACAAAGACGACTCGGATGACGCATCCATGCATTCCAGCCAATCCGACAATTCTAACCAGTCGGACGAAATCGACGAAGAAAGCATCGAACCGAACAAGAAAAGGCAACCTCGGAAACGACGCGGCAACAACGCCAGCAAGGAAGGCCCTGCAAAACAATGGCAGAAAGAACATCCGGTCCCCGATGACGATGATGCTGACGACGACGACAACAGCTCCTCCGAACCGCCGCCGAAACGACGCAAACAATCCGGTGTTCGCAAGAAACAAGACAGCAACAAAAAGAATAAGAAACAGAGCAGGAAGAAAAAATCTTCGAAGAAAGCAGCGAGGCAAGGAGATGAGTCGTCTGAAGCTTCACGAACTACCAAGAAGAAATCCCGAAAAAAGAAAGCGAAGAAGACAGAAACAACGTCAGACTCGACCGTGGAAGGAGATAAGCACACACGAAAGGTCAACAAGCAACTCCGCATCCTGGCCGTCATCCCCGACCAGGGTATGGAGTATGTCGTCACCCACGATCGAAAAGAAATCCGAGATGATGGCCGCGACTTTATTGACTACAGTGAGATGGAGGAACATCGCAAAGACTACGTGCTGCAATTCCTCGACGACCTTGGCGACAACCAATCCGCCAAGACGATAAGAAGCCTCTTGCCGTATAAATTCGCTCTGCCACCTGTCGAACACCCTCAATACCCAAACAACCCCGACGAGACTTATCGACAGATCACGTTGCACGATTCCATGCCGTTCTTCTGCTTCTGCCTTGCTCGTAAAAACCCCATGGGGGCAAATATCCGGTTTGCCAGGGCGAGCTCCCTCCAAACCGTCGCTTGCTGCCCCAGTGGGCCCGACACGGAAGACATGCAGAAGAAACTAGCGGAAGCTGTCGACAGGGCTTTCGATCTTGTCATTGGGGCGCGACACTACATAGGAGGAAACCCAGGTTCAGCAGGTGCGGATGATGTTGCCTTGTCGGGTGCAGCAGCCAGCCGGGCTGGCAATGACGAATTGGGTCACGAGGGAGTGTACCAGCTGCCGGAAACTTGTGTCCATGGGCATTCTTGCTGGATAAGTGACCACACCAAGGCTGTCCTAGGATGGTGTAAACGCCTCCAAAAAACCCGTCTCCTGCCAGATCTGCAGCTGCTGGACTACAACCAAGACAAGGAAAGGAAAAACCGCGACTTGAGAGAAGCTAGGCTCCCAACTGCAATGGTTCATATCAATGCGGACTGCACCGACTGGACCAAAGTCCGTGCCCGTGTCCCGCAGTCTTTCATTGATAGCTGCGGAAATCATGGCTTTAGCTCCGACCACCTCATCCTGAAACCGTCCGACGGGTACGGAGCTCTGGGAACCGCCATCATCTCCCCAGACACGAGACCGAACGCACCATCATCACACAAGGGTCAAACGCTTTCCAAGATGGAGATCCCCCGCCCACCGCCGCTAAACTCCAAATTTGCTGCAGAACCCTTCGTCGAAAGCTTCACAAAGCGAGAGATTCGCGTGTATTACTCCTTCTTGGGAAACGCTAAGAACACGATCCATTACATGGTCATGACCGAATACTACGTGGACGACGAATCTCCCCTGGGTCACTTCCTCGGAAACCAGCGGCAATTCGAGCTCGAACTAGTGCGGAACTGGCCGTGGCGAGATCGGCGGCGCCGTTTAATCCTGCCCGTCTGCCCGGAAAAAAAAGGCATCCTCCAGCCCAACGAGGCCACGAATAACATGATGGCTGCAATGAAACGACATATGACAACCATCGTGGACAACCTCAAAACGAAAAAAATTGTGCATGAAGATGCCCGCAAATGCCTACAAATACGTGCAGACTTCTTTTACAACCCTCACTCCGGCAGGGTCTACCTCAACGAATTCGACCTTGTCCCTCTTGCGCATTCGTTTGTCGATGACTACAAATACGACACCTATATCGGAGCAATGGTGGACACCATGTACGAACGACTCAAAGTATTCTCCAGGCATAAAATGTAACCAGAACCATAATACAACACCAATGTGCCCTAGCGGGGAGTAATGCGTAATTTGCAATGGTTGTTAATCAGAGGCATGATGCCTTAGGAGCAGGTGACAGGTGATTTATAACAAGGAAGAAATTTAGTGGGTTGTGACTGGTGGGAGAATTAGGATGAATTTTACGTTCAGATTAAATTTTATGTCAACAAGAAAATTCACACCAGATCTAAATTTTATATTCTATGTAAATTTCTCACACCGACTGTTTTTTCGGTCGAGGCGCAGAGGTGCGAGCGCCGGGGCTCCCAGCTGAAAATATTGCGCGCCGGGGCTGGTTCTTAGTACAAATAAATGTAGCGCCAAGCACGCGGGGCCAGTCGCTTTCTTCCATCGCTCTTCAAAACCAACTTCTATGGTGCCCCTTTTCGGGGCTGAATTTTCAACGGGGAAAGAAATTTACCTCTAGTATAAAATTTATGCCACAACAAAAATTTACCCACACAACGGAAACCACTCTAGACGCAACGGGTGCCTGCTCTGGGCAGGGCCCCCGCCCAGGGGGCCGTCTCACGCCGCGCACCGAGCGGCGCCCGGGCCTCCCTCCTCAGCCCCCCCCCCCCACGCACCACCGCCCCTTGCCAGGGGGGGAACCGCCGCCAGGACCTCCGGCAGCGGCCCCGGTGCAAAACGAATAACGATACTTCTGAAACTCCTTCTCAGACATCTTCTATGGATGATCCTGATGCTTCTGATGAGAACTCTTCTCCTGAATCAGACAATACCCATACAGCAGCATCGGATTCTGAAGATTCTAC
>Ga0210374_1000008_pt1 | contig 23916 bp, 21 predicted proteins | sample S765metaT_FD_170483 | JGI IMG/M metagenome (GOLD analysis project Ga0210374, IMG submission 170483) | Metatranscriptome of estuarine sediment microbial communities from the Columbia River estuary, Washington, United States - S.765... | ecosystem: Environmental > Aquatic > Marine > Intertidal...
GCGGGCGACGCCGCCGCCGCGGTCGCGGGCGGGGAGAGGGACGCCCCGAGCGGACCGAGGGCCCTCCCCGGGATACCACACCGACGGTCCCGGTTGCGTCCGGGGCTGTCGATACGGTAACAGCCGACACAGCGATTCGCCCGGTGGAAACCACCGGTCCCGCGTCTGAAGCGCCCCGCTGGTCGGAGCCGGCGCCGCCGCGGGAAGCAAAGGTTGAAGAGGTGCCAGCGCCCGCCTTAGCCGAGAAGCCCCTGCTCGAGACGGAAGCTCCCCCGGCGGCCCAAGCGCCACCGGTTCAGGAAGCGCCCCAGCGCGAGCGCCCCAGCCAATCCGAGATGTTCACTCCGGATCTGGCGTCGAGTGGCCTGGTCATGATCGAGACCGACCGCAGCAAGGCGGTTCCACAGCCTGAAGTGCTGGAAGAGGCGCCGGCACCGCGTCCGCGCCGGCAGCGCTCGGTCGAAGAACTCCCGGCGGAGGAAGTACCGCTGGAGCAGATCGAGACCCGCAGGGAAGGCACCGGCAACGAATAATATCCGCCGCCATCCCGAAGAAAGCGCGGGGCAACCCGCGTTTTTTTTGCCCGCGTGGGACCTCCTGGTCCCCGCAGGATCATCTGCCGGCCCGCCTGCGAATTTCGGCAAGCAAGCCCCGGGACCCGTCTTCCAGCATGTCCAGCACGCGCTCGAAGCCCCGCTTGCCGCCGTAGTAAGGATCGGGCACCTCGACGCCCGGATACGCCGCACTGAAATCCATGAACAGCCGGACCTTGTGGAGGTGCTCCGGCGGCGCGCGGAGCTTGAGGTCCCGGAGGTTGGCGCGATCCATGGCGAGCAGGTAGTCGAACCGCAGGAAATCCATGTCCGCCACCTGGCGCGCCTGCAGCCCACCCAGGTCGTAACCGCGGCGCCCCGCCGCCACCCGCGCGCGCTCGTCCGGCGGATATCCCGCGTGATAGTCGCTGGTCCCCGCGGAATCGATGTGCACATGGTCCAGCAGCCCCGCGTCCCGGACATGATGCCGGAATACCGCTTCCGCCGAGGGCGAGCGGCAGATATTGCCCAGGCAGACGAACAACACCCGGATCACGACTTGCCGCCCACCACCTTGAGCGGCGGCTGCGCCGGCTCCTCGTAGCCCAGGAACAGCCGGCTCTTGAGCCCGTGCAGCCGGTCACGCAATTCGGCCGCGCGCTCGAACTCCAGATTCTTCGCCGCCGCCAGCATTTCGCGCTCGACGCGGCGAATCTCGCGACCCAGCTGCTCCTCGCCCATGGCCTCGTAGCGCGCCTCGGCCTCCGCGGCCTTGCGCTCCTCCCGGGCCGCCTCCTGGTCGTAAACGCCGTCGATGAGGTCCTTGATGCGCTTGGAAACGCTCCGGGGCGTGATCCCGTGCTCGGCGTTGAAGGTGAGCTGCTTGTTGCGCCGGCGCTCCGTCTCGCCGATGGCGCGGCGCATGGAGTCTGTGACGCTCTCCGCGTAGAGAATCGCCGTGCCGTTGATGTGGCGCGCCGCGCGGCCCATGGTCTGGATCAGGGAGCGCTCGGAGCGCAGGAACCCTTCCTTGTCGGCGTCCAGGATCGCCACCAGGGACACCTCGGGAATATCGAGACCCTCGCGCAGCAGGTTGATCCCCACCAGCACGTCGAACTTTCCGAGCCGCAGGTCGCGGATGATCTCCACCCGCTCCACGGTCTCAATGTCGGAATGCAGATAACGCACCCGGATGCCATGCTCCGCGAAATATTCGGTGAGGTCCTCCGCCATGCGCTTGGTGAGCGTGGTCACCAGCACCCGCTCCTGGCGCGCCGCCCGCAGGTTCACCTCGGACATCAGGTCGTCCACCTGGGTCGAGGCGGGCCGCACCTCGACCGCGGGGTCCACCAGTCCGGTCGGCCGCACCACCTGCTCCACCACCTGTCCGGCGTGGGCCTCCTCGTAGGACGCGGGCGTGGCGGAAACGAAGATGCTCTGGGGCATGAGTTGCTCGAACTCGTCGAAGCGCAGGGGCCGGTTGTCCAGGGCCGACGGCAGCCGGAATCCGTACTCGACCAGGTTCTCCTTGCGCGAGCGGTCCCCCCGGTACATACCGCCGAGCTGGGGTATGGTGACGTGGCTCTCGTCGATGATCATGAGCGCCGAGGGCGGCAGATAATCGATCAGCGTGGGCGGCGGCTCGCCGGGTTTGCGCCCCGACAAATGGCGGGAGTAGTTCTCGATGCCCTTGCAGAAACCCAGCTCGGAGAGCATCTCCAGATCGAAACGGGTGCGGCTTTCGATGCGCTGGGCCTCCACCAGCTTCCCAGCTCTTTGGAATTCCTCGATCCGGGCCCGCAGCTCTTCCTTGATGGCCTCGATGGCCCGCAGCACTGTGGCGCGGGGCGTCACGTAATGGCTGGAGGGATAGACGGTGAAACGCCCGACCTTCTGCAGCACGTGCCCGGTGAGGGGATCGAAGATCTCGAGGGTCTCGATCTCGTCGTCAAACAGCGAGATCCTGAGCGCTGTCTCCGAATGCTCGGCCGGAAAGACGTCCAGCACGTCGCCCCGCACCCGGAACGTCCCCCGCTGAAAGTCGAAGTCATTGCGCTGGTATTGCATTTCGGTCAGGCGTTTGATCACGTCCCGCTGGGAGATGCGCTCCCGCTCCCTCAAGTGCAGAATCATGCCGTGGTAGTCCACCGGGTCGCCAATGCCGTAGATGGCGGATACCGTGCAGACGATGACCACGTCCTGGCGCTCCAGCAGGCTCTTGGTGGCCGAGAGCCGCATCTGCTCGATGTGGTCGTTGATGCTGGCGTCCTTCTCGATGTAGAGGTCCCGGGAAGGCACGTAGGCCTCGGGCTGGTAGTAGTCGTAATAGGAAACGAAGTACTCCACCGCGTTCTCCGGAAAGAACTCCCGGAACTCGGCGTAAAGCTGGGCGGCGAGGGTCTTGTTGGGCGCCAGCACCAGGGCCGGGCGGCCGATGCGGGCGATCACGTTGGCCATGGTGTAGGTCTTGCCCGAGCCGGTGACGCCGAGCAGGGTCTGGTACTGGAGCCCGTCGGCGAGGCCCTCCACCAGCTTGCAGATGGCCTCGGGCTGGTCGCCCGCCGGAGAAAATGGCTGCGCGAGCTGGAAGGGGCTATTGGGGAATGTGATGGTCACCGGGGAGATGGGGCGCTGAGCTTTCGGGTAGAATGCATCGGGAGCCGCGCGAAACTTGGAGATTTTAGCACCTTCGCAAGTTGCGCCGTCCCCCCACATACATCCGGAGACACATCCCACGTCCATGACTGCGTCCCTGTTTGGCAATCTTGAAATGGCGCCCCGCGATCCGATCCTGGGCGTGACCGAGGCCTTCAATGCCGATACCAACTCAAGCAAGGTCAACCTCGGGGTCGGCGTGTATTACGACGACAGCGGCAAGGTGCCGGTCCTGGAATGCGTGCGCCGGGCCGAGCAGAAAATCGCCGAGAGCCCGCAACCCCGCAGCTACCAGCCCATCGACGGCATGCCCGCCTATAACCGGGCGGTGCAGGAATTGGTCTTCGGCAAGGCCAGCCCGGTAGTCGGTGCCGGCCGCGTGGTGACCGCCCAGGCCCTGGGGGGCACGGGGGCGCTCAAGATCGGCGCGGATTTCCTGCGGCGCATCGATCCCCGGGCCCAGGTCTGGATCAGCGACCCCAGCTGGGAGAACCACCGCGCGCTGTTCGAGAACGCCGGCTTCAAGGTTAACGCGTATCCCTATTACGACCCGGCGACCCACGGGGTCAACTTCGACGCCATGATCGGGACGCTGAAAGCCCTGCCGGCGGGCTCCATCGTGGTATTGCACGCCTGTTGCCACAATCCCACCGGGGTGGACCTCGCCCCCGAGCAGTGGTCCCGCGTCATCCAGGTGGTGAACGAGAAGGGCCTGGTACCTTTCCTCGACATGGCCTACCAGGGTTTCGCCGAAGGCCTGGAGGCGGACGCCGCCGCGGTGCGCCGCTTCGCGGAGGCCTGCCCCGCCGTGTTCCTCTCCAGCTCGTTCTCCAAGTCCATGTCTCTCTATGGCGAGCGGGTGGGTGCCCTCAGCATTGTGAGCGGCAGCGCTGACGAGGCCGCCCGGGTGCTGAGCCAGCTCAAGCGGGTGATCCGCACCAACTATTCCAATCCCCCCACCCACGGCGGGCGCGCCGTGGTCACCGTGCTTACCACCCCCGAGCTGCGCCAGCTCTGGGAACAGGAACTCGCCCAGATGCGGGAGCGGATCAAGGTCATGCGCCGCGAGCTGGTGGACAAGATCCGTGCCCAGCGGGCCGATTTCGATTTCGGCTTTGTGGTGGAGCAGCGCGGCATGTTCTCCTACTCGGGGCTGAGCAAGCCTCAGGTGGACCGGCTGCGGCAGGAGTTCGCCATTTACGCCGTGGACAGCGGCCGTATCTGCGTGGCGGCTCTGAACTCAAAGAACATCGACCACGTGGCGAAAGCGGTGGCCAGGGTGCTGGTGCCCTGACCTAGCGCGGCGCCCGCACCACGGTCACGCTGCAAGGCGCCTCGGAGACCACCCGCGCCGAGACGCTCCCTAGGAAGCGCCGCATGGTGGAGCTGGCCCGGGCGCCCATGACGATCTGGTCGGCGTGATGCCTGGTGGCAAATTCCACCAGAGCCTGCGCGGGATCGGTGGCCTCTATGACGTGAAAGCGCACCGCTTCCTGGGGCAAGTCCAGGGGGTTTGCCCAGTGGCGGATTTCTATCAGGCGCCGGGTAAACTCGCTGCGTTCCAGTTCCTCCCCGCCCTCCTCTCCGCCCACGGCCGCGGGCTCGAGCACGGTGACGCACAGGATCCGGCAATCCGCGTCGGTCGCCGCCAGCCGCGCCACCGCTTGGCGCATCGCCTCGGCGAGATCCTCGCTCATATTTCCCGGATCCAGGGCCACCAGTACGTGATTCGCCGTCGCCAGTTGCGCTGACGGATGGCTGGGCACCCCGGGTTTGCCTCGCCAGCTTCGGTACCAGCGCCGCGCCCGCTGGCCGATGCCGGAGCGCTTGAGCCGGGAGCTTCTCTCGGTGAGGGGAACCGTGGCGGGATGCGTCAGATCATGGGCTACCTGGGCCGCCGTCGCGTAGCGCCGCCCCGGCTCCGTTTCCAGGCAATGGAGGATGATTTCCTGCAGCCAGGGCGGAACGTCGGGATTGAGCGCCCGGGGAGGCACCGGGTCGTTGTAAAGGCGCTTGCGGAAGCCCCGCCGGCGGGTGGGGGATCCGAACGGAAGTTTTCCGGTCGCGAGCTGGTAGAGAATCACGCCGAGCGAGAAAATGTCGCTGCGCGGGTCGCCGCGGATCCCGAGCAATTGCTCCGGGGCGATGTAGGCGCCTGACCCAGCGGGAGTGTGAAACTCCTCCTCCACCAGGTCCGGGAGCCGGCTGTGCCGAGCCAGCCCAAAGTCGATCAAGACCGCTTCTCCGCTTTCCCGGAACAGGATGTTCGCCGGCTTCACGTCCAGATGAACCACGTCCTGCCGATGCAGGTCGTGGAGGGCATCCGCAACCCGCGCGCCGAATCGCGCCACTTCGGCGGGCGCCAGCGGCGCGCGCCTCGCTTGGTCAGCCAGCGACGGGCCCGCGATAAATTCCATGACCAGGTAGGGGCGCACCGCCTGGTCCCCCCGGCCATAGACCCGGGGCACGTGCTCCCCTGCCAGCATGGGCAGCACCATCTGCTCCACCTCGAAGCCCACGTAAAACCCGGGATGGCTCCCGAAATCCAGATTCGGAACTTTCATCACAGCCCGGTCCCGAAGGTCGGGTCGCGTCACCCGGAACAACCGGGCCATGCCCCCTTCATGGAGCTTCTCCACCACGCGAAAGCCGTCGATGTCCTCGCCGGGCCGGGGATCCGGGAACTCGCGCATCAGCTCGCCGTCTCCAACCGTTTCGCGAAGCGCTCGGGAATGCCCGCGGCGATAATCTTCCGCGCCGCCTCGCTGTAGTCGTAGATCACGCGGAAGAACGTGATGGTGTTGCGCTCGGAATCCAGCATGGCATAGGCGGCGGCCTGATTGCCGTCCCGGGGCTGGCCGACGGAGCCCACCAGGGCGAGCCAGCGCCGGCGGGGGGAGATCGGGATGGGAACCCCGGCAGTGGGATGAAACGCCCGGGGACGTCCCACCTGCTGCGTATAGTAGAGAAGCTGGTGATGCACATGTCCCACGAATGTCACCGGTGCCCGGGAAGCGCCGATGCAGCGCGCGGCCTGGGTTCCGTCGGTCACATAGGTCCAGTTGCCCGGGTCATTCGCGCTGGCGTGGACGAAAGCGATCTCGCCGTCCCGGGCCGTGAGGGGCAGGCTCCGCAGAAAGCCGTAGTGCCGTTCCTGGAGCTGGCGGCGGGTCCAGTAAATCGCGTCGCGGGCCTCGAAGCTCATGTCATCGCACCAGCCGGTAAGCGCAGCCCGATCGTGGTTGCCGAGCACCGCGACGCCTTTCTCCCCCACCAGGCCCTGGATCAGGTCCAGGCAGGCCACGGGATCGGCGCCATAGCCCACCAGGTCGCCCAGGAAGGCATAACGTTGGGTACCTTCGCCCCGCGCATGATCAACGCACGCCCGCAATGCTTCCAGATTGCTGTGGATGTCCGACAAAACCGCAAGCCGCATGCCTTCCACCCGTCACTCAGACACCCGAATGATCCACCAGGAATACGCTCAGCACCAACAGGAATACCAGGAATTCCAGAGCCGTGGTCCAGACCAGCAGCCGGGCGATGCGCCGCTCCCTGGGTTTCATGCGCAGCCAGTAACCCGTCATGTACCAACGGTAAAGGGGCCAGCGGCTCCAACGTTGGATGCCCAACAGGTAGCGCCGGATGGCGGCGCCCCAAGGCACCAGGCTGCGGTCAACTTCCTGGAGCCGCCGTTCCCGGCCCGCTCCCCGGGGCGTATCGTACGCGTCGCGCAGGGTCAGGACCGACGTGCCGCCGGCGGCCTGCTCCACGCGCACCTCGGTGGAGCGCTTAATGCCCGCGCTGTATTCGACCCGGTACCCTAGCAGTGTTTCGTTGGGCACCACCGCGAGTTCGAGATCGCTGGCGATGCCATTCATCTCATTGACCCATCGGGCCCGGTAACGCTCTCGGCTTTCGCGCCCCGGGACGGTCTCCCAAGACAGGATCTCGAGATAAGGATTCAGGCGAAACAGGCGTTGGACGTCGCCGACGAAGGCCAAGGCAGCGTCCGGGGCGACCGGCAGCTCAACCACTACCCAGGCCGCGTCCTCCCCGGGAGCGGCAGCCGCGGCTGGGCGCGACTCGCCGGCAGCCGCCTTTGGCATCAGCCGCGACTGGCGATGATCACCGGGGTGCGGACCGAGCGCACCAAGGCGGCGAAATCCACGCCTGAGCGAAACCCGGGCACTCCCTTAGGGCGCGGCGGCCCGATGACAACGGCCGAGACGGAGTGGGCCGCAGCCGCCTCGAGCAGACACTGGGTGGGATCCCCAAAGCGCACCAGGGAGCTGTATTCCAGCCCCCTGGCCCTGCAGCGCGCCTCCAGAGCCGCGACCTGCTCCGCCGCGTCCTTCTCGAGCATTCCCTCCACGTAACGCGCAAACACGTCCCGGGTGCTGGCATTGTTGAGCCAGTCGTCGCCCTGCATTCCGGCCCAGAAATCCGGGACCACCAGCAGATGCAAAACCCGGCTTTGTCCGGGAGCCGCGAGTTGAAAGGCGAGATCCTCGGCGCGACACGCTCCCTCGGTTCCATGGTGTCCGAGCAGCAATGTTTCGGGGATGAATGCCATGCGCAACACGGGCGCGGCGGGCACGGCCCGCCGCGCCCGCGGGGGCCCCTTTAGATCAGGAGCACGATGCCGATGGCGATGGCCAGGGCGGCGACCAGCGCCCCCAGGTCCTCCCGGCGGTCACTCACAAAAATGGACAGGCTGGTGCCGCGGTCGAATTGCTTCTCTTCCATGATCTGTCTCCCTTACACGAATTCGCGCACAAACAGCAGCACGACGATCAGCGATCCCACGGCCTTGATGGTGCCGACCATCGAGCCGATGATCAGCGGCTTGCCACCGGCCTGCTTGAGGGACTTGGCGGTGATCTGCATGCCGAGGCCGATCAAACCGAAGGCGAACAGCCATGCGATCCAGTCCCGGAACGCGGTGATGCGCTTCGAGGTGTGCCACGCCGCCTTGTGGGCTGACTCGAGGGCCTTCTTGGCGGACTCGTCTAGGTCGGGGATCTTGGCCACGCTGCGCAGGATGCCGTCCTGTTCGCGGGTCGTTTCCTTCTTGTCCGCGATGAGCGCCTTGAGCGCCTCGGTCTCCTTCTCATTGCGCATATTCGGGAGCGCCGCCTGCAGCGCCTCCAGGTCCTTGGACTTGAGCAGCTTGTCCTCCTTGATCTCCGTGCTGCTGAAGTATTTGCCCTGGTAATGGCCCGGGGGCGCGAAAACACCCATGGTGCTGAGGATGAACATGAAGATAAATCCCAGCACGAAGATCGGGAACTTGCTGATCACCACCTGCTTGAGGTCCACCTGCTGGGCGCTCTCCTCCCGCTTCACGTACCAGGCTGCGAGCCAAAGCACGATGATGGGCAGGAACAGGACCCGGGTGATATTGAAGATCTCGGCCACCTTGAGGGTCTCGATACCCCGCGGATCGAAAGCCAGGGCAGCGCCCGCCACCTGGGCGGAGTTGAGGATGCCCGTACCGGCCCAGGCGCCGAACTGGACCGGCCCCATGCCGAGCAGCTTGCCGATGGTGGGGAAGATGAACATGCACATCACTCCCCAGATCAGGATGGTCCCGATGGTGTAGGCGATGTCCACGGCCTTGGCCTGTACCACCGGAGCGGCGGCCACCGATGCCGAGACCCCGCACACGCCGACGCCGGCGGAAAGAACGCCGGTCATGGAGTTCTCGGCCTTCATGCGCGGGCCCATGAGCAGCACCAGCCATACCGAACCTAGAACGAAGACACCGATCATGACCACGCTCAGCGCCCCGAGCTGCGCGAGTTCCGCCGCGCTGTACAGGGTTCCCAGCAGAATGACGCCGGTCTTGAGAAAGAACCTCGAGGTCCTGACGCCGTTGGCGGCCCAATTGGGGATCTTGAACACGTTGACCGTGACGATCCCGATGACGATGCCGATCACCACATAGTTCAAATTGAAGATGCGGGCGAAATTCCAGCCCAGGGTGGACTCGGCCGCCTTGCCCCAATTGCCGAAAATCGGGTCCAGGCCCCAGCGCACGATAAACGCGATCAGCAGGATGAAGGCGATCCCCGGAATCACCGATAGATAATAATCGGCACTGCCTTCACTGGGCTTGCGCAGCAGCACGACGAGTCCGACCAGGGTGAAGATTCCGCCGAAAGCGTAGGACAGCCGCGCCTGGTTGGCCTTGAGGCCGTCGAACTTCGAAGCCGATGGCTTCTTCGCCTCCGGGGCGGCCTTGCCCTCTGCCGCCATTTCCTGGGCCGCCTTGGCGTCCGCTTCCTGCTTTGCCTTGGCGGCGGCATGCTCCTTGTACACGCCGGGGTGGAGCCAGGCCTGCAACCCATCCACCGCCCCGGCGTTGTTGAGAGCACCCCACGCCAGCATGACGATGCCGATAATGAGCAACGCCGGTGACCTAATCGTATAGACCATCGCTTCTCCCCCCATCTGACTGATTATTGAATGAGCCGCGTGCGGAGGATTCTGCCATGACCCGCCAGAATTCCCGGTCAGCCGCGGTTCAATTATTTGGCGACGGCCGCGTTCTTTGGCGCGCGGCGCTTACCCCAGTCGCGATCGGAATTCTAGCTTGAGACGCCCTAAAACTGTGGAAGATGTTGATGCTCGGATGTTGCGAAGCAACAATCCGATGCGCCGGCAACGGGCGCGTTAGCGGAGGGCCAGTTTCGCTTGTGAGGGAGTGGCCGGATCGGGAGCTCTCGAGCACGCTCGCCGTGGCGGGTCGACCAGGTGGAGAGGCGGCGATGATCCCGGGGAAAGGGACGGGTTATCGCGAGCGGACGACAGTGACGTCGTGCCGCACCGCTTCTGCAGCAGGGTTTCGCGAGAGTTCGTTGAGGCGGGCCTCGAACGCCCGCCCCTGGGAACCGCTTTCCGCGGCGTGGCGAATTATCTGACCTGCACTCCTCCAGACCACCAGCGGCTCCGAAGAGACGTTGCTTGGATACCACGTGGTTAGCAGGTACATGCCCAGCAGGAGCATGGCCAGCCCCAGTAGAAGCGCGCCTACCACGCTGAGTGGAGACACATCGTCAAATCTTTGTGGACCCATCGAATCCTCCATAGCAGAAGCCCGGGGCGAGGAAGTTCGGTCGTGTCCTCCTTCAACCGAACCTCCCCGCCCGAGCTGGACTCCGCACTCTGTCTGGACATCCATCATTCTTCTTGTTGCCGTCTTCTTCTTGTTACTTCTTCTTCTTCTTCAAGCTTCCCCCCAAACAGAGGCGGGTCCACCCTCCTAGTCGCAATATGCGTGCCGAGCGCGCCCGCCGCTTCGCACCCAAGGTCGCAACCGACCAGCCTCCAGTTGGCATTTGCACTTCCAAGCTGCCCCGGGCTTTCAGGAAAAATATACGATACAAAGTGTTACCCACCGCGGTGGAAACATTGACTGTCGCCTTTCCACTCCCGGGACTCTTGAAATTCTGGGAATCGTTCTCACCTGAGACCCCATGCATCCGGACTGGTACGATCATTTGCGGACGAAAAATGTCGTCATTCACGACGGCAAGGTGACGAATTTCGGACAGCCTGCAGCAGAACGGGCGGCCCTCGAGGCCGGCACCATCATCTGCGACCTGTCCCACCTGGGTGTTATCGAGGTCACCGGCGAGGATGCGTCCTCCTTTCTCCAGGGCCAGCTGTCCTGTGACGTGCGCCAGGCGACGCCGCACCAGGCACTTTTCGCCGGCTACTGCTCACCCAAGGGGCGCTTGCTCGCCATCTTTCTGATGTGGCACGCGACGGGTTCTTTGTTTATGCAGCTGCCGGCGATCCTGCGGGAGCCGATCCAGAAGCGCCTCGGCATGTTCGTGCTGCGCTCCAAGGTGAAGCTCTCGGACGCTTCGGAATCGCTGATCCGCATCGGGCTTGCCGGTGCCGGGGCCGCAGGCGCTCTCCAGGAAATCCTGAACATCGCGCCCTCCGGCCGCCTCACGGTGGGTGACGCCCATGGCGTCAAAGTGATCCGGCTCGGAGACGCGCGCTACGAGTTCATTTCGCCGCCGGAGCAGGCGGCCGGCCTGTGGGACGCTCTTGCGGTTCGCGCCACACCGGCCGGCGCCGCTGCCTGGGACTGGCACGAAATCCGTGACGGTATTCCCGCAGTCCTGCCGGCCACCCAGGACCAGTTCGTGCCCCAGATGGCGAATCTCGAATTGATCGGCGGCGTGAGTTTCCAGAAGGGCTGCTACCCGGGGCAGGAGATCGTCGCGCGAACCCATTACCTGGGCAAACTCAAGCGCCGCATGTTTCTCGCGCACCTGGAATCGCCGATGGCACCCATGGCCGGTGATGAACTGTACGCGCCCGACACGCCCGGCCAGGTCATCGGGACGGTGGTGAATGCCGCGCCCTCGCCCGACGGCGGATTCGACCTGCTGGCGGTTGTTCAGGTGACCAGCGCGGCGGGCGGAGAACTTTTGTGGAAAGCGCCCGACGGGCCCCGTCTGCGGCTGCTGCCCCCGCCCTATCCCATGTGAGCGGGTTCGCGTACTACATCTATTATCGTGTCGACGCGGGCCGCGCGGCGGAGCTGGAATCGCGCGTTCGCGCCATGCAGGACGAACTCAGGCGGCGAACCGGCATTGCCGGCCGGCTCCTGAAAAAGCGCGGCGAGCCGTTACTATGGATGGAAATATACGAGGTCGTAGAGGAACCGATTGCGTTCGAGCCGACGCTCTCCGATCTCGTGAATCATTACAGGCTGAACGAGGGTCTGCAGGCGACCATCCAGCGCAAGACTGAATGCTTCCTCGTCTGATAGCGCGGGCGATCGCGCGCCGATCAGCAATGAGATTCCTCACCACGGAAGGGGCATCGCCGCCAGCGCTTTCGGGGCACGCTGACCCGCCGGGGGCATTTTGCAACTCCCCGTCTACTCCAGCGCGATGCGTTTCGTCTCGCCCGCCGCGATCGGATGCACCTCGTCCAGGAACCCAATCCGGATCGCAGATGCATTGCCTTCCAGGGCACGCACCTCAAGGAGTTTTCGGGTCAGGCGAAGATTCAGGCTGTGACCCCGATACCGGAGAGTCATCTCCAGGCTCGAGATCGCGTCCGGGATGGAGGGATTGAGCCAGAGAACGTCCTCCCGGGTCACCATGCCGGTGTAGCAGCGCTGGATGAGGTCCACGCTGCCGGCCATGGCGCCCAGGTGGACGCCTTCCCGCGTCGTGCCCCCTTGGATGTCCGCGACGTCGCTCTCCAGGGCCTCCCGGAAGAACTGCCAGGAGCGGGGGCGGTCGGAACGGGACAGCACCCAGGCATGCACCACGCGGCTCAGAGTGGAGCCATGGCTGCTGCGCTGGGAATAGTAGTCCACGTTGCGCGGGATGGCCTCGTAGTCGAACGGATAGCCAAGGCGATCGAAGATTTCCTCCAGCTCCTCCGCGGAAAACAGATAAAACAGCATGAGCACGTCGGCCTGCTTCGAGACCTTGTAGCGGTTGGGCGTGTCCCCTTCCTGCTCCAGAATGCGGTCCAGGCGGTGGACATCGCCGTACTTCCGCTGGTATGCGTCCCAATCGAGCTCCTGCAGTTCCTCGTAGCCTTCAAATTGGCTGATGATCCCATCGCCGTCAAAGACGAGGCGCATCTTGCAGCTGATTTCTTCCCAGTGCGCCAGCTCCTTGTCGTCTAGGGCAAGCGTTTCCCGAAGTTCACGGCAGCGCGCTGCGGGCAACAGCTTCAGCAACTCGAATACCCGGGAAAGCACCCATACCGCCATCACGTTGGTGTACGCGTTGTTGTTGAGACCCGGCGCATCGGCGTCCGGATAGCCGGTGTGGAACTCATCCGGACCCACGACGCCAAGGATTTCGTAGCGCCCGAGGCTGTCGTTGTAGGTGGCGATACTGGCCCAGAAGCGGGCGATCTCCAGGAACATCTCGGCGCCGCAGAAAGACAGGAACTCCATGTCCCGGGTGGTCTGGTAGTACTGCCAGATGTTGTAGGCGATGGCCGCGTTGGCGTGGCGTTGCAGGTGGGTCGGATCGGGTATCCAGCGGCCCGAGCGGGGATTGAGGTGCAATCGCTGGCTTTCCTCCCGCCCGTCGCTGCCGCTTTGCCAGGGGTACATGGCGCCCAGGTAGCCCGCCTGCCGGGCATTGGCGCGGGCGGCCCCGAGCCGGCGGTAGCGGTAGAGAAGCAGCGAGCGGGTAATCTCCGGCAGGCGCAGATTGAGCAGGGGAAAGATGAACAGCTCGTCCCAGAACACGTGCCCGCGGTAGGCCTCGCCATGCCAGCCCCGGGCCGGCACCCCCACGTCGAGGTCCATGACATGGGGCGAGGCGGTCTGCAGCAGGTGGAAAATGTGCAGGCGCAGGACGCCGAGAGTATGCTCGATGCCGCCCGAGTCCTGGACCCGGATATCGAATCGACGCCAAAGCTGCTCCCAGGCCAGGACATGAGTCGCGAGCAGCGCCTCGAAACCGCCGGCATGGTCCAAGGCGGCCATGGCCTGCAGTCCGCACTCGGAAATCGCGTGGTCGCGGGAACAGTAGAGGCCGACCACCTTCTCCAGGCGCACCGTCTCGCCCTCCTCAAGCCTCAATCCGAACTCCTGCGAAACGTACGCGCCCTCCTCCTGAGGGCGGGATTCGGGAGTGATCTCCTGGTCGGCGCGAAAAATACGGAGACGCGCGGCGAGCGCCGCCTCGATCCTGGACTGGCTGGTGCGGACCTTGAGCAGCATGGAGTTTCCCTTGACGGCCCGGGCGTCGAGGGGTTCCAGGTGGCAATTATTGAGTTCCCGGTAGCGCGCCACCCCCGCATTGCGCACCCGGCCATCCAGGGCATGGCGCACTTCCAGGGTGCCGGACCAGTTTTCGGCGGTCAGTTGCGCCTCCAGCGCGGCAAGGTGAGGTTGCTGCATGTGGACCAGGCGCCGCTCACGATAGCAGGTGCAGCGGCCCGCATCGTCGCGAAAACGCACCAGGCGCTCCAGGAGTCCCTGCTTCAGGTCCAGAACCTGACTGTATTCCAGGATTTCCGACCGAGTCGGATCAAACCAGTCGCCGCCGGTGATCCTGAAACTCAGGGGAAGCCAGTTGGGCAGGTTGACCAGGTCCTCGTTCTCCACCTCGCGGCCCGCAATCTCCGTCACCAGGCGGTTGTAGCCTCCGGCAAGATAGGTGCCGGGATAATGGACACCGTCCGCCACTGCTTCCGGCGCGGCTCCGCGGGTCGCGAAATAGCCGTTGCCCAGGGTGCACAACGCTTCCCGCAACCCCTCTTGAGTTGGATCAAATTCGTGGTATTCCAGGGTCCAACTGCTCATCGGCGCTCCAGGTGATCCGCCAACGCCTCGAGAAATTGCTTCACCTCGTCCGGGTCCTCAAGCTGGTAGCGGGCCGCCGTGGGGCGTCGAGAATCCAGGACCGCGATGCCGATCCCGCGATCGCGCAATGCCCTGAAGGCATCCTCGTCGGTAAGGTCGTCGCCGATGTAAAGCGGGAGGAAACGCGCGTCATTTAGATCCAGCGCCTTCCGAAGCCAGTTCAGCGCCACCCCTTTGTTCCAGTCGATGGCGGGCAGCAGTTCGAACACTTTCTTGCCCCGCCCTTTGCGCAGACTGCGAAACTGATTCAGCGCCTCGTCGACCGCCTCCTCCACCTCTCGCTCCCGTCCCGCCTCAACCAAACGGTAATGCACCGCGAGGCCAAAGCGCTTGCGCTCCAGCAGCACGCCCGGCAAACCCGAAGTGCGCCCCACCAGGAAGTCTTCCGCGGTGTCCAGATCTTGCCGGGCCGCGAGCGCGGCGTCCGGCGCATGGCCCCGGCCGCCCGGTCCGGCGATATCAAAGCCATGGCTGCCCGCGTAGTGAATTCCCTCCACTCCCACCCGGGCCCGTACGTCTCGCAGATCGCGCCCGCTTATTACCGCCACCGGGCAGAGCCGTGAAACACGCCGCAGGCTTTCCCGCACGGAAGGGTCAAGATTCGCCAGCTCTGGACGATCAACGATGGGGGTGAGAGTACCGTCGTAATCCAGAAACAGAACCGGCTGCCGGTCACCCAGTTCGGCGATGATGCTCTCCAGGGCCACCAGAGCGGAAGGTACGACGTCGCCGCCCGCGATGGACAATTCCGCAAGATCCTGCACCACCGCGTCGGCGCCGTGGGAACGCAAGGCCTCTGCCTGGCCTGAACGATCCACGCCGATTACCAGGCCAAAACCGCCGGCGCGTCCGGCCTCGACGCCGGCCTGGGCATCTTCGACCACCACCGCCCGCTCGGGGCTTACGCCCAAATCCCGCGCGGCAGCCAGGAACATGTCCGGCGCGGGCTTGCCCTTCATTCCACGCCGTTCCAGATCGACCCCGTCCACCCTTGCGTCAAACAGGTCCAGCGCACCCGCCGCTCGCAAGATTACGGCGCAGTTGCGGCTCGATGACACAACGGCCGTGCGCATGCCCGCCTGCCGCAGGGCGCGGACCAAGTCGACGGACGAGTTGAATACCTCCGCGCCACCTTGCTCCAGCCGCTTCAGAAACAATTCGTTCTTGCGATTGCCGAGACCGCAGATGGTTTCGGCATGCGCCGGGTCCTCCGGACTCCCCCAGGGAAGCGCGATGCCTCGCGATTGCAGGAAGCTCCTGACGCCATCGTAACGGGGCATCCCGTCCACGTAGCGACGGTAATCCGCTCTCAGGTCGAAGGGCGCCCATTTTTCTCCGTCGCGCCGCCGCAGATACTCGTCGAACATCGCCTTCCAGGCGGCGGCATGCACGCGCGCGGTCCGGGTAATGACCCCATCCAGGTCGAAAATCACGGCGTCGTAACGGTCAGGACTGAGAATCAACCTCGAATCGTGCATGCCGCCCGTTCTCCATCCATCAGTATCGGCAGCAACGGATCAGGCTTCCTCCGAAGAAGCCATCGCGATGGGGCGCCAACCGAGTTCAACAGACAACATAAAGACGCCACGCGAAAAAATATCCATGTTGTTGATATTAGTTTCCCATGACACCGCCGGCATGACCACCGAAAATGTCACGGGCTCGGAGACCCTTCAAGATGGCTGCAGGGCAGGTCTTCCCAGCCGGCGCGCGAAGCGGGCGCGTCTCACCGCATTCGCATCCCTGTAAGGACTCAAGCGATGCTCAGGGGCCGCGGGCCGCAACGACGGACCAGGGACTCGCGAGCTACGGAGCCAGCGGACATTCTGACGTGGTCCCGGAAACCGAAGGCGGTGTTGAACTGAAAAGCACGGTCGCTTCCGGGCCTACCAAAACAAAGGGCGGGAGGGATGAAAAAGTCGTGGCCTGCCCAGGGCGGATCGCCCATGCGCCACCCCCGGCGCAACGCGCGCGGCCAAATATGGAGGCCTGCGCCCGTGTGCAGGTACCGACTCCGGACCCTAGCGGCCCACCTAGGACGAAGCCGACGTCACGGAATGCGCGATGCGGTGCTTCTCCATCAACCGATAAAGCGTGACGCGGGAAACGCCGAGGGTCTTCGCCGCTCGGCTCATGTTGAAGCTCGCGGTGCGCAACGCCATCTCGATGGTCTGCCGCTCGGCTTGGGATCGCGCATCGTCGAGGCTGATGGTCCTTGAGCCGCGCACAAGCACCGACCCCAGGTCCAGGTCCCGGGGCGTGATCATTTTACCCTCGCACATAACGATGGCTCGCCGGACTCGATTGATAAGCTCCCGCACGTTACCGGGCCATTCGTAAGCCCGCATCGCGTCCAGGGCCTGAGATGTGAAGCCCGTAAGCGGTCGGCCCGAATCCCGCGCGAACTGCTCGAAGAAATACTTTGCCAGCACCTCGACGTCCTCGACACGATCCCGCAGCGGCGGCGTGGCAACGCGCAGGACACACAGCCGGAACAGCAGATCCTGCCGGAAAGTGCCTTGCCGCACGGCTTCGTCTAGATCTTTATGGGTAGCCGCGATCACGCGCACTTCCACCGGGATTTGCTCGGTACCCCCCACCCGCTGGATCGTCGACTCCTGAAGGAACCTCAACAAATTAGCCTGCAGTTCCAGGGGCAAGTCTCCGATTTCGTCCAAGAAGACCGTGCCGCCGGCGGCGGCTTCAATGCGCCCTATCTTCCGATGCGAGGCACCGGTGAACGCGCCCTTCTCGTATCCAAAAAGCTCGGACTGGATCAAGGTCGCCGGTATGGCTCCGCAGTCCACCGCGACAAAGGGTCCCTGACGGCGTGAGGAGCGTTCATGGATGGCGCGCGCCGCCAATTCCTTGCCCGTACCGCTCTCCCCGAAGATGAACGCCGGCGCATCGGACCCCGCCACCTTGCGCAGCGTTCGGAACAGCTCCAGCATCAACGGACTGGTACCAACCATTTCCTCTTCACCCGCCGCGGCCCATTTCTGATCGGCCGCTCGCTCAACGGCACGGGACATCCCCACGGCATGACCCAGGCTCACCGCAAAGCGCTGCCCATCGATGGGTAGCGTGTGGTAATCGAAGAAGTGCTCGGCGATCACCCTGGCAAACGTGCTGCTGCTGAACGCGGCCTCCGGGCTGGGCACCAGCCCGATCCACTGCACGAATCGCGCTGACCTTCTCAGCTCTCCGATCGTGTCCGATACCGCATCCACCGCTCCGGGCTCGAGTTTGACCACACCAATCCGTAGGCCCTGGCCTTCAATCGCTTCGCGAGCCTCCTCGACGGAATGGGCCACGTGCATCCTCCAGCCGCCCACGGGCTCCGGCAGTTTAAACTCCTTGGTGGAGGCTCCGGAGCCGGGGTCGAGATATAGGAAAGTGCGTTGGTCGATAGCCATTAGTCCCCAACATTCTTTTAAATTTGTCGGCGCCACCGTGCGTTTCGCACTGCGGGGGCCGTTTTCCGATTTGCGGCAGAGAGCCCAATTAACGATGGCTCAACCCGCTCCCGTCAAGCGCCGATGCCGTTCCACCGCCGCTCTCCGCAATCACGTGGCGGCGACAACCACGCAATGTTACAGCCCAACCAGACTTCGCTCGCTAATTGCTTCCGCCAGCCATCAATACATGCCGCACCCGCACGCCGGCGGCCTTTGCCCAGGGAGATGCTATCACGGCCACCGTCAGTCCCATCTATGCGGCATTAGCCAGCATTACCGACTCCCCATCACCACACGCGGCAGAGCTTTCCGTCGATGACCCTGATGTTGCCGGGGCCACGGCGCTTTCGTTCCTAAGCCACCGCCGTCTCGACTCTCCCTGCAAGCGCCCTCTCACGCCGAGGAATTACGGACTCGCGCACGAAACGTAATCAAACCGCATTTCGGTCTTCTTTCAAATACAACCTATGGCGGGGCTTATGACTGGCGCCCCCACCAGGAAACATTTGCTTGTTTCGTAGATAACGTCTGCCCGCGAAAGGGAAGCTACTGTTCCGTCAGGTTTACACGTTCCTGCCTCAGAAAAACGCTGCGTACTTGGCTCCCCGTATGACCTTTGGCAGTGTTCGGTAACGATACGCCTCACGAAAAGAGAGTATTTGTTTAATTCTTATAGCGCTTTTCGCCACGAAAGCAAAGGTCATGTTTCGTAAGCTTTACACGTCGACGAATAGCTGGCGTATCAACCATCTCGAAACGTTACATGAAATCAATAGGGTGATACTGCTGGCATACACCTTGCTCGGGATTCCCGGCAAACAATAATAATTGAGCAGAAGACAAAAAAATGGAGACGGCCAGTGCTGGGAATGACGAGCGATCGGAGTTGGGTGCGGGGCGAGCACAGCGAGTGCGCTCTGCGCGGAAACAAAGTCGCCGGCGCATTCCTTCTTTTGTTCCTTCTCACTTCTTTCTCGTCCCTCGCGGTCGCCCAGGACCCCGGGACCCTCGACCATGAGGCCGTGTTCGCCGATATCGGCGCGGTCGGCGTCGATGACCAGACGCTGCTCGAAACCCGTGGCACGGGAGAAACTTCTTCCACGGAGGCGGCCGGGCAGCACCTGGCCGTCATCCTTTGGGACGAGCGCGGCAAAGGCTCCAACGGCACGGCCCGCCGCACTGCGGCCGATGTTCAGCGGCCCAACGTTTCGGTGAACGTGGTGATCCGATGAGGCCGCGAACCATGGGAATCCTCGGCAGGTACGGGCTGACGATGGTGGCGCTTGCCCTCGGCGTTGGCGCATCCCTGTCCTTGCCCGCGGCAGCGGCCGATGGCGACATGATCCTGCTGCGCAAAGTCCCCCACCGCTCGGCCTACCGGGAGGCGTATCCCAGCACGGCGCTCACCATGAATCCCCGGCGGCACACCCAGGACGCCCTGGATATGGGCATCGGCCCCGGGGGCATGGTGGCCCGGGAACTGAGCGACGAGGATGCGGGGGCTGTGGCTTCCGGGCACTCGATCGCCGGAGCTACCGCAGCGGGCGGGTTCATTACCCGGTCTTCGGGGTTCGCTCACGCGGGCGGCGTGGCGGCCACGCACTCTGCGACCAGCAGCACGGCATCCACCATGAACTCGGTGATGTCATCGACGGTATCCGCCATGACGTCCGTGACCGGCGGCGCCGGTTCCGCGGTTCAGCGAGCCACCAGCGAACTAACCAATTCTCTGCAGCGCATCTTGGTGCCTGCGAGATAGAACGAGGAGAGGCCGACGTGAACATCAGGCACAGCCTTTCCTGGATGGCGATCCTGGCACTGGCCGCCCCGGCGGCCGTTGCCGGGCCGGAGGACTTCGATTCCGGAATACCCTCTCACGTCACCCAGAGTGTCATCAGCGGCAACGCCCTCGCCAACGTGCAGGGGCGCGCGGCCGTCAATATCGTGGCAGGAGATTCAAACCTCCAGGCCAATACCGCGGCGTTAGCGATTGGGGCAAGCGAGGCCCAGGTGAGCGCCTTGGCGATCAACGTGCAACGCACGGATGCGCGCCAGGCGAATTACCCAGGCCACGCCTTCGCCACCATCGGCGATCGCGCGTTTTCCGGGGCCACCGGCATGGTTTCCATCAACCAGGCCAGCGGCGCCGGCAACGCGCAGTCGAACACCGCGGCGTTTGGCCTGGGATTTGAAGCGGAAGTGGTGGCCGAGAGCGTGCTCGCGGCCACCACTTCCAGGACCGCTCCGGCTGGCGCCGGGGCTGGTGACGGGCGCCTTCGGGGCGTGTCCATCGCGGACACCGCTTTCGATGGCGCCCGGGGACTGGTCCAGGTGAACCAGTCGGCCGGTTCGGGTAACACCACGGCCAACAACTTCGCTCTTCGCGTCCAGGCAGGGGCGAGCAAACCGTAGTCATAACCACTAACCGAAAAGGAGTTTAACACATGAAAAGCAGACTAAAACTGGCCCCTGTGGCAGTGGCGGTGGCGGCGCTGTTTGCCACCCCGGTGATGGCGCAGGAGGCGCCGGACCCGCACCCCAACAATAACATCCTGTCCCTCAACGCGTCCGTGGTCCTGCTCGGTAGCGTGGACGTGATCACTAATCTGGTTACGGTCCGTGGCACCGTGGATGTCGCCGGAGCGATACCCGTCGGCGCCGAGTCCGGCGCTGTCGTCGATACCAAGCAGATGAACGGCGCCAACACCGTCGCGAACGTCCTGGTGCCGAACCGCGCCAGCGCGTCAGACGACGCCATGGGCAGCGCCAGCGGCAACATCGGGCTCAACATCACGGCCGGCGACAACAACCAGCAGACCAACGACGCGGCGCTGTCGGCGGTGGACGCGGAGTTCGTGTTCGCCCATGCCACCTCCTGGGGGCTGCAGGAGAACTCGTTCCAGACCACCGGTTACCAGGGCCAGACCAACGATGCCCGTATCACCGACAACGCGCTGGCCAATGCCGCCGGCAACATCGGAGTCAACGTGTCCGCCGGCAACAACAACCAGCAGGCGAACGCCCTGGCGGCGTCGGTGAACAACTCCGGCACCCTGGCCAAGGCCCGGTCCTACACCCAGCAGGCCAACGGGCACAACGAGACCGCGAATGTGCCGGTGGAGCGCGTGATCACCAACCGCGTCGACGTGACTCTACGGGCCGACCTCCAGGGCGAGTATGCCGGCGGGGGCGCCGGAGAGTATGCAGGCAGCACCGCAGGCGAGTCCTGGCAGCAGAACAACTACTACCCGGACAACTGGGCGGTCAACCCGGACGTCGAGCCGGAGAACCAGCACCCCTTCAGCCCGACGCAGCTGGGGCACAGCGACTTCGACGGCGCGGCTCAGGGCGCGGTGCTCAACCCGTTGCGCCCCGATCCTGACGCGAACGGCACCCCGATCGGCGGCTTCGCCTTCGACAACCGGGGACAGGAAGCGGGCCGGCTCGGCTTCGAAGAGTCCGGAGAAGTGGCGCTGGGTGGCGTTTTGTCGGGCGAGGTGGTCTTTACCCAGACCGTCTTCAACCTCACCACCAACACGGCGTCGCTGGACAGCAACGCGCTGCGCGGCGCCACGGGCAACATCGGCGTCAACATCGCAGCCGGCACCAACAACCAGCAGCGCAACAGCCTGGCCATCGCGGCCGCGCGGGGCGGTGGTGGTGGCAATGGTGGCAATGGCAACGGCACGGAATAAACGCAGCCCGTAACACGGCTAAAGGCGCCGTAACGCGCCTCACTCACACCCCGGCCGGGAAACCGGCCGGGGTTGTTCACAAATTGAAGCTGTAAAGCTTTTGAAACAAGGAGAGGTCATGCGAGAACGCTTGCTCTCGTTCATGGTCGGGGCCTTGCTGGTCTCGACCCTGCTGCTGGCACCCCTCCTTCCGGCCGCGGCGGCCGACATCCAGTTCGGCGGCATCACCCCTGGCGGTCCGGTCTACACCAAGTCCATGCTCAGCCTGCGCGAGCTGCGCTACGTGAACATGGTGGAGCAGCACACGGACTTCAGTTGCGGCGCGGCGGCGCTGGCGACCATTCTGAACTACGCGTACGGCAAGGATCTCACGGAGTACGAGGTCATCGAGGGCATGCTCAAGGTGAGCGACCCCGAGATCGTGCGGGAGAAGGGCTTTTCGCTCCTGGACATGAAACGCTACATCGAGACCTTCGGCATGCGGGGCCGCGGTTACGAGGTGACGCCCGCCACCCTCGAGAAGATAAAGATTCCCGTCATCGCCCTCCTGGACATCAAGGGTTACAAGCACTTCGTGGTCCTCAAGAAGACCCAGGACGGGCGCGTTTATCTGGGCGACCCGGCATTGGGTAACCGCGTCATGAGCCAGGAGGAGTTCGTGGCGGGATGGAACGGCATCGTGTTCGCCGTGATCGGCAGAGGCTTCATCCAGAACACGGTGCTGATCAATCCCCCCGAGCCTCTGACGGCCAAGCGCCTCAAGGGCGTGTACTCGCAGGCCACCACGGCCCAGTTGCTGGAGTTCGGATTCACCCACGCCGATCTTTTCTAGCGTGGAGAAGTAGAAAGCCAACCGAAGGAGAGAACAAAGATGAGGAACAGAAGATGGCTTGAGAAGGAACCGCTTACCGCCAAGACGATCGCTCAGACGGCCGACGCCTCAAGGCGGCTTGAGAAGAAGCTGGTGGCCGCCGCAATCCATGCCGCCCTCGCGGGCGTCCTGGCCATGACGCCTTTCGCGCAGGGTAGCGATCTGCCGGACACCTCGGTCTTCGCCAACGCCCGGGAAGTATCCGACGATATCCTGGGCGACACCCGGGGCAAGTTCGTATCCGGAGGTCGGGTGGTCCGGTTCGGGATCGAGATGGCGTCGAAATGGGAATCCCGCGGCAAGGCGCTGGAGGCCGCGGCCAATCTGCACGTGGATATGTCCCGCAGCACCTCCCGGCCCGACGTGACCTTCACGCCGAGATTCACCGTGGCGGACGCTGATTCTGTTCCCACGCCGGCCTCGGCAACGCGCACGGTGGACGCCGGCAACGGCATCTCCAACGTTTCCGGGGTCGCGCAATCCATCCAGGTCGCCGGCGACGGCGTGAGCGCAGCCAATGACGCCGCCGTGCAGATCGAGATCGGGCCTGGCACCGGATCGGGCTCCTCGGGTCTCCCCGCCCCCGCCGCTGCCACCCAGGCGCAGACCACCCCGTCCGGCGCCGCCCTCAGCGCCAGCGTGGACGCCAACGGGCTTGGGGTTTCCATCACCGTTCCCGGCGCCGGCGAGATCAAGCAACAGATCAGGAGCTCAGCGGCCGGCGGCGGCGGCTTGGCCCAGACGATCTCCATTGCCGGAGACGCGGTCCGTGTTCACAACGCCACGGTTTTGCGCATCGAGATGGCGCGGCCAGACGGGCTAAGCGCGGGCAACGTGCGGGCGGCGTTATCCAACCTGCGGGGCGTTCGGCCCATGGGAATCTTCTGAGAGAGCCCAAATAGGACCGGGCGGAATCCTTCATTGCCAAGTATACGAGGACCGGCGCGGGCCGTGGCCCGCGCCGGTCCTCGTGCGTTGACGCCAAGCGCCAATCTAACCAATATACTCGCCACGCATTCTATCGGAACGCGTCACTTTTCAGGGAGGCCTTCATGAAGAGCATTTTCTTGGCGTTCGCCGCCGCTGCGCTAGCGTTTGGTTCCCCGTTTGGCCTTGCCGCCGACCCCGACCCGGAGACTCTGCTCCAGGAACTCGAGGCGCTCAAGCAAAGCAATGACCGCCAGCGCCAAGAGCTGCGGGAAATGGAGGCCAAGCTCGAGCGGCTGGAAGACCAGTTGCGGGCCATGGGGCTGGGACCCAAGCAGGTCGGGACCCTGGCCCAGGCCGCGCCCGCCCCGGAGCCGCCCGCCGGCAGTGCGGCGCAACCGGCCCGGGA
>Ga0210374_1000009_pt1 | contig 23522 bp, 26 predicted proteins | sample S765metaT_FD_170483 | JGI IMG/M metagenome (GOLD analysis project Ga0210374, IMG submission 170483) | Metatranscriptome of estuarine sediment microbial communities from the Columbia River estuary, Washington, United States - S.765... | ecosystem: Environmental > Aquatic > Marine > Intertidal...
GCGGCGCCGGCGCCGGCGCTTGCGCTGGTCTCCGGGGAGCAGCAGGGCGTTGCGCTCCTCCTTGCCGCCATGCTGGAAACGCTCCCACCACTGCCCGATCTCGCCGGGCAGTTCCCCGCTTTCGCAGCGAAGCAGCAGGAAATCGTAGGCGGCGCGGAAGCGCGGGTGCTCCAGCAGCGTGAACGGCCGGCGCCCGGAGCGGTTCTCAAAACGCGGTTGCATGGACCATATCTCCCGCATCACCGCGTCATAGCGGCGCGGAATCGCGAGCTTCTCTTCCTGGACCGAAAGCACGTCGTCCATGGCCTGGTGCAGCGCCGGGTAAGGCTTGACGCCCCTATCCTGGTAGCCTTTCCACGCCGCCAGCACCTCGTGCCAGAGCAGGGCCGCGAACAGGAAGCCCGGGGACACGGGCTTGTCCTCCTGCAGCCGGCGGTCGGTGTGGGCCAGGGCCAGCATCACGAAGCGCTCGCCCAGGGGCTGCTCGAGAATCACGTCCAGCATCGGCAGCACCCCGTGGTGCAGCCCCTCCTTGCGGAGCCGCAGCACGCATTCCTTGGCGTGGCCGGAGAGTAGCAGCTTGAGCATCTCGTCGAACACCCGGGACGCGGGCACGTTCTGCACCAGGTCCGCCATGCCCTGGATCGGCGCCCGGGTGCCGGGATCGATGACGAGACCCAGCTTCGCCGACAGCCGCACCGCGCGCAGCATGCGGATCGGGTCCTCCCGGTAGCGCTGCTCGGGGTCGCCGATCATGCGCAGCCGCCGCGCCTCGAGATCGGCAAAGCCGTTCTGGTAATCCCAGATCTGCTGGGTGGCCGGGTCGTAGAACATGGCGTTCACGGTGAAGTCGCGTCGCAGGGCGTCCTGCTCCTGGGTGCCGAAAACGTTGTCGCGCAGGATGCGTCCGTGCTCGTCGCGGGAGGAGTGTTCAGTATTTTCCTCGCCGCCGGCCCCGGCGAGGCCGCGGAAGGTGGACACCTCCACCGTCTCCGGGCCGCACATGACGTGCACCAAGCGGAAGCGGCGGCCGATGATGCGCGAGCGGCGGAACGCGGCGTGGATCTCCTCGGGCACCGCGTCGGTGGCGACGTCAAAGTCCTTGGGCTCAAGGCCCAGGGCGAGGTCCCGCACCGCACCGCCCACCACGAAGGCGGCATGGCCCTTGGACTGCAGGGTGGTGGTCACGCGCAGGGCGCAGCGGCTCACGCGCTCCCGGGAGATGCGGTGGCGCTCGAAGGGGATGATCTTGAGCCGGCCGCGGGGCGCGCCCCTCGGGCCGAATACCTTGCGCAGGAAATCGCGGATCATTTAACGAGACGCGACGGGCCTGGAGACGAAGCGCTGGCCCCCCGCGGGCTGGCCGGATTATACACGGGACGGCGCCCCCGGAAGGAAATGGCGCTGGGCGCCCTGGCCGTATTCCTGGAGCTCGCAGCGGAACAGCCGCTCCAGGTTTCCCCGGGTCAGCAGTTCCGGGGTCGGGCCGGCGAGGGCGACGCCGTCACCCGGCAGCAGCAGCACGTGGTCGCAATAGCGGCTCGCCCAGAGCGTGTCGTGCAGCACCATGGCCACCGCGCAGCCCGCCAGCGCGAGACCGCGGAATATCTCCATGGCCTCCAGCTGGTGGCGCAGGTCCAGGTGCTGGAGCGGCTCGTCCAGCAGGTAGACATTCGGGGCCTGGGCCAGCAGCAGGGCGATGCGTGCCCGCTGCCGCTCTCCCCCGGAAAGCGTCGCCAGGGGACGCTGCGAGAGACCCGCGAGGTCCACCGCGCCCAGGGCACGCTCGGCCCGTTCCAAGTCATCGGCGCCCCAGCCAAAGAGGCTGTGGGCATGGGGATGCCGGCCCAGCAGCACGTACTCCTGAAGGCTTCCCCAGAAGGTGCCGGGCTCGTCCTGCAGCAGGAAGCCCAGCTCGCGGGCCATTTCCCGGGGCGCGAATCCCCCGATGGGGCGCCCGCCCAGCTTCACGCCGCCCCCCTCCGGCGCGCGCAGCCCGCCCAGGGTATGCAGCACCGTGGTCTTGCCGGAGCCGTTCATGCCGAGGATGCCCCAGCATTCTCCGGGACGGATTTCGAGCGCCAGGTCCTTGGCCAGCAGCCTGCCGGGGAAACCCACCTCGAGCCCGGCGCAAGCGAGCATCATCGTCCCCGGGGCAGCAGCAACAGCAGCAGGGGCACGCCCATGAGGGCGGTGAGCACGCCCACCGGCAGTTGCTGGGGCGCCCACAGGGTGCGCGCCGCGGTGTCGGCCAGGGTGAGGAAACCGCCGCCCAGCAGGGCGCACATGGGAAGCAGCCAGCGATGGTCGGTGACGCCCAGCAGGCGCAGGGCGTGGGGCACCAGCAATCCCACGAAGCCGATGCTGCCCCCGAGCAGGACCGCGGCCGCGGTGCCCAGGGAGGCGGTGAAGTAAACGCCGACCTGGAGCGGCAGCACCGCCACCCCGAGGGTCCGCGCCTTGAGCGGACCGAGCGCAAGCACGTTCAGGCTGCCGGCGAAAGCCAGCCCCAGGGCCGACAGCGCGGCGAGCGCGATCCAAGCCGGGAGCGGCGCCTGGGCCTGGGAGAGGTCCCCCATGAGCCAGAACAGCATGCCCTTGACCCCAGCCTCGGGAGCCAGGGTGAGCAGCAGGCTCACCAGGGCGCCGCACCCGGCCGCCAGCACCACGCCGGTGAGCAGCAGCCGGTAGATGTTCCAGTCGCCGGCACGGAAGCTGAGCAGGAACACGATTCCCACCACCGCCAGCGCCCCGCCGCCTGCGCCCGCCCCCATGGCCACGGCCCCGGCGCCCGCCAGCATGGCCCCCAGCGCCCCCACCGCGGCCCCGCCGGAGATGCCCAGCACGTAGGGATCGGCCAGGGGATTGCGCAGCAGCACCTGCAGCAGCGCACCGGCCTGGGCCAGCAGGGCGCCGCAGGCGAAAGCGGCGGCCGCCCGCGGCAGGCGCAGCTTCCAGACGATGTCGCCCTCGACGCCGGCGGCGCTTCCCGCCAACGCCCCCCATACGCGGCCGACGGGGATTTCAACGCTGCCGAACAGCGCGCTCACGAATACGCTTCCCAGGGCCAGCAATACCAGCGCGGCAAGCAGGAAGGATCGGGGCATGGGGCGGAGAAGAGTCGAGGACGCCGAGGGAACTTCAAGCCATGGCCACGGGTTGCGGACGCGCGTTTCGCGGCATTCCCGCTATTCCCTGAGGCTGATGATCTCCCAGCCGTGGTGTTCAGCGTGGGCGCGCAAGGTGTCGTCGGGATCCACGGCCACCGGCCGGGTCACTTTGCCGAGCAGGGGCAGATCGTTCAGGGAGTCGCTGTAGAAACAGCTCTCGGCCACGTCGCTCCAGCGCAGGCGGCGGTTTCCCAGCCACGCTTCCAGCCGTGTCACCTTGCCCTCCCGGAAGCTCGGCACGCCGCGCACCTTGCCGGTGAACTCTCCGTCCATCACCTCGGGCTCGGTGGCGATGAGATTCTCGACGCCGAAAATTCGCGCGATGGGCTCGGTGACGAAGCGGTTGGTGGCGGTGACGATGGCGCACAGGTCTCCCCGGTCCCGGTGGCGGTCCACCAGGGCCCGGGCCCGGGGCAGGACGATGGGGCGGATCTTGTGCTGCATGAACTCCTGGTGCCAGGCATCGAGCTGGGCCCGGGTATGGCGCGACAGGGGCTTGAGCTGGAAATCCAGGAACTCATGGATGTCCAGGGTGCCGTCCTTGTACTGCTGGTAAAATTCCATGTTACGCGCCTCGTACACTTCCCGGTCGAGGACGCCCTGCTCGATCAGGAACTGCGCCCACTCGAAGTCGCTGTCGCCTGCGATGAGCGTGTTGTCGAGGTCGAACAGGGCGAGGCGCATGGGCAACAATAAGAAGCCGCGGTGAGCGGAAGACTGGCAAGTATAACCAAGGCCGCCGGACGCGATGAATCTGCCGGACAACCTGCTTTCCCCGGGGTGGCTGTGGGCCGGCCACGGCCTGTTCGTCCTCGCCCTCCTCTACGCGCTGCGCTTCGCGCCCTGGCGCCGGCTGCGGCGGCCGGACCAGCTCCACCTCTGGCTCGGCGCCGTGGTCACGCTCATGGTGCTGTGGAACATCAAGACCGGCGTCCAGCCCGGACTCAACTTTCACATGCTGGGGGCCACCGCCCTGGCCCTGATGTTCGGCCCGGCGCTGGCGGTGATCGGCATGACCCTGGTGCTGCTGGGAACCACCCTCGCCGGATTCAGCGGCGTGTGGACCTTCTCCCTGAATGCACTGATCATGGGCGTGCTGCCGGTGGTGGTCAGCCATGCCGTCTACCGCCTGGCCGACACCCGCCTGCCGAACCACCTCTTCGTCTATGTGTTCGTGAACGGCTTTTTCGGCAGCGCCCTGGCCATGGCCACGTCGGGGCTCGCGGCCACCACGCTGCTGGCGGCCTCCGGCGCCTATCCCGCCGCCTACCTCTACGGCGAGTACCTGCCGTTCTTCGTCCTGCTGGGATGGTCGGAGGCCATGCTCACGGGAATGGCAGTGACCCTGATGGTGGTGTATCGCCCGGCCTGGATCGGGACCTTCGACGACGCCCGCTACCTGCGCAACAAGTAGCCGCAGTTCCTCAAAGTCCCGGCGCGAACCGCGCCCGGAGAAGACGATCGAGGCTGCCTGGGGGATCGACCGTTGCTCCGGAAGAGCTGTCGCCCGCCGGTGGCCGCGTCGCGCAGAACCGGACCTGGTCACCAAGGGACAGGCCTTCGGGCGCACGGCTTTCGCGGATTCCCCTAAACTGGCCTGCATGGATTCCGCTGCCTTGCCGCTCGAGCGCTTTATTCCCGATCCCGAGGTCACGGAGCGGTTCGAAACAACCGTCCGGGCGCCGGCTCATCTCGTGATGGAGGTTGCCGCCCATTTCGACATGCAGTCCTTAACGTTTGTCAAAGTCATCTTCTGGCTGCGGGAAAAGCTGATGCGGGCTTCCCCCTCCGGACCTCGCAAGCCGCAGGGCATTCTGGAGGAGACGAAATCATTGGGATGGGGCCTTCTGGCCGAGCAGCCAGGAAGGCTCGTGGTCTGCGGGGCGAGGTGCCAGCCGTGGCTGCCCAATGTGAAATTTTCAGCCCTGGCTCCCGGCGATTTCACCGCATACGCCGAACCGGACCAAGTAAAGATCGCGTGGACCCTGGAGACTGAGGAGATAGGCCCGGCGACGACGCGGTTTGCCCAGGAGACGCGTGCGGTGGCAACCGACGAGCATGCCCGTCTCAAATTTCGACGCTATTGGCGATGGGCGCGCTTCGGGATCATCGCGATCCGCCTCCTCATGATGCCCGCGGTCCGGCGGGAGGCGGAGCGGCGCTGGGCTGCCGACAAAGGCAATCCCGGTTAACTTGCCAATGGTCCCATTACCGCCAGGAGCGCCCGGCCAAGCTGCTGCAGAACTTGCCTCGCCATGAGGCGCCGATCAAGTTGGTTTCCAGGGTGAAGGCCAGCCCGGTCGTGGGGCGCCACCTGGAGGACGGTCAAGTATGGACTGACAGTGAGGGTCGTCTGTGGGGTATGGACAAGATTCGGATAACGGCCGTCCTGCTTCCGGCATTTGGATTGGCACCGCACACCTACGCGTCCGTTGCGGAAGCATCCTCGTTCCATGCGGGGCTTTGGTCGCTTTCTCCTTGTATCGCCGGAGCGATGCTGTTGTGGCGGTTTCGCCTTCCCTGCGCCGCGGCTGGAGCATAGGCTCTTCCAGCCACCCTGGACTTCGGAACCGTCTACGCCGTGTTCGTTGCCCCCCAGGGTTCCAATCCCCCCCGGGATTGATGGTCACGCCGCTTTGGAACCTCTTGTGCCTGCCGGCGGCATTCCGGGCTGGCGGCTGGTTAAGCGATCGCGCGGGGTTGCTACCGAACCAAGCGGCTGACGGCGACGCGGCGTGGCCCTCTGCATTCTCATGCGGAATTCTTCGACAACGTTGAGGGGCCGGTTCCGGTCGAGAATGAATTTCAAACGAGAGGTATTCGATGCGAGGTAAGACATGAACAGGATTTTCGCGGCATTGGCGGTCGCTCTGACGCTGACTGCAACGGCCTCGTCAGCGGCCGCACCCGCGGACCGGGAACGGACCGTCCGGCAGGTCCGGTTCGCCAAGGGAACTACGTCCACCGTCATCAAAGGCAACGTGAAGGGCCACAACTATGTCGATTACCTACTGCCGGCAAGCGCCGGCCAAACCCTCAAGGTAGGCATGCAGGTCAGCAATCTGGCGAACCATTTCAACATCAATGCGCCGGACTCGGGAGATGTTTCAATGTTCATTGCCGGTGGCGGCAGCAAGGTATTCGAGGGCATGTTGCCGGCCGACGGGACGTATACGATCCGGGTCTATTTGATGCGTTCAGCGGCCCGCCGAAACGAGGGAAGTGACTATTCGCTGTCGGTCTCGATCGAGGGCAAGCCGCTGAAGCCCGTTTCAGACAAGATCGATGCAACCATTCCCGGAACGCCCTATCACGCCAGCACCACGGTCAAGTGCATGCCGGCCTATTCGAAAGTCAGGGAATGCCCGGCCTATGTCGTCCGCCGCAGTTTCGACGGCACGGCAACCGTCGAGATTCGATGGGATCACGACTCGAAGCGCCGCATCCTCTTCATCAAGGGAAAACCGGTGGCAGCGGACGCGGCCACGCCGTTCGCTTTCACGAAAAATGGCGATCAAAACATCATCGATTTCGGCAGCGATGAACGCTTCGAAATCCCGGACGCGCTGATTTTCGGTGGTTGAAGCGCCAGTGTATCCGAAGGGGTGGCCGACAGACCCGGAGCGGTCGTGGAGCACGAGGCACGGGACGCTCCCTTGTACTGCAATCCGCGAACGCCCGCTCAGGGTCGTTAGGCTCGCCACGCTCCGGGCACGCCGCAACCGAGAACGCTTGATAATTCCCGGCTGCGACGCGGTTGCCGGCCGCTCATTGCCCCCGAGGCTCCAGGTCCAGGGGCGCCTGGATCAGCTCCCGCAGCAGGGGCAGGGACACCGGGCGCTTGGTCTCCAGGGAGTGGCGGTCCAGGGCGTCCACCACGCCCATGAGCCAGGGCAGGTCCCGCCGGCCGTGGCGCAGCAGGTAGTCGGTGACTTCGCCGGGAAGCTGGAAGCCCCGGGCCGCCGCATGGCGCTCCATGGCGCGGGCCTTCTCTGCGTCCGACAGGCCGTGCAGCTCGTACACCAGCCCCCAGCCGAGGCGCGTCACCAGGTCGTTGCGAAGCCCGAGTCGCGCGGGAGGCACGTCGCCGCTGGTCACCAGCACGCCGTGCCCGCCATCGCGCATCCGGTTGCAGAGATGAAACAGCGACTCCTGGGCTGCGGGGGTCAGGCGGTGAACATCGTCCACCGCCACGCAATCCGCCGCCTCGAGGCCGGGACCGATCACGGCGCCCTCCGGCACGCAAAGGTAGCTTCCCGAGCGGCCCGTGGCGCGGAAGGCATCCGCCAGGGCCCGCAACAGGTGGCTGCGGCCGCTGCCGGGCGCCCCCCACAGGTAGACGAAGCGCTCCCGCTCGGTGCCCGCGAGCAGACCGCGCAACACGCTCATCGCTTCCTGGTTGCGCCCCGGGACGAAGCTGTCCAGGGTCGGAGGTGTCTCGGGAAGAATGTCGAGGATCAACTGCATTGCTGAGGCGGAACGCGCACCGGGTCTTCGAGGCATCATTATAAGGGCGGGACGCCGCAGCCTCGATGCGACGCGTCGCATTTCCGTTAGAATGTGGGGCCTCGTCTTTCCTTCCCGTTGTGGAGCAATCCCGTGACCGCTGATCCGAGCCGCCTGACCTACCGCGACGCGGGCGTGGACATCGATGCCGGTGACGCGCTGGTGGAGCGCATCAAGCCCTTCGCCAGGCGCACTCTGCGGCCGGAGGTGCTGGGAGGCATCGGCGGCTTCGGCGCCCTGTTCGAGATTCCGAAGAAATTCCGCAACCCGGTGCTGGTCTCCGGCACCGACGGCGTCGGCACCAAGCTCAAGCTCGCGTTCCAGATGAACCAGCACGACACCATTGGCATCGACCTGGTGGCCATGAGCGTCAACGACATCCTGGTGCAGGGAGCGGAGCCCCTGTTCTTCCTGGACTACTTCGCCTGCGGCAAGCTGGACGTTGCCACCGCGGCCGACGTGATCAAGGGCATCGCCCGCGGCTGCGAGCTTGCCGGGTGCGCCCTCATCGGCGGCGAGACCGCGGAGATGCCCGGCATGTACCCCGAGGGAGAGTACGATCTCGCCGGCTTCGCGGTGGGCGCCGTGGAGCGCGATCGCATCATCGACGGCGCGGCGATCCGGGCCGGCGACGCGGTGCTCGGCCTCGCCTCCAGCGGGCCCCACTCCAACGGCTATTCCCTGATTCGCCGCATCGTGGCGCATTGCGGCGCCGACCTCGCCGCCGATTTTCAGGGGCGGCCCCTGGGGGAGGTGCTGCTGGAGCCCACGCGCATCTATGTGAAGCCGCTGCTGGCGCTGATGGAGGCGCTGCCGGTCAAGGGCCTGGCCCACATCACCGGCGGCGGGCTGGTGGAAAACATTCCGCGCATCATCCCCGAGAGCCTTACGGCGGCCGTCGATCCCGGGGCCTGGCCGCTGCCCGCGGTGTTCCGCTGGCTCCAGCAGCAGGGCAACGTCGCCGACGCGGAAATGCGCCGGGTGTTCAACTGCGGCGTTGGCATGGTGGTGGTGATCGGCGCCGAGCACGCCGATGCCGCGCTCACCCGGCTTGCGGACGCCGGAGAGACCGCCTGGCGCATCGGCACCATTCGCGCCCGCGCTCCGGGCGAGCCCCAGACCATGATGGAGTGAGCGGCCCGTGCAGCGGCTCGTGGTCCTGATCTCGGGGCGCGGCAGCAATATGGAGGCCCTGGCCCGCGCGGGACTCGCGGCGGAGATCGCTTTGGTGATCAGCAGCGACCCCGACGCCACCGGGTTGGAACGGGCCAAGCGGCTGGGACTTCCCACCCAGGTGCTCGATCATCGGGAATACGAATCCCGCGACGATTTTGACGCCGCCCTCGGCGATGCTATCGCCGCCCGGGACCCGGATCTGGTGGCGCTGGCCGGATTCATGCGCATCCTGACGCCGGCATTCGTCGCCCGCTTCGAGGGAAAGCTGCTCAACATCCACCCCTCCCTGCTCCCGGCTTTTCCCGGGCTGCGCACCCACGACCGCGCCCTGGAGGAAGGCGTGCGCGTCCACGGCTGCACGGTCCATTTCGTCACTCCCGATCTCGACCACGGGCCCATCGTGATCCAGGCCGCGGTGCCGGTGCTGGAAGGCGACACCGGGGAAACGCTGGCAGACCGGGTGCTCGCCGAGGAGCACCGCATCTACCCCCAGGCCATCCGCTGGTTCCTTTCCGGGCGGGTGCGCCTGGCGTCCGGCCGGGTGGTGTTTCGCGAGCCTCCTCCCGCCGGCGCAGCCGTGCTCTACTCACCTGGCCTCGATAATTGACGCCCGCCGGAATTCCTCGCCCGGCGGCGGCTCTAATCCCTGACACCGTGGGCACCATCGCGCACCCGCTGCTTACCGTTCGATACCGCCGGCGCACCCTGGCGCTGGCGCTGGTGGCCTCCCTCGTCCTTCATCTGGGGATGATCGCCGGAACCCCGCGATTTCATCTCGGAGCGGAGCCGGAAGCGCCAGAGCCGGAGCCCATCATCGCGCGGCTGCTGGTGCCGCCGGCGGCGCAACCTCCGCCCTCCCCTACGCAACAGAACCCCAAGCGAAGGCCAAGGGCATCCGCCATGAAGACAGCGAAGAAACCCTCAGCGCCGGCCCGCGACGCCGTCGCCATGGCGGCGCCGGCGCCGGTTCAGGCGACGGCGTACCCGGAGGAGCCCGCCCCGCGGGAGGAACTGCAGCCGATCGCCGGCGTTCCCTACGCACAGCAGGTCCCGGAGCCGCCGCCGCTCGCCATCTCCCTGCCGGAGAGCGCGAAACTCGAATACCTGGTCTACTACGGCGACGACGGGTTCCAAGCGGGACGCGCGCTCTATCTTTGGGAGATGGCCGGCGACCGCTACGTCCTCTACAACATGGTGGAAGCCACGGGCGTGGTGTCCCTGTTCCTGCGCGGACAGCTGGTCCAGGAAAGCGCCGGGCAGGTGCTGGCCGACGGCCTGCGTCCCGAGCGCTACCTGGTCCAGCGGGGAACAGCCAGCCGCAGCGAAACCGTGGATTTCGACTGGAACGCCGGGACCGCCGTGCTGGCCCGGGGAGGCGCCTCGGCGCCGGCGCAGCTTCTCCCTGGCGTGCAGGATCCTGCCAGCGTCATCCAGCAATTGGCATTCTTCGTCGCCCATGGCGCCGGCAGCCATCCGGTGGTGGTGGCGGACCCGCGCAAGATCCGGCAGCACGAGGTGCAGATCGTGCGGCGGGAGATGCTGGAAACGCCGATCGGACCCCTCGCGACCATCCACCTGCGCAAGGAGATCAGGGAGGACGCGGCCCGGGTGGATGTGTGGCTCGCCACCGAGCGCTTCCTGGTGCCGGTGAAGGTGCGGTTCCGGGACCGGCGCGGAAAACTGTTCGAGCAGGTCGTGTCTTCCCTGTCGGTCCGCGGCCCGCAATGAGGCCGATTCCGCCGCTGCTCGCTTCCGCCGCCGCCGCGCTCACCCAGCTGCTGAATCCCGAGGGCCCCGCGGACGCCCTGCTGCGCGCCTTCTTCCGGGACCATCACAACCTGGGAGCCCGGGACCGCGCCTTCATCGCCGACACCTGCTATGGAGTGCTGCGCCACCTGTTTTCCCTGCGGGAGCTGGCGGGAGAGGCCGGTGCCCGCCGGCTGGCGCTGGCCTACCTTTCCCGCTGGGGCGGCCAGAGCCTGCGGGACCTGGAAGCCTGCCTCAAGGGAGACGAGGGGGAATGGCTCGCGTCCCTCAAGGGGCGGCGGGAAGCGGAACTCCCGCTCTTTGCCCGGGCCGAGCTGCCGCCATGGGTCATCGAGCGCCTGCTGCCGGCGCTGGGCGAGGAGCAGGTCCTGGCCCTGGGTCGTTCCCTGCAGCAGCCGGCCCCCATGGACCTGCGCGTCAACACGCTGCTCGCCAGGCGCGACGAAGTGGTGCAGCGCCTCGCTGCCGACGGCATCGACGCCGAGCCCACGCCCTGGTCTCCGGTGGGCGTGCGCCTGGACGACAAGCCCGCCATCAACCGCCATCCCCTGTACCTGGAGGGCAAGGTGGAAGTGCAGGACGAGGGCAGCCAGCTGCTGGGCTTCCTCACCGGTCCGCGCCGCGGCGAAATGGTGGTGGACTTCTGCGCCGGCGCCGGTGGCAAGTCCCTGCTCATGGGCGCCCTCATGCAGTCCCACGGCAGGCTGTACGCGTTCGACGTGTCGGACCGGCGCCTCGCGGGCCTCAAGCCGCGCCTCAAGCGCTCCGGGCTTTCCAATGTCCATCCCCAGCGCATCGACAGCGAGAACGACGCCAAGGTCAAGCGCCTGGCGGGAAAGATCGACCGGGTGCTGGTGGACGCGCCATGCAGCGGGCTGGGAACCCTGCGGCGCAATCCCGATTTCAAGATCCGCCAGACGCCGCAGACCGTGGCCGAGCTTGCGGTCAAGCAATCCAGGATCCTCCAAGGCGCGGCCCGGCTGGTGAAGCCCGGCGGAAGGCTGGTGTACGCCACCTGCAGCTTTCTGCCCGAAGAAAACGAGGCCATCGTCGAGGAGTTCCTGGCGCGGCAGAAGGAATTTGACCTCCTCGACTGCGGCGAATTGCTCGCCGCCCAGAAGATCGGGCTGGAAAGCGGCCGGTTTCTGCGGTTGCTGCCCCATATCCACGGCTGCGACGGCTTCTTCGCCGCGGCGCTTGTCCGCGCTGGCGCCGGGTGAGACGGGCGCTCATCACCGGGGTCTGGCTCGCCCTTGCCGTGGGACCGGCGCTGTCCCGGGCGCCGGCGAGCGACCCGCTGCCGGCGGCGGGAACCGTCCAGGTGCTGTTTACCCCGGGGGACGCGGCCGATGACGCCATCATTTCCACCATCGACGCCGCCCGGCGCGAAGTGCTGGTCCAGGCCTTCACCTTCACCCACCGGCGCATCGCCTCGGCCCTGATCCGCGCCCAGCGCCGCGGACTGCGGGTCGAGGTCATTTCCGACGCCCAGCAGGCGGCTTCGGTTCCCAACGGCGTGTTGCCCAACCTTGCGCGGGCCGGCGTGCCGGTGTTCCTGGATGCCGAACACGACAGCGCCCACAACAAGGTGCTGGTGCTGGATCCCGCCGCCCCCGGCGCAACGGTGATCACCGGGTCCTTCAACCTCACCTACTCCGCCCAGTCGCGCAACGCGGAGAACATCGTGATCTTTCGCGGGCATCCGCAACTGGCCGCGGAGTATGCCGAGAATTGGCAACGGCACCGGATACACGCCGCACCCTTCGTCCCTTAATTAACCCCAACGCCATGAACGTTTATTGACGGGGGGTGTCCATAACTATAGAGTGCAGTCTCGCTTTCCCCTCCCCTAAGGACCATAACTTAATGATTTCCGGGATTTTTGATCTGCCCTGGTGGGGCTATGTGCTGTTCACCCTGGCGGTCACCCACGTCACCATCGCGTCGGTCACCATCTTTCTGCATCGGCACCAGGCCCACCGGGCCCTGGATCTGCATCCGATCGCCAGCCATTTCTTCCGTTTCTGGCTCTGGCTCACCACCGGCATGGTAACCAAGGAATGGGCGGCGATTCACCGCAAGCACCACGCCCGTTGCGAAACCCCGGAAGATCCCCACAGCCCCCAGGTGCTCGGCATCCGCAAGGTGCTGCTGGAGGGCGCCGAGCTGTATCGCAGGGAATCGCTGAATCAGGAAACGCTGGAAAAGTTCGGCCACGGCACGCCCGATGACTGGCTCGAGCGCAATGTTTATGCGCGCCGGTCCACTCTCGGCATCGGCTTGATGCTGGCGGTGGATGTGGTCCTGTTCGGGCCCATCGGCCTCACCATCTGGGCGGTGCAGATGGCGTGGATTCCGGTCACGGCCGCGGGAATCATCAACGGCATCGGCCACTACTGGGGCTATCGCAACTTCCAGCCCGAGGACGCCAGCGCCAATATCGTTCCCCTCGGGATCATCATCGGGGGCGAGGAGCTGCACAACAATCACCACGCCTATCCGTCGTCGGCCAAGCTCTCGAGCCGCTGGTTCGAGTTCGACATCGGCTGGATGTATATCCGGATCCTGGAGGCGCTCGGGCTGGCCCGCGTGAAAAAGGTGGCGGCCAGGGTAAAGATGGAGCCCGGCAAGGCCCAGTGCGACCTGCAGACCCTGCAGGCGGTCCTCACTCACCGCTATGACGTGCTGGCCCGCTACTCCAAGTCGCTGCAGCGCGCGTATGCCCAGGAGCGGAGCAAGCTCGCTTCGGCAAAGAACCGGTTGAGCGCGAGCACGGTGCGGCGGCTGATGCTCGCGGACCCCGCCTCGCTGACCCCGCCCCAGCAGGAGCGCCTGCGAAGCCTGCTCACCGGGAGCAAGGTGCTCGCCACGGTGTACAACATGCGCCAGGAACTATGCGCCATTTGGGCCCGCTCCACCGCCTCCCGCGACCAGCTGGTGAAGCAGCTCGAGGACTGGTGCCGGCGGGCCGAGGCCAGCGGCATCGCCGCCCTCCAGGAATTCAGCCGAAATCTTCGCTGCTACGCCTGACCCTCCCCGGCCAAAAAAAAGCCCGCGAATGCGGGCTTTTTTGTTGATGCGTCGGCCGGTTACTTCAGTTTTGTCTCTTTGTACTTCACGTGCTTGCGGGCCTTGGGATCGTACTTGAGGATCTCAAGCTTCTCCGTCATGGTCCGCTTGTTCTTGGTGGTGGTGTAAAAATGACCGGTCCCCGCCGAGGATTCCAGCTTGATCTTTTCCCGTCCCGCCTTGGCCATGGAGTGCCTCCGTTCAAACGTGCTGGCCGCGGGCGCGAAGGTCCGCGAGCACCGTCTCGATGCCTTTTTTGTCGATCAGGCGCAACCCGGCGTTGGTGACGCGCAGTCGCACCCAGCGTTTTTCGCTCTCCACCCAGAACCTGCGATATTGCAGGTTGGGCAAGAAACGCCGCTTGGTCCTGTTGTTGGCGTGGGAAACCACGTTCCCGGTCATCGGTTTTTTGCCGGTGACTTGGCAGACTCGTGCCATAATGCCCGCTCCAGATGCTTGAGAAAGTGGCGGATTATGCCATGAATCCGGCACCACGCTCAACCTGTGGCGGGCCCGCCCCCGGGTCCCGGCACCGCGCGAACAGCCTGAAAAATGCGGACCGGCGGCTAACGGTCGTTCCCGGCAACGGCGAATTTTCAGGCGGAGCGCTTCGCGGGGCAGGTGCTGATGCCGAAAATGGCGTAGGCCGGGCAGAAATTGATCAGGCCGGTTGCCAGGAAAACGACACCGATCCAGGTCCAGGGCGCGCCGATTCCGGCGATTGCCAGTCCGATCAGCACCAGGCCCGCCACGATGCGCAGAATCTTGTCGATGCCACCCACGTTTGCTTTCATCTCATGCCTCTTAAAGTACCGGGTTGGGAATGGAGGGCATTGGACCACGGCCCCTGACCCGCGATCTGTAACCTAGGTTACACAGGCGGGACGACGGCCGCCAACCGCGTCACGGCAGTCTCGGGCCACCTGCGCTAGACTCCAAGGCCATGCGGCTCTCCGGTTTCCTTCAGTACGTTGCCATCCTGGTCGGCGCCATCGCCATGTTCGCTGGCGATTTTTTCTCGACGCCCAAGGCGTTTCACCTGGGGCTGTTCCTGGTGGGTGCGGGCATCGGCGCGGGGGGCCTCGAAGCCGTCTTCACCCGCCAAATGAGCCTGCGTGTCACCGCGGACGGAAGCGCGGAAAACGACGGCGCGCCCGCAGTCCTCTGGGGCATCCTGGTGCTGACGGTGGGGGCCGCGATCGCGGGAGCCGCCTACCTTCTGGAGGCGGGGCGCGGCGCGGCCGCGGTGAACGGGATCGCGCGCCACCCGGGTCCCGCCCTCACGGCGCTGGGCGTTTTCTTCTCCGGCGCCGGAGCGCTGCTGGTGATCGATCTCCGGGACCGCGGGGCGAACGGCTGGACGCGCCTCGCGCGGTTCGCGCGGGTCTGCTCCGGCGCAGCCCTCGCCCTTGCGGGCGTCACCGGGGTTGCCCTCGGCGCCTGGGGATGGCTGAATCCCCCTGTCTTCGAGCGCTTTCTGCGCACCTTCGCAGCCGCGTTTTCGTGACGTGCGGTTTCGGGCGCTCCCGAATTCCGGGATCGGCGCGTCACAGCAGCCCGCGCTCAGCGAAGGAAAGGCAACCGTTCCCGGCAACGACGAAGTGATCCAGCACCTTCACGTCCACCAGGGCCAGCGCCTGCTTCAGCGCCTGGGTCAGCGCCTGGTCGGAGCGGCTGGGCTCGGCGATTCCCGAAGGATGATTGTGGGCGAAGATCAGCGCGCCCGCGTTGTGGTGCAGGGCCCGCTTCACCACCTCCCGGGGATAAACGCTGGTCTGGGTGAGGGTGCCGCGGAACAGTTCCTCCACCGCGATGACCCGGTTCTGGGCATCCAGGAACAGGGCCATGAATACCTCGCTCTCGAGGGCCTGGAGTCGCAGGCGCAGGTAGTCCCGCACCGCCCCGGGAGAAGTGAGGACATCGCGCTCCCGCAACTCGGCGTTAAGAAGCCGCAGCACTATTTCCTGGATCGCCCGCAGCAACACCGACTTGGCGCTTCCCAGTCCCTTGAACTGGTCCAGGGCCTCCGGCGTGGCCGCGAACAAGCCGGGCAGCCCTCCGAATTGGCGCAGGACGTCCTGCCCGAGCTGCACCGCGCTCCGGCCCTTGGTCCCGGTGCGCAGGAAGATCGCCAGCAGTTCGGCGTCTGACAGCACCTCGGCGCCCTTGGCCAGCAGCTTTTCCCGGGGACGATCGTCCGCCGGCCAGTCCCTTATGGTCATGTCATAGGCTCCGGAAGCAGCATAACGCGCGGACCCAAGTTTCGGGAAGCGGGGGATTCCATTAAACTCTGCCCAATTCCCGCGGCGTCGATTCTTCCATGGCCGACAATCCCACACGGACCGTGCTGCTCGGTCTAACCGGCGGCATCGCGGCCTACAAGGCCGCGGAGCTCGCGCGGCTGCTGATCCAGGACGGATTCACGGTGCAGGCGGTGATGACCGCGGCGGCCACGCGCTTCGTTACTCCCGCCACGCTGCAGGCCCTCACCGGGCGCCCGGTGCACACCGACCTGTGGGATGCCAGCGTGCCCAACAGCATGGCCCACATCGACCTCTCCCGGGACGCGGACCTGATCCTGGTGGCTCCGGCGAGCGCCGATTTCCTGGCCAAGCTGGCGGGCGGCCTAGCCGACGACCTGCTCTCGACGCTCTGCCTCGCCCGGGACTGCCCCCTCATGGTGGCGCCGGCCATGAACCGTCAGATGTGGGAGCGGGCCGCCACCCGGCGCAACATCGCCACCCTGGAGAAGGACGGCGTGACCATCCTGGGACCCGCCAGCGGCGACCAGGCCTGCGGCGAGACCGGCATGGGCCGCATGATCGAACCGGATGCACTGCTGCAGGCCGTGCGCGGATTCTGTCAGCCCAAGGTGCTGGAAGGACGCCGGGTGCTGATTACCGCGGGCCCCACTTTTGAGGCGGTGGACCCGGTGCGCGGCATCACCAACCGCAGCTCCGGCAAAATGGGCTATGCCATCGCCCAGGCGGCACTGGATGCGGGCGCCCGCGTGACCCTGGTTTCGGGGCCGGTTTCTCTGGCGCCGCCCGCCGGCGCCAAGTCGGTGAACGTGGTGTCCGCAACCGAGATGTTCGAAGCGGTGAAGAAAGAAGTGAAAGATGCCGACGTGTTCATCGGCGTCGCCGCGGTGGCCGACTACCGCCCGGTAAAAGCGAGCGGCGAGAAGATCAAGAAGACCCGGGGCCACGTCACGCTGGAGCTCACCCGCAACCCCGACATCCTTGAATACGTGGCGGGCCTGCCGCAGCCGCCGTTCTGCGTGGGATTCGCCGCGGAAAGCGAGCACCTGGAGGCCTATGCCCAGGAAAAGCGGAAGAAGAAGAAGGTTCCCCTGCTGGCGGCCAACCTGGCCCAGACCGCCATCGGCGGCGCCGAGAACGAGTTGATCCTGTTCGACGACGACGGGCGGCACGAGCTGGCGCGGGCGCCCAAGGAAGTGATCGCGCGGCAGCTGGTGGAGCACATCGCCAGGCTGCTGGCCCCGAAGCACGGCGGGAAAAGCGCTCGCTCCCGGAAGAAATGAACGCCGCGCCTGGAAACGCCCTTTACGGACTTCTCAAGGCCGGCGCCCCGGCGGCCATCTTCCAGCCAAACGACGAATGAAGAAAATCGACGTCAAGATCCTGGACCCCCGCCTCAGGCAGCATCCGCCGAGCTACGCCACCGCCGGCTCCGCCGGCCTGGACCTGCGGGCCTGCATCGAGCACGTGATGACCATTCAGCCCGGCCAGGCGGACCTGGTGCCCACCGGCATCGCCATCCACCTGGAGGACCCGGGGCTCGCCGCCATGATCCTTCCGCGCTCCGGCCTCGGCCACAAGCACGGCATCGTGCTCGGCAACCTGGTCGGTCTGATCGACTCCGATTACCAGGGCCAGATCTTCGTCTCGGTCTGGAACCGAGGACACGCGGCGTTCATGCTCAATCCGCTGGAGCGGATCGCGCAGCTGGTGGTGGTGCCCGTGGTCAAGGTGGCCTTCAACGTGGTGGACGATTTCGACGAGAGCCATCGCGGCAGCGGCGGCTTCGGCAGCACCGGCCGTCACTGATCCCGCAACCCGCGCCATGATCGCCTTCAACCGCGGGACCCGGATTGCGCTGACGGCGCTCTCGCTGTTGCTGGTCGCGCTGCCGGGCGTTGCCGAGTCCCCCCAGCGCGGGCTGAAAGTCATCGAGCTCGACGTCGCGGGCCACAAGCTCGACGTGGAGGTGGCGGCGACTCCCGAATCCCGCTCCCAGGGACTGATGCATCGCCGGATGCTGCCCGAGAACCGGGGCATGCTGTTCGTGTTTCCCGTGGCCACGGTCCAGAGGATGTGGATGGCGAACACGCCATTGCCGCTGAGCGTGGCCTACCTGGATTCCGGCGGCCGCATCCTCAATATCCTCGACATGCCGCCCCTGAGCTACAACACGTTCTCCGCCGCGGGAGACGCGCTCTACGCCATCGAAACCAACCAGGGCTGGTTCGCAAAGCGCGGCATCAAGGCCGGCACCCAGGTCAAAGGTTTGCCCCCGGAACCCGGCAGGTAGCGCGGGAAGATCGCTCCGGCGGGATTGCCGCCCCGCCGGAATCAATCCAGCGATTCCGTCAGCAGCTGGCGTGCAGGGATCCGGCGATGACTCTCTGAACGATCTGCTGGCCGGAAACGCGGCAGGTCGCCCAGTTCTCGATGGCGGTTGCCGCGGCACGATCCGCGCCGGATCCGGGAAACGCGCCCGCGATGTGGGCCCGGGCCGTGGCTTGGGCGTCATAGGCTCCAGCCGCGCCGCCGGCCACGGAAACAGTGGCGTTGCCGGGGAACGCGGGCGCAATGGCCCACTGCGCCAACCGCTGTGTGCTGACACCGGCGAGGGAAGGCATTGCCATCGCCGCGCCTCCCGCGAACGCAAGGGCCAGGGTTAACCGCTTCATAACATTTCGCTTGAACATGATCGTCTCCTTACAGGTTGAGGTTCCGGGTGTCTTCACCCATGCCCCTTAGACCGATCGGCTCGCCAGTTCCTTACACGCGCTGGTCAGGGAACTGCGTCGCCCTGCCAGGAGGCCGCGGCCCTTGCTAGAATGGCGCGGACTCCCGGAATTCGTTGCCGGCCGTTTCTCGTAGCCCTGGAACATGACGCAGCTCAAGCCCCGCCTCGCGGCACTGATCGAGACCCTTTCCGCCGGACTGGTGGAGCGCGCGACGCCGGTGCGCCTCGCGCTGCTGGCGGCCCTGGCCAGCGAGCACATTCTGCTGGTGGGCGCTCCCGGTACCGCGAAAAGCGAGCTCGCCCGGCGCCTGCATCGCGCGTTTCGGGACGCCGCCTATTTCGAGCGGCTGCTTACCCGCTTCTCGGTGCCGGAAGAGCTGTTCGGCCCGCTCTCCATCGCCGCTTTGGAGCAGGACCGCTACGAGCGGCAGACCGACGGCTACCTTCCCAGCGCTTCCATCGCCTTCATCGACGAAGTGTTCAAGGCCAACAGCGCAATCCTCAACGCGCTGCTCACCCTGCTCAACGAGCGCGAGTTCGACAACGGCGCGGCGCGCGTGCAAACCCCCCTCATCTGCGTGGTGGGCGCCACCAACGAGGTGCCGGACGACGAGGTGGGCGCCGCGTTTTACGACCGCTTTCTGGTGCGCTGCCGACTGGAACCGGTGAGCGTCCCGGGGTTTGCCGAGCTGCTGCGCCTGCCGGAGGCCGATCTCGCCCATCCGGAGCCGCGGCTGAAGCTCGGCCGCGACGACCTAGCCGCCATCGACGCCGGCATCGATTCCGTGGAACTGCCCGAGGAAGTGGTGGAGCTGCTGGCGGCCATGCGCCAGTTTCTCTCCGCCGAGGGCATCTACGTTTCCGACCGGCGCTGGCGCAAACTGGTGCGCCTGGTCAAGACCGCGGCTGTTACCGACGGGCGCAACGCGGTGTCGGTATGGGATCTCTGGCTGGCCCAGTTCTGCGCCATCCAACTTCTCGATCAACGCCAGCTGGTGGAGGACTGGTTTGCGGGACGCCTCGGCACCGATCGCGTGCACAATCCCGAGCGCTTCACCCGGGCGCTGGAGGCGTTCGAGGCCCAGCTCGAGCTGGAGACCAGCGCCGAGGAGCTCAACTACGACGCGTCGGGGCGGCTCGCGGTGGCAGGAGTCAATGACGGCAAAGGCGGTGAGACTGCGCCTCGCATGTCCTATTTCGGAAAATACCGCCGCTATGGGCGAACCCACGTCAACGCGCGCGTCGATCAGGTCCAGGAGCTCCTGGACCAGGCCGCAGCCTTTCTCGCGCGCCTGGACGCGGTGCTGGAAGACATGGGCCGGTTCGCGGGAACTCATCTCTGGGTCGATCCCCCGTTCTTCGACAGGGCCCGCGCCAACCTGCTGGGAACCCGCTCCACCGCGGAAGCGTTGCTCCAGCGCCTGACCCAGGTGCAGGCGGGCTTCCGCGCCCTGCCGCTGCTGGAGCCTGATCCCGGACGGCGTCCCCAGCCGATCTCCTTCGACTGACGGCCGGCCGTGTCTGCCCATCCCGGCGGATTCTCCCCCGACGCCCTGGACGCTCCACTCGCGCCGCTGGACGAATTGCCGCGCAGCCTCTGGCTGCAGGCCATCATTAACAGCGTCGGCAAGCTTCCCGGCAGACTCGCCGGGTTGAGCTCGCTGCGTCGTTCCCTGTCCCGGGGCAACCTGCCGCCTGCCGCCGAGTGGCCGGTGCCGCCGGTCGCCGATCCCTTCCTGCATAAGGTCGCCGAGCTGGAGCTACCGCGCTACTGCCGGGAGCGCGAGGACGTGGCCGACCAGGTGGTGCATTCCCTGCTCTGGCACAGCGACCGCATCATCGACTATCTCCACGAGCATGACCTGGACCAGGCCGTGGCGCGGGCGGCGGAGGCGTTCGCCGCGGAGTGGCGTGTAACCACCGGCGAAATGGACGAGTTGCTGTACGTGTTCGGCGCCCTGGGCGACACCCTGAAGGCCGAACGCTGGGCGCTGGTGAAGGGCCTGCTGCATTCGGAAGGCTGGCAGGAGCTGGTGCGCATTCGCAAGCGCCTGGAGGCCATGCCGGAGCTGCGCGCCGTGATCCGCGGCCTCGGCCGGGCGCGCCAGACCGACGAGTTCGACGACCGGGAGCGCCCCGAGGTCGAGGTCATCGAGAAGGTGCACGGCGTGCGGCTCCACGCGCGCGAACTCCGCATCCCGGAGGTGCCCGCGGAAACCCGCGGCGTGCAGCGCAGCGGCCGCATCGCCCGCATGCTCCCGAGCGAGGCGGCGCTGCTGCGCCACCCGCGCCTGCGTCTCATCTGGTTCGCGCGCCATGCCGAGCGCGCACTGCTGACCTACGAGGACGACGACCGGGTGCGGGAAGCCGTTCCGGTGGAAGCGCCCGCCTGGCGCCGCAGAGCCCATCCCCGGCCCCAGCGCCGGCTGGAGATGGGTCCCATGATCCTGTGCGTGGACACATCCGCCTCCATGCATGGCGCCGCGGAAGACGTGGCCAAGGCCACGGTGCTGGAGGCCATGCGCACCGCCGCCGCCCAGAAGCGGCGCTGCCTGGCCTACGCCTTCAGCGGGCCGGAAGAAGTGGTGGAGCGGGAACTGGGGGTGGACGAGGAAGGCATCACCGGCGCCATCGCGTTCTTGACCCAGTCCTTCCACGGCGGCACCGATGTCGACGAGCCGCTGCGCCGGGCGCTGGAGCGGATCCAGGAAGAAGCCTGGCAGTTCGCGGACCTGGTCATCGCCTCCGACGGCCAGTTCGCCCCGACCCCGGAACTGGCCGCCCGGCTCGACGGCGCCAAGCGCGACCTCGGGTTGCGGGTGCAGGGAGTGCTCACCGCCGACCGGGACACCGTCGGCATGCTCGAAGTGTGCAGCCACATCCTGCGGGTCAACGAGTGGCGCCAGCTGGCGGAACCGGCTTCCGCTAAGGGCGACCGCGGCAGCCTGGCGGTGCGTTATTTCCCGGGCGTCTTCGCCAGCAACGGTGAGCCTGCCCGCGTCAGCGGCGGCGTGATCCCTCTCCGTGAAGAGGAATAACTCGGCCGCGGAATCACATTACCGCCGCGCATCGGTGCATATGACCTTCGACCAATTGCCCGCGGTATGCCAGAGTGCTACGGTGCCTTCCACGCGCCATCAGCGCCTCGCGAATGGCACCACGGCGCAGCGCAGCCGCAGGATCGGCAGGACGAAACAGGCGCGCCAGGGCGCCGGCACGGCAAACCGGAATGTGGATCGCGATACGCTCATCGCCGGATTGCCCGAGTGGATAAGCGACGAATCATAAACTTAGGAAACACCCCGAGCGCATCATTGAATTGTCATTGTTTTGTGATTGACTTTCGAAGGGTGCGTGCCATATTGGTAACTGCGCGCCCGGGCGATAGTCAAAGAATCCAGTGCTCGTATCGGGGCTTCCTTTGAGAATCATGGTAAGGGCAAGGCATGGATCTCCTGGTTGACCTCAACTTGCAGGGCACCTCTCCGGCGTTTGTCGAGGCAGTGCGCCTACTCAATCGCTTCGCCTCCTGCGACGCAACAGTGCTGTTGCAGGGCGAAACCGGCACTGGCAAGGAGGTCGCCGCCCGGGCAATTCACCACTTGGGGTCGCGCCGGGATCGCCCGTTCGTCCCCGTCAACTGCGGCGCCCTGCCGGACAATCTTCTCGAGGCGGAACTTTTCGGACACGAGCGCGGCGCGTTCACTGACGCCAGGGAGCGCCGCCAGGGCATGGTGTCCCAGGCGGAAGGGGGAACCCTGTTCCTCGACGAAATCGAGGCCATGAGCCCCCGCGCCCAAGTGGTGCTGCTGCGCTTCCTGCAGGATCACAGTTACCGTCCGGTGGGCGGGCGGTTGACGCGGTGCGAAAATCTCCGCGTCATTGCCGCCAGCAACGTGGATTTGAAGGAATTGGTCGCCCGGGACCGGTTTCGCAGCGACCTTCTTTACCGACTGAGCGTCCTCACCGTGACCATGCCGCCCCTGCGGGAGCGGGGCGGCGACGCGCTGCTGCTGGCGGAATCCTTTCTTTCACGCTATGCGCAGCAATACGGCCGCGGGGAAAAGCGACTTCATCCCGATACCGCCCATTGGCTTACCCGCTATCCATGGCCGGGCAACATACGTGAGCTTGAAAATCTTCTGCTGCGGGAGTTTCTCCTCAGCGAGGGAGATGCGCTTGAAATCGCGCCTCCGGACCCGGCTTACGCCGCCACTTCGGGGGCAGGCCCATCGTCCGGGCGCGAATCCGATCCGGGCTTTCGCAACGCGAAGGCGTCCGCCGTGGCGGCGTTCGAGCGCAGCTATCTCGAGAACCTGCTGAACAGGACCCGCGGCAATCTGTCGCAGGCCGCCCGCGTGTCGCGCAAGGACCGCAGCACCCTCGCCCGGCTGGTCAAAAAGCACGGGATCGAGATCTCCCGCTTCCGGCTTTAGAGCCGTTCCCTAGTCAGCGGTGGCCCCTGGATCTGTCTCGGGGGCGCTCGCCAATCGCGACGGGGTGTGGCCTACCCACCATGGGTCGGGGCGCCTCCGCCCCACACCCCCCTGCACCGATTTTCCCGCTAATTTTCAGAGACTTGCTGGCACCCGGCAGGAACACGCTTTAGGGTTGCGGCGCCACACCCCTCTTCGGCAGAAGACATTAACGCATTTCCCATCATAGGCTTATAGCAGGACCAAACCTGGCACGCGCTTTGCCATGGGAACCAGGACGAAGGACTTGCGCAGCCGAGCCAATTGACAATCCCGTGGCGCTTGCGGACCCGATGCCAGCCAAAGACGACACCGACCCGGAGGACCCCGCGGTGGTCGCCCTAGCAGACGAGGTCATGGGCTA
>Ga0210374_1000010_pt1 | contig 22992 bp, 42 predicted proteins | sample S765metaT_FD_170483 | JGI IMG/M metagenome (GOLD analysis project Ga0210374, IMG submission 170483) | Metatranscriptome of estuarine sediment microbial communities from the Columbia River estuary, Washington, United States - S.765... | ecosystem: Environmental > Aquatic > Marine > Intertidal...
ACGGATGCGCGGAACGTCCTACATAGGGACGGCTTTGTTTTGATCGCTTTGTCCGCTGAGGAATACGAGGCGTTCCAGGGGATGACAGCAATGATCAGCGCTGCGAGCGTTCTCAATCATCAGCGTGCGTTGGCATCGTTCCCCGCGCTCGTGAGTGCGGCCCAGCGTGTATTAGAGGTGGCGAACAACCCCGAGGAACATCTCAGGGACGATGTTCGGCTGAGCACGCGCACGCGGAATCAGGTAGAGGGCGCATTGAGGCAAGCCGGGTTCGAGGTTGACTAAGGTCTATCAACAGGTTAGTCACAAGTGCGTGATTTATAACTGATAAATCATCGTCAATCGTCTTGACCGGCTTCCCCGCGACGTAGTACATGATGGGACCTAGAGGGCGGATGTAGGCGGCTGCGATCATCGCGGTCTGCCGATCAAGGGGGTTCCATGACCAAGGCGAAGCGGTCTGCTGCGGGGCAGGCTGGCGATCCGATCGAATTGCCTTTCGACAAACTGAACGAAAGCGAGCGATCGATACTGAAAGCGATCAGCAATCTAGAGAAAACTGGTCCGGTCAAAAACGCTAATATCCGATCTCACTTGGGATGGGATAAGCCGGACCCTAAGAAGGGATCAAGCCGGGTACGCAATGGATTGCGTCGACTCGTCCGTGGCGGATGGGTTGTGCATAACAATGAAATCGGGGACGGTCAATACAGCACTTCTGAAAAAGTAGCTCGATTTATGGAATTAATGTTTGATCAGGAGGGCGGCCCTGCTCCCGCTGAGGTGAAGGGAGTTTTCTTAATGATCAAACGTCCCGACTGCGCGTTCTACAACGCCTGCCTGCAACAAGCAATTGATGGCGCGTGGGCCAATTTTTCGTGTGAGACATGCCAGGCCTACATCCTCCCCGACCAAGAGCAGCGAATGCAGGATATGGTTGCACTTCGCGTACTTGAGACGGCTGCGGAGATAGTAGAGCGCGATGGCAAGCTCGGTCGCGTGCGAGGCGCGCGGCCCGCTAGTGATCGGGAGGAATATAGCTCCTAGCCGGAAAACTCCCCGGCAACGGCCACGGCCCCTTACGGGGCTCGTCGGTCTGACCAATCACCCTGACATAGGGGCAGCGCTTGGCGCCCCAGCACACCCGGACAATCGACCATCCCGTTATCCATGGGATTTCGACGAGTTGGCCGTGCTCGGCCTCGACAAGCGTCGTGATGTAAGGCCACGTTTTCTGGCGTTTTTGCTGGTATTGTGCAAAGTCGTTGTCGTGCATGGCGATTACCTGGAAAAATCACGGCTCTCACCGGTACTAGGACCATGTTGACGGTCGAAAACAATCTCTGGGTCGCCAAGTACCCGTTCGCTCAGAAGGATATCCCCAAGGGCGCGGGCTTCTGGTGGCACGGTGGCGGCTGTCGTGATACGTGCGAGGGCTGCAAGAACGGCCTTCGCCTGAAGGTGTGGTGGACCCCCAAGCCCGAGGTTGCGGTCCGACTGATTGACCACGCGGACGACGCTGCCAAGGCGTTGCTCAAGGGGCACACGGATGCGGTCGACGCGTCCAAGGCATCGGATTCGGATATGGACGTGCCGTCGCCCGAGGGGCTCGACTATCTGCCCTATCAGCGGGCGGGCATTGCGTACGCGATGGCTCGCGAGAACACGCTGATTGCCGACGAGATGGGTCTCGGAAAGACGATCCAGGCGCTCGGTGCGGTCAACGCGACCCCGGATGCCAAGTCGGTGCTCGTTGTTGTGCCGGCGTCGTTGCGGCTCAACTGGGCTCGCGAGGCGCAGAAGTGGCTCGTGCGCACGTGGAATATCCATATCGTCGAGACTCAGAAGGCGCCTATCCCCGCGGATGCTGATTTCGTCGTGGTGAATTACGAGATGATCCGCGGCAAGAACGTGAAGGTGCTCGACGAGCAGGGTAACCCCAAGCTGGACCAGGCTCGGAAGCCTATCACGGAGTGGAAACCGGCTCCGGTGCTTTCGCAAATCATGGAGCGGTCGTGGGATCTACTGGTGGTCGACGAGTGCCATCGTGTCAAGAATCCCAAGACCTTGCAGACCAAGTGTCTGCTGGGCTTCGCGGGCACGAAGGCCAAGAAGTTCGAGGACCGGGTGATCGGCCTTATCACCCGCGCGAGCCGTAAGATTTTCCTCACGGGTACGCCGATTCTCAATCGCCCCGTGGAGCTTCAGCCGATTGCGGGTGCGCTCGCGCCGGTCGAGTTCGGCAATTTCTTTCGCTACGCGAAGCGATACTGCGGAGCCTACAAGGGCGCGTGGGGCTGGGATTTCACGGGCGCGACCAACCTCGGCGAGCTTCAGGAGAAGCTGCGCGCGAGCATCATGGTGCGCCGGCTCAAGAAGGACGTGCTCACCGAGCTACCGCCCAAGCGTCGCCAGGTCTTTGCGCTGCCGCAGAACGGCTCTGCCAGGTTCATCAAGCTGGAGCAGGAAGCGGCCAAGGCCCACGAGGACCGCATGGCTCGCATCAAGGACGAGCTGGACTTCGCCCATGCCTCCGGCGACGAGGACGCCTACAAGGCGGCTGTGCAGGCTCTCCGTGAGGCTCAGGCGGTCGCGTTCGCCGACATGGCTCGCGTACGGTCCGAGCTGGCGGTTATCAAGGCCCCGAAGGTTGTGGAGTACGTCGAGAGCGCTCTGGAGTCGGAGCAGAAGGTGATCGTGTTCGTTCATCATCACTCGATGGCCGATGCTCTGATGAATCACTTCGGTGCTGCGGCCGTGAGCATTACTGGCCAGGTGACGTCCAAGGCCAAGCGCCAGGAGGCGGTTGATCGATTCCAGACGGATGACTCGGTGCGGCTGTTCGTTGGTTCCATCAAGGCGGCTGGCGAGGGCATCACGCTCACCGCAGCGTCGACGGTGATTTTCGCCGAGCTGGACTGGGTGCCGGCGGCCATTTCGCAGTGCGAGGACCGGGCTCACCGCATCGGTCAAAGGGATTTCGTCCAGGTTGTTCATCTCGTGATTGACGGCTCGATGGACCAGCGGATGGCCGAGGAGATCGTGGCGAAGCAGAACATCGCGGATGCCGCTCTTGACGGCGGTTCGCGTCTTGTCTTGGGTGAGCCTGTTGCCCCGGCAGCGGCGGCCCGCCCGCATCGCCCGTCCAAGTACCCGCCCGTGAGTGCGGAGAAGAAGGCGGCGGCTCTCACCGCCATGCAGATGCTCGCGGGTGTCTGCGATGGCGCAATGGCCAAGGACGGCGCGGGCTTCAACGCGCTCGACACGGGCATCGGCCACAAGCTGGCCCGCCTGGGCGAGCTTACGGACGGCCAGGCGTGGCTTGCGACCAACCTTGCGCGCAAGTATCAAAAACAATTGCCCGGCGCACTGCTGGCGACCCTGGGCGTTGGGGCGAAGGGTGTCTAAGGCGGACGAACAAAAGGACGAGTGGCTCCATGGTCCGATTTGCATAGGGTGCAAGGGGATCGCGGAGCGCGGCGAGCTTTGCTGCGAGTGCGCGGAGAGGTTTGACGGGCTCTGGTCATCATTCCTGAAAAAACCACGTCGCTGAGCGGTAGTAAGAGCATGGAGACACTTATCGAACAGGCTCGCCGGCTTAGCTCCGGTACAATCGCGACTCTCACGAATGAGAAGCGGTACGTGGTGATCGACGCGATTCGCGCGGACTTCGTGGCCTTCTGCGAGATGCTCAAGCCCGAAGCGGCGGACAAGTGGCAGACCGCGTGGGGTTGGTTTTGGCGGGAGACGTGCTGCCTCGAACCCAAGATGCGTGGCGGCCGGTGCGAGAACTGCGGGGAGTGGCACGAGTCACCGCCGGAGTTGAGCCAGGGGGATAACGAGGGCTGATCGGTAGCCGCCTCCGGGCGGCCCCGGCACTCGAAAACTCATGAGTTTTACCTGGGCCCCCGAAGGGGCGAGGGTGCTAGCGCCACCCCCGTGGCCACCGTCAAGCCGGTGGCGTAGTATTATAGGATCTCTCGGGTGTCGAGCAGCTCGGCCCAGTCGGCCGCGCGGTCGCCGTGCAGTGCGCAAAACCGCGCCCAGTCGTCGGCGTCCATGTGTGCCGGCTTGACCCGCAGCGCGTAGACGCTAGCAAAGTCGCGGACGTGGCGCGCGAGGTCGGGCCAGTCGTCGCCGCCGAGGTCAAATCGTCCCTCGTAGGATTGCCCGTCAGCCCACTCCAGGGCAAAGTTGACTTTCAGGTAGCCGGCGTCCTTGGGGCGCTCGGGCCAGGCGTGCATCTGGAGTGCGCGGCTGGCGTCGCCGAGGCTCGTCCACGTATGGGACTTGAGCAGCTCGCACGTCGCGATCGTACCCTCGCAGGCGCGTATCCAAACTTTCGCGATCGGGATCTTGGTCGTGGTCATCGTTCTATGTCCTTTCTGGTCGGTGTAGGGCCTGCGTCCGTCCTAGAAATTAACCATCATCAAGAGTTCCTCCGCGCCGTACACGCCGCGCTCGCCGCAGCAATCGCACTCGTAGCGTCGTGCGTCGGGCTCTACGCCGTCCGCATCCTCGCCGCACGCGATGCAAAAGCCGGGGTTCGAGAGCGTTGATTGCGCATCCTCGACGGCTGCCATGACTCGCTCCGCTGTGATTGACTTGTGAACCTTCATGGTCTTAGTACCGTTGGCAACGTGAATGTTTTTGTGGAAAAATCGCAGAACATAGCGGTAATAGACGCATGAGCAAAATCGAAACCCCATATCGCATCGTGGTTTGCATTGACGTTTATGCGAACGATCTAGAACAGGCCTACGAAAAGGTCTTCGAGAGAATGAACGCAGCGTGCGCCACCCCGCCCGTGGGCCGACCTTCCGGCGATATGGAGTGGGAATCCTCGGACGAGGCATTCGATCCAGACGGGCACGAGATCGACCCCGACGAGCTTAGCGCTGCGCGTGCAGCGGTTTTTGATCGTATATTTTCAAGAAACAATGATTAATATGCCGTCCGGGTTGGTCGGCTAGGAGTGCCCGCTAAGGCAAATGTACCCGAGGCACAGGGGAAACGCCGAAGCGCCTAGCTGTGAAGGGGTTCGACTCCCCTTCAGCGGCAGCCCTATAGAAAACTCTTGAGTTTTACTATAGGCCCCGGAGGGCTACTCGATTACCTCCGTCTCCTCGATCTCAATGCGGCTGTGACCGTACACGTCCATTCCGATCTCCTCGAACTTGCCAAGAAATCGCTTGTCGTGATTGAGCTGATCCTCGGCCGATGCCGTGTCGGACAGCGGGCTGATCAGGTCGCCGTACTCGTCCCCTTGATCATGATCGCAAGCATCCTCGCGAGCCCACGACGCCGCAAGAGTGACCGCGACCCGCTCCGTTTTTGCTACGGAGAAATCCTGACCGTGCTTGTGCGTGAATACAATTAGCCATACTTTCATGGTCTTAGTACCGTTGAGCATTCTTGTTTTTCCATGGAAAAATGGCAAGCCTCGCCGGTATTATTCCCATGAGCAACACAAAAACCGACCCGAAGTGTGCAGACCTTGTGGCCGAGCAGGCCGCGAGCACCCTGGAAACCATCCGCCTGATGCTGTGCCCGGAGGAATCCGACGTCAAGGTCGAGCTGACCGACGATGGCGCCACGCTTACGCTCGATGGCGGCTGCGCGGCCGAGCTTAGGGTGGCGGATCACGACCTGGATATCAACGACGACGGCGAGGTCGACACAGAGTCCCTGATCTCCGACCACTTCGACTACCTGCTCGAACAGGCTTATGAGCGGTTCCACGGGTACGGCTTGTGCTTCGATTACGTGGACGGCGACGCGGAGCATTTTTTCCGCTATCAGTTGTCGTGGGGCGGCCCCTCGACGGAGATCAGGTTCTTCGCGAACTACGATCTCTCCTTGTACCGGATTGAGTTCTGGTATCTCGATTGGTTCGATGGCGCGTGCGTCAATATCACCAGCGACGAAACGGCCCAGCTAGTATGGGACCAGTTCAATGACACCGGTCACGCCGAGCATGCCCGTGAGAAAGCGCTAGAGGCTTAGACGGTGGCCCGGTCACCGTGGAGTGCGGCCCCTTACAAGGGCCGCGAGTGGGGAATCTTCGATAGCGATTCGCGCTGCTGGGTCTACTTCGGCACCCGTCGCGAAGTCCTGGCGATGCTCGCGGAGCTGAATCGCGGCTAACAATAGCTCATCGGTGGCCGGGGGAATGATCCCCCGGCTGTCGTTATGCACAAACTGGAAAACTCATGAGTTTTCGATCTGGCCGCACACAAAAAAAGCCCGGCCGCGAGGATGCATGAACACGAACAAGACCGGAATGGCCCTATACGATTCCCTCACGGCCGGACCTCTATAATCTAGCTGCAATCGATGGGCGTGTAAAGCCCGGAGCTGTATCGGCCGGACTGATACTCGACCCGCTCGCGTGGCATAGCGACGAGCCGCTCGATCTCGCTCTCCCCCTGGACCGTGCCGACCTCGATCACGTATCCGTAATCGTAGGCCTGCGGCGCGCGAGTGCGCAACAGCTTGTAATCCTTGGTCAAATCCACGAACAGGTGCGGCGGATCGCCGAACATGCTGCGGAGGTACTGTTCGGCCTCGAAAAACGTGGCGCTCGTGGTCGCCATCGGCTCGGACACGAAAAAATCCGTGTCGAAATCGGCTCGCTCGCTTCGCAGGCGACGAACGTGGAGCTTGACGATTCCTTGCAGGCGTTCGAGCGCATAGGAATTGCGCTCGTAAGCCTCCATGATTACGTCGTAGGGGACCTTGATTTGTACGATGCGAAACATATTTCTAATACCGGCAAGGACGGCCATTTTTTCACACAGAATCGACCTCAATTGTGAAAATGTCAGACCCCTGAGCTGTAATAGAGATATGCCTACCACAAAGAATTCGACACCGACCGGCGACAGTGCCAACCGGACCGATGCCCCCGATGCTCCGTTCACGCTTCGCGCCCCGCGCAACGCGGACGAGTTGACCCTGGAGCAAGCGGTCGACCGCATCAAGGCTCTACAGGAGCAAGTAAAGCCGCTTGCGGCCAAGCTCGACGCGGCTAAGAAGCTCGTCAAAGCGGCCATGAAGGCCCAAGGCTTGACCGAAGTCCACGGCGCCGAGACGAAGGCGCGGGCGCTTATCAGCGAGTACAATCGCACGAACGCCGACCGCAAGGTGGCCGAGGAGCTGCTCGACGGCGACACTTTTAAGGCGATTTTCACCACGAAAAAGCACGAGCGGTTCGAGGTGAAGTAACCGCAGCCGATGGCCCCGGGGTTAACGCCCCGGGGTTTCGCTCGTCGACGGATCGAAAACTCATGAGTTTTCCTTGCTGCACAGAAAAGATGCCGCCCTCCTATTCGGAAGGCGGCATCGGGTTGCCGGGTGTTTCATGAGGGGAAAGTTAACCCTGTCCGGCGATCTCCACCGACACCATGCCCGACCGTGTTAGTAGATTTTGATCGCTTTCCGCGCGGCCCGTTCGGCGTCCTGGACCTTCTGATCGGCGATTCCCGGCTTGTCATCCGCGCCTTGGCAGATGCGAAATACCAGGTTGTACCGTTCGAGCGCGCGGTAGGCCGCAGGGTGATTGATATCGTAGAGGACCTTGATTCCCATGTCCGCATTGCCAAGCCAGAAGGCGGCGCGGGCGGGTTCGTTGCGGTCCTGCATGGCGCGAATGAGATAGGACCAGACTTTTTGACGGTAGTGCCTGGCGAACGTGTCGAGCGTTGGCGGCTCGAAGCATTTGAATCCGATGAATTCCATGGTTCTAGTACAGCCCAGATTCGTGATGTTTCCATGGAAATATCAGCCGTCTCACCGGTAGTAAGGACATGAGCATCACTTTCTACATCGCGGAGTTCAACTCTGAGTATGATCGTGTCGAGCGCGCGTATCGTTGCGACTGCGACGACCGCTATTCCGATGCGTGGAACATCGCCGAGTTGAACGATCTGCCCTACCCCGAGGTAGGTGACTATACTTGCGACGATTGCACTGACGTGTCGATCAATCTCGGGAATAGCAATGCCTATGACCTGATGCGGTGGCTCGACATTCGCGCGGACGAGTATGGGGATATTCCCGCGCGCGAGCTTGCGGCCAAGTGTCAGCGTCGGCTCTGGGATGTCGACCGGAACCACGACCCCGAGGTAGAGGGGTGGGAGCAGGGCGGCGAGGGTAAAGCCCGTGTGATTAGCTGTGGCCGGCGACCGGGCTACCTCCGGGATACCACCGAGCGCTTGCTCAAGGTGGCCCAGAAGGCCGGCGAGCGTCTGATCGCATGGTGCTAGTAGGGGGCGCGGGGTGACCCGCGCAAGCGCTTGCGCCAGATCGGAAAACTCTTGAGTTTTCTAGTGTGCGGGGCGGAGCCCGGCCGAAGCCGGGCCCCCCTTCATCGCTAGAACCGATTGCCCCACGCCGCTTCGAGTGCCTCGTGATGCTCGGCGTCGACGTGCTCCTTGATGCCGGTGTAGTCCAGATCATCGCCAAAGAAGCCCCAACACGAGTCGACCGTGTCGGATTCCTCGTGACCGCACGAGCCGCAAGGCTCCACCTTTTCGATCACGTAGCCCCACACGTTGCCCGTGAGAAAGTGGTCGTAAATGGTAACCTCGGCTTTGAGACATTCCTCAGCCTTGGCACGGATCTCGTCCGTGATCTCCGTCACGAGGTAGCACTCCCGCATTTTCTCGGGCGTGGCGTAGATGATGCCGACTTGGCCGGAATCCCACGCGCACGAGAATCCGCTCGTGCTCATGGTGATACCGCTGTGATCGTACAGATACAGCGGCAGAATCACCGACCCCTCGGGGATCTCCGAGAGATATTCCTCGGGGTCACACTTCGGTTGCTCGTCGCCGAGGTTGTAGCGGTCGTGCCAACAAGCCATGACTCCGAGGTTATCCCACTCGCGCGGAGATTCGGGTGACGTGTCCTGTTCGATTTTGACTCGGATGTTGCTCATGACTCTAATACCGTTGACCTTGACGATTTTTCTATGGAAAATGCAGACCTGTCAACGGTATTAAGACCATGAGCAATCCGCATTTTGCACAGTGTCCCTCTTGTTGCCAGGTTGAGCCCGTCACTGCCGAGGGCGTGATGGACGATCACGAGTGGATCGATATGGAGTATGAGGCTGGCTATGTTGGCGGCTATCGTGTGGTTGGGATTCCTACCGGCGATTGTCCGGGGGTAGGCCGCAAGCCGAGGGCTCCGCGCTGATCGGAGGGTTCCGGCTCTATGGAAAACTCTTGAGTTTTACTGGAGGCGAGGCGGGGCCGAAGCCCCGTGCTCTCTAGTCGTCGGCCTCCAGTGCAAAGCACTCGTCTTCGATCATGTCGGTGATCAGTTCCTCGAATTGTTCATCGGTGTAGATGAAAAATTCGGAAGCGAAGACTTCGACGCTCCCGCGGAAGTGAAGGCGACGCGCGGCGTTGTAAAGGCCCTCGTCGTTCATGACCAGGAGCGACAGCTCCGAATCCGAATAGCCGGTGATATCTGTTTTGTTTCCCATGGTTCTAATACCGGCAACAGTGCCGCATTTTCCATGAAAAAACCTCAGATCCGAGCGGTACTATAAGCATGAGCTACTCACTCTCATTCAGCCCCGAGTTCTACGATTCCGAGGATGACTACTCGGCGGATCGCCCGTTCACCGTGCGTCAAGCCCTTGAGGCTATGCCGGATGACCGCTGGGCCGAGCTTGCTCGCGAGGTATTCGGGTGCGAGCCGGAATTTCTCGACACCGATACGGTGATGCAAAAGATCGCCGAGACCGATACGTGTGGCACGCTGTCAAGCCCGGTCGACGTGTGGATTGACCCCGAGGGGTACTTCACGGTCGACGTGTATGACGCTCCCCGTCATATCCCTCACCCGGGTAAGCCCGGCGTGCCCTTGTGCGGCAATGAAACCCAAGGGGAAACCGTGGCATGGCTCGACCGGAACCACGTCGCGAACTGCAAGCGCTGCAAGGAGCTAGAGGAAGCGCTCGACGATTAGGCCGCAAGGCCCGGGGCAGTGCGCCCCGGGCGCCCCGGCGGATCGAAAACTCATGAGTTTTACAAAAGGCCCCGAAGGGCTAGCCCCAATACTCCGGGATTTTGCCAGCGAGAACGGCCTCCAAGTCTCGCGCAATGGCGCCGGCCATCTCGGAGCGACCCATCATCAGATCGCAATTCTCCTTATATGCGATCTCTTCCATAGTTTCGGCCATGCGTTTGTAAGCGTGTGCCGCGGATTCCAGCGTTTCGATTAGCTTTGCTTTCGTCACAGTCCTATTACCGTTGAGATCTTTGATTTTTCCATGAAAAATTGAGGGATCTCACCGGTATTAGAACCATGAACACAGAGCGAGAAATCACCCAGAAAGAAATCAAAGAGGCGCTCGCGCGCCCGCGTGACTTCGCCTACAGCGGCGACAACGATGAGATGTTCATAACGTGGTCGCTTGGCCCGGTCATTCGGTGCCGTGACTCCGGCCTGCTCGATCAGAGCAACGCCGATGCGATCGTCAAGGCGCTCGAAGAGCGACCCGAGTTCAATGACGAGTGGTGCGTCACGGGCTGCAACCACTGGGCCGTGGGTTGGGTCGATCACCTGTCCTTCCACGCGGTCGACGAGCACGGCAACCCCACCCCCGTGTTCCGGTTCATCGCGAGCCTTTTCGACGCCCTCGCGGATTATCCCGTGCTCGATGATGATGATTACTGTGAGCGCGAGCATGAGGCGACGCTCGAAAACATCGTCGAAGCGGGCCGCACCTTCGTGTCGGACGATGCCCCCGAGGATTGGCCGAGCGATTGCTTCGGTTGGTTCTGGGATAACGATCAGACGGCCGTGGAAGCGTCCGACGATCAGGGCGGCTACCCAAGCGACGATCAGATCAAGAAAGCGCTCGGCGCCCTCGGCTACCTTGACGCCGAGTATATCGACGAGGAAGACGAGGACTAGGCCGCAAGGCCCGGGGCACCCGCCCCGGGCAGCCCGGCGCTTAGAAAACTCATGAGTTTTCCAGTATTTGGCCCCGGGGGGGCCGTTAGGCTAATCGATTTTCTCTACGCCGTTGCAGGGCTCGTCCGAGAGTGATCGTGGCGTGCCGTTGATCGGCGGGTACACGAAACCACCGTAGCCTTCGCAATGATCAACGCCGCCCCATATATTGCGATCAACCTTGATCGCATATCGTGCGCAGCCTTCGATCGGGGGCGTGATCTCCATGACGACCCCCTCGACATAGCAGGCTCGCTCGCCATTCAGGTCGCGGCTCGTGAAATGGAAGCTGCGAACCCTGTCGCCAACCTTGATTGTGCTCATGGTCTTATTACCGTTGACGATTGTGATTTTTCTATGGAAATATCAGGCGACCCGACGGTATTAAAACCATGAGTATCACCGCACGATACGTCGATACCTGCCTCTCTGATTACCTTCAGGACGGATACACCCGTCCCGGGCAGACCCTTTGTCTCACGAGTCTCGGCTGTGATGCCGAGGGCACCGTGTCGGCTCTTATGGAGAGCATCGACATGGATGCGGGCATTCCCGAGCATATTTCGGACGATGAGATCCGCAAGGCTCTGACCGATGCTATCGAGGGTGTCGACCTTCGGTACATCGATGAAAATGGCAACCGATGCGACGAGCCTCCCGAGGACCGTGATCACGAGGAGCCCTACCTCTATGTCGTGCTGGAGTGGGATGCCACGGTCGTGAGCCTTAACCTTGTGGTCGACGTTGAGTATTATCTCAACGGTGCCGACCCGCACGACCTGAAAACCGTGCTGGAGAATCTGATTCGCTTTGCCGCGAGCGATGGCTCTTTGCAGGGCGGTACGGATGCGGTCGTGAAATCCTGGGGAGCCACGGCGCTCACGGGCAAGAGCACCTACATCAAGTAAGGGGACGGGGGCCGGGCCGAAAGGCCCGCTTGCCCCTTGCCGATCGGAAAACTCATGAGTTTTACCAAGGCCCCCTAGTCGGGGCGGACCGAGGTAGCTGCTGCCTCTGAGAACGAGGTAGTCTCCCCGCGCACGGGCCGATCCATCTGGTTCATCCGAGACTTGTACCATTTCCAGAATTCGCGAGCGCACACGGGGCACGTTTGATCGCACCCCCGTGCCATGTTTTGCAGCCTCATGATTACCAGTCCTTGACGCGCCCGCGGCAAGCCTTTTTGTTCGCGTGCTTTTTGCGATCCTTGAAGGTCCGCGCTCGCCCCATGCCCGGGAAGATCCCCGGCGCCGTGGCAGTCTTACGGGCCATGATCTTTTCCAGCTTGGTAATGGTGATGGTCGTCTTGCTCATGGTCTTACTACCGTTGACCTTGCTTGTTTTTCCATGAAAAAACCGAGTGAGTCAACGGTAATAATCTCATGAGCGACACCATGTACCAGGCAATCGAAACCCGTTTTGCTGGCCCGACGAACCATCGCGGCGCCCGAATCATCGTCCGCGCGCAAGCGGGCCGCATGACGGTCCCGTGGGACCATGCTCTCAATTCGGACGAGAATCACCGCGTGGCGGCGGAGATGTTCGCCCAGAAATGGGGCTGGGGTCGTGTCAAGGGCGGCGCGAACGCGCGCGGGGACGGCTACTGTTTCATCTGTATCGATAAATAGGCCGGACGGGGGCGAGGGGCTGATATGCGCCCTCGCCCTCGAAGGGTACTTGTGAAAACTCAAGAGTTTTCCAGTTCCCCCCGAAGGGGGCCGCCCCTAGTAGGTGGTGAGGGCGGCGTCGGCTTCCTCGTTGGACAGGATCAGATCCGTGTCGAGGTCGAGGTAGGCGTGATTGCCCGTGGTCGGCTGGTAGCAATACAGCAAGCGCCGACCGCCGCGCGTGTAGAAGGGAACCTCGGTGCCGCCGCAGGCGGGATACCAATTGCCGTTTTCTCGTGTGCTGCTCATGGTTCTAATACAGTTGAGCGCTGTGAATTTTTCATGAAAAAATATCAGATCCGAACGGTATTAGAACCATGAGCAACGTACACAGCGATTCCGATTTTCGCGACGCCTTCCTTTACGGTGCGGCAAAGGCGTTCTTTTGCTGCGCCTATGCCGACTGGTGTGAGGACGAGGAGACCGATTCCGAGGGTTGCGATCGGCCGGGTGCGGGACAGGATTGGATGGATTACCTACCGGAGATCCCCCCGAACGCCTATGCGCTCGCGGGTGAGCTGTGGGCGGCTCTGTATCACCTGAATGGTAAGGCCGGGCCTTATACGCTCTCGAATAATGCCGAAGCCGCGGACGGCTTTCCGGTCGACGCTGAGGACTTCGGCCATTGCATCGCAATGCAGGCGATGGGCACGGGCGTCTCTTGGTTCGATGATCATTATCGATTCCCCATGACGATCCCTCATATGGAGGTGACCTTTTTCTCTTTCGATGAGAAAGCCTACCGGGGAAAGTAAGGCGAGAGGCCGGGGGATAGCCCCGGCCCCGCCCGGCTGATCGAAAACTCATGAGTTTTCTCGATGCCCCCGGAGGGGCCGGGGTTTACCCGCGGAGCTGTTGCGCGTCGAGTGCATCGAGCATGAGCGAGTGCTCGGCGGCTTCCATCTGGAGACTAACGTAGACGCCGGGCGAGCTGTACCGCGCGACTGCGATGCGCGCGTGAATGCCCGTAACCTCTTTCAGTAGCTCGGTCCAAGCCTGAATTTCTTCCGGGCACGAGCAACACTCCACGTCGCCCGCGAGCGCGTGCATTTCCATCTCCAAGACGTAGAGAATGGTATCAACCGAGTCGGCGTCGAAAGTAACTGTTTTCATGATTCTATTACCGTTGACGATTGTGATATTTCCATGGAAATATCAGGTTTCTCAACGGTACTAAGAACATGAGCAAAACGACTGCCGCTATCGAGTCCGTTCGGAACAGCCCTGATCACGCGGGCCTGCCGGGCGAGTTCCCCGCCTACGCTTGGCCGGGCGGATATCCGATCATCTATCTCACCGAGGACGGTTCGGTGCTTTGCCCCGATTGTGTCAATGGCAAGAATGACTCGGAAGTGGGTAACCCCGAGGTCGACGGCGATCCTCAGTGGACCGTGGTGGCGCACGATTGCTATTGGGAAGGTCCCCCGATGCAATGCGATCATTGCAACGGTGAGATCGAGTCGGCCTATGGTGATCCGGACGCCATGAAGATCAAGCTCGATAACCTCGATCGCGACGACGATAGCGTGCTCGTGACGTGCGAGGACAAGGAAGCGGCCCGCGACGATCAATCAATCGAGGGCTCGCACTGGGAATGTCCCCGGGACATGGAAGGGGCCTACGCTGTCATCAGCGACCGCCCCGGGCTCGTGGAAGCGCTGGAAAAGGAGGGCTACGACGTGGACGCCAGCAACTATTGCCCGCCGGACGAGTAGCGGGCGAGCGCAGCGAGCGCGGGGCAACCCGCGCAAGCGCTTGCGCCACGATCGAAAACTCATGAGTTTTACCCTCGACCCCCGAAGGGGCCGGAGCCCCCGGGGCCGGGCCGGCTAGACCGGCAGTAGCAGGTTGCCGCGCTTGCGAATCTTGCCCGTCTGAACCATGGCGCTCACAAGGCCATTGAATTGGTCCAGGGTGCAACCGTATGCCATCAGCATGGCATAGAGATGGCCCTCGGGCAGTCCGTGCGGGCTGGCGTTGACCGCCTCCGCAAGAGTGTCAACGATGGCGAGGAGTGCGCTGCGTGCTTTGTTGCTCATGGTCTTAATACCGGTGAGCACGCTGGTTTTTTCACAGAAAATGCAGCGGATCGAATTAAATCAGATCGGGAAAACTCTTGAGTTTTCCGGTGGTCGAGGGCCGAAGCCCTCTCCGATCACACCAGGTAGTACTGACCTCCCGTTTTGAATGCCTCGAAGGTCTGCCCGTAGTAGGTGACGTGCCAGACCTCCGCCACGGGGCAGATGATCGCCGCCGTCGGCTTGCTTGTCAATTTCGCGAACAATTCCGGGGTGATATTCATGCTCCTAGTACCGCCGGAGAATCTGTTTTTTCCATGAAAAAATCGACATTGAGATCGATATTAGGTGTTGACGATTGGCGATAGCAGGTCTATACTGTATCCATGCTGAACACGAACGAAGTCGCCGCCATCTACGCCGCTCACTCGGCCGATATCACGCGCGTTTGCGCGAAGTACCTCGGCAAGCGCTTCGGCGCCGATCACACCGAGGAGATGGCGCAGGAGATGGCCCTGCTCCTGATCACCCGCATTCTGCCGGCTTACGAGCCGAGCAAAGGTGACCTCGGGGCGTTCATTCGCCAGGCGGTCGCGAACGCCTGCAAAAATTACCTTGCGTTGCATCGCAACAATCGCCACGCCGCGCCTACTCGTGGCGACGATGGCAAGGAGATCGACCCGGTCGACGCTCTCGCTTGCGATGCTACGCCGTTCGAGGCGATGGCCCGTGCCGACCTCGGTGCGGCCCTGTCTCGCCTCACTGAGCGCCAGCGAGCGCTTGTCACGGCCTATCTCGACCTCGGCTCGTGGGGCCAAGCGGCAGCGGCCATCGGCGTTAGCAACGCCACGGCCAGCCGCATCAAGGCGGAGGCGGTCGACGCCCTCCGGGCCATCATGGCCGAGTAGGCCCTCCGGGCCACGGCCCCCACACCGGGGGCCGATCCGGCCCGCCGATTGGAAAACTCAGGTACGCACACCTCGCCACCCGAGTTTTCCTGCGGGCAAGGCCCAAGCCCGAAGGCCTGGGCCGATGGGCCTAGTAGCCCATGGCGTCGTTGTACCCGTCGCACCCGAAAGCCATGCCGGCTTCCATGGCCATCTCGCGACGCCACGCGCGCTTGTCGGCTTCCGCCTCGCGCTCGGCCTTCGCTTTGTCGCCCAGCTCGCGCCGCGCAAGCTCGCGGAATGAGCCTTCGCTGACTTCGATCAACTCTACGATGACGTAGGTGCTGCGCGTGGTCCACGACTCGAACGCCGCGCGAGCTTCTGCCTCGGTCGCGTAGTCCGCGCCCGTGTTGCAGTCATCATTCGTACCGGGCTCGGAGCCCCACTCGTTCACCTCGTAGCGTGTTGCCATGATTCTAGTACCGCCGAGCATCCCGATCTTTCCACGATTTCTTTTTTACATTCTAGCCCATTGTCGGGCGGAAAACTCAGTCTGGCTATGATCTGAATTGAGTTTTCCAATGGCCGAGCGGCCCCCGAAGGGGCCGACTGGTTAGCGGTAGGGAGTGTGGGGCACCGCCACGGCGGAAACCAACTTGTGGAACCGGGCACCCGACAATGGCACTTCCAAGGCGACCATAGGCTCCCCGCACCCACATCCGCACTTGCCCGTGTGCGTCGGGATGCCGCAGCACATCGGATCGCTACACCCGAACCCGTAGCGCTCGGCGTGATAGTCGTAGCGGAACGGCGCCCGTTTGAACTTGAACCCCGCCGCGCGCAACGCGCTCTCAGTTGAAACGCGGACTCGAAAAACCTTGGTCAACTTGCTCATGGTTCTAATACCGGCCAGCGGTTCGATCTTTCCACTATTTCTCAGAAAATATCCCAACCCGATCAGTCGAGTTTTCCGACCCACGCAAGCGCTTGCGCGGGAACCCCGGAAGGTCCCCGCGCTGCGGTTAGAGGTTACTGCGCAGCGAGCGCGTGCTCGGCCCAGAACGCTTCACTCTGCTCCTTTTGCTCGGGCGTGAGGTTCGAGTCGAACGGCTCGCGCGGGGCCTGCGGTCCCCCGTGCGCGGTGTAGAGGACACAAGCGAACTCTTCGCCGGTCTCCTCGTTTTTGTACGGTCCCGCAATGACCGTGACAGTGCGTTGAAGGCGCGCGGCCTTCGCGACCATGCGCGACTCGCCCGGGCGGTCCCCGCGCTGCGCATAGTGGACGGCCGACTCCTCGACCGGGGCATCACCCGCCGCCGGACCATACAGGCCGGACGGGCACAGTCCGAGCCCCTCGGGCAGCTCGAACGACTCGATAAAGAACGAGTCGCGACCCGCGAAGCGCTCGCGGACGTGATTGATTTGGGCCTCGGTGAGACCATGGTCGAGATGGGAAGCGGCGACGATTTGCATGATTCTAATACCGGTTGGAGTCGTGGTTTTTGCAGAGAAAAATTCTTTTCTCGCTGCGTTCACAGACAAGGACGTGCGAACCCCGCCATCTCTGACACCGGAAAACTTAAAAAAAGACAGGGCACCCTGAGTTTTCTGTTATGGGTAGGGCCGAAGCCCTCCCCCGCTAGCCCAATTCCCTGCGAATCTCGGCCTTTGCAGCCTGCCGTGCGCCCTTGCGGGCCATGCGGCGAATTGCCTCCGGCTTGTGCCGGCATTCGTGGCACTTGCATGAAGTGCCGTAATCCTTGCCCTTGGTGTATGGCTGCATGACTCTAGTACCGCCAGCGAGCCCGATCTTTCCATGGAATCTTTTTTTTCTTTGTCAGGAAAAACCGCCCCGCCCGTCGGTACTATTGCCATGAGCTACACGTTCCCAGTTGTCACCCTGCCCTCCGGTCTTACGGTGGGCAATTTCTCGTCCCCTCACTCGTTCACGTTCGTCGACGGCACGGTCCTGCCCGGCTGTGATGAGGACCGTTCGCGCGCTCTCATGCTCCGTGCGGTCGAAGTGGAGTCGCCCGGCCCGAAGGGAACCACGGACATCGCGCTCTCGTTCGAGATGAGCGACGAGGTTCGCGACGCCGTTCGCGCGGTTCAATATGCCGACGTGGACGTGGTTATCGTCCCCTTGCCCGTCATGCAGGCCGTTAAGGCCGAAGGCTTGCCGATTCGCAACCTGCGAACCTGCCGCGTGGCCGACCGCGTGGCCAAGACGGTACACGGCGACAAGTTCTGTATCTGATCGGTCGGGCTGTGGTGCCGGGGGAGATCCCCGGCCCGGGTTTTTTTGTTGCATCGTGGCCCGCATGAATCACCCGATCGATTGCCCGGTCATCCGAGCAGGGTGGCCGGGTTTTTGTGTACGAGATAGTAAAACTCATGAGTTTTACTAGAGCCGAAGGCCGGGGGGCAAGCCCCCGGCCCCCCTTGCTAGAAGGCCCGCGGCCCCCAGTCGTCGAATCCGGTGTAAAAGTCCGGGTCGATTTCCGGCCACACCACGGTGTCGACGTGGTGATCCCGGTAGCAATCCCAGCACACGGCCACCACTTCGGTGAGCCGGTACTCCGCCTCGCGCGGGATCAGCTGGTCGGCGTCGTGACCGCACGACACGCACGCGAGATCACCGGACTCAAGCGCGCACGCGGTCGCGCCCTTGTCGCAGGTTTCCATGCCTCCCCGGGTCAAGATCTTGATTGTTTTGCTCATGTTCTTAATACCGTTGAGCACCGGTATTTTTTCAGAGAAAAGAAAAAAGATTCGATCAAGATATCTCTCCTGATCTAGCTCGGAATAGTAAAACTCATGAGTTTTACGACCGCCCCCGAGGGGGCGCCCCCGAAGGGGCGGCGGCTAATGCACCCGCAGCTTGAACTTCCGCCGCAAGCTCTTGGCCATTCCCTCGGGGAGATGTTCGGAGCCAACGGCGTAGAACGCCAGCTCGGCGTCCGGGACGCTCGCGACATCGGCCCGCGATGCCGCAAGCCTTTCGGCCCACAGTGCGCGCGTGCTGCCCTGGAAGGCGCGCACGTCATCACACGCCCATTCGCGTGCGACAAGTTCCATGGTGACGCGACGCTCGCTCGCCGTCATCACCGCTCCGGGTTTCTTTGGCTTCGCCATACCCCTCTACTACCGGCCAGCATCCCGATCTTTGCAGGCAACACCTAAAAAAACACAGCCTCGATCCCCGACGATCAAGCCCAATGCATGGAAAACTCATGAGTTTTACGGCCGGCGCTGATCGTGATCGGCTGATCGGAAGCGGAGCCCCCGCAGGGGCTCCGGGTGTAGGGGCCGGAGCCCCCGCTCCCTACAGCAGGTCCCGGAATTCCGCGAGCCGCTCCACGATTTCCGCCCACGTCCGCGAACCCTTGGGCGCACTCCAACCGACAGCGGCGCACGCCTCATTGTTCGAGCCGGACTCAATGCGAACCGCGGCGAACGTCGCAACGTCCGCGCCCATGTCCGCGATGATTGCCGCGATGCGACGCACCGCGATAGTGCGCTCGATGCGAAGCGTGCTCGCCACGTCCGCTACCACGAGCGCGGGGGATGCGTCGTCACTCTCCCCCGTATCGGACACGCTCGCGTGCGTCCGCGTGTTCTCTTTCGCAAGCTCGTTGCGAGCGAAGTTGGCTACGACCGTGCCGAGCCACGGCTTGACATCGCCACCGCGGAATGCGCCATCGCGCACTCGTTCTCCGACGTGCGACACGGCATCGGCCGCGATGGTATCGGCGTTCCAGTGACCGCGGCACACCTTGTGTGCGGTGGCGGAGATATGTCCGAGATACTCGGACACGTTGAAGAACACCGGCTCGCCGCGCTCGGCACGCGCGGCATCGGCATCGCCCTTACGGGGCGAAGCCTTGCGAAGTGACGCGCGCGGCGCGTCCGTGCTCGCGGGGGTTACGCGCGTGACCGAGCCACCGCGCGCGAGAAATTCAGCGACCGTTTCGTGTTTCGTGTCCATGCAAGAATGACGATAACCCGGATCGATGTTAGGTCAAAGGAAAATCGTCAAGGCTCACAAAGATTTATTGGCAGCGATCATGCAGTGCGATCACCGATCATGATCGGGTCCGATCACGATCAGGAAAACTCATAAGTTTTACGACCGCCCCCGAAGGGGTGGCCCCTAGCGGGGCCCGAGCCCTTAGAAGGGCTCGCAATCCTCGTCGCCCTCCGCGTCCGCGAAGCCGATTCGACCTCCGCAACCCTCGCCGGGCGCGCAGAGGTTGACGGTCCAGATCAACTCCCCCTCGGGGGAGATCGGACCCGCGGGGGGCGCGTCCGGCGCGCCGCAAATATCGCAAGGAAAGGTCTGGTTCGTGTCGTTCATGCAAGAACACTATGCCCCGGATCGGGATAGCAGGTCAACGGAAATCGTCAACCCTTTTGCCCGAGCGAACCCTGCGAATCCCGCGCTCGCGAGAACCCCTAGAACCCTCGCGATCATCGCTGTAAGCCGTTCTCAGGGCTGATCGGTATCGCCCCGCCGGAACGGTGCCCGATGGCCGGAACGGTGCTTAGACGGCGTTACAGTGCGAAACAGTCCGAGTGACAGATTGACGATTTTTTATGTTGACCTGCTATCCCGATCCGGGGCATAGTCGGGGTGCATGAACGACACGAACCAAACCGATTCCGTCGCCGCCTTCCTCGCCCGCGGGGGCAAGGTCACCAAGTGCCCCGCGCGCCCCGCCCGCGCCAAGTCCCTGCGAAACCTCTCGGTCGACGCCGAGCGGCAAGCGGGCAAGGGGCAGAAGCCCAACGTGCTCGCCCGCAAGGGCGGCGCCCTGGTCAACCCGTTCGCGGACGCCGAGCGGCGCGCGGAGGCCCGTCGGCTCGCGGACTACGCGGAGGCCCGCGCGGTCGGCTTCACCGAGGCCGAGGCCCGCGAGTACGCCCGGGCATAGTCCGGGGGCCGGGCCCCTACAGGGGCCCACACCGGGCCCCGATCAACAGAAAACTCATGAGTTTTCTGATCGAATCTGATCGGAAGGGCCGAGCATTCCCCTTTGCAGGGAGTGCCCGGCCCTTCCGGCCCGCGTCCTACCTCAGCGCGGCGGCCAACTTCGCCGTGGCGTCCTTTTTAAACCGGGTTACGGTGGCGTTACTCACGCCGGTCGACCGAGCGATATCGGTCTGCGATTCCCCGGAACCGATGCCGAGCAACGTCGTGCGCTCGGCCGGGGTTAGCTTCGCCATGGCTGTCGCAAGCTCGCGAGCCGAGACTCGCCGCTCGGCGCTCTGATAGGGGCTGGCGTCCATGATGCCCGCCGTGGCGGACATAGGCGCCGCAAGCTCGGCGACCGTATCCGAGCCAACGTGGGGCTTACTGCGGTGCGCTAGCGCACGCCAATTGCTAGCGTAATTTTTGACGCAAACACCGGCGAATACTTCCGGCGACGCGCAACGGATGCCCGCGCGATAGCGGAATCCCTTGCGAGCTTTGTCGAGAATATGAACGATCGCGCCTTGTGCGCAATCCTCGATATCGCTATCGCCCCAGCCGCGAAGCTGCGCGCGGCAGATACGCACGATCAATCCCCAATTGCGCGTAACAAGGCGATTCCAGTCGATCGCCTCCGTCGCGCGATCGGCGTCGTCCTGAGACTCGAAGGTGGCATCCGTCAACGTCGTGGGAATGTTCATGCAAGGTCGACAATAGACCTGTTATTGACGATCACAAAGGTTTTTTTAAGAAAAAAACACCGCACCGATCTGTTGCGATCACAATGTCAGATCAGAAAACTCATGAGTTTTCTTGTGATCGAGGAGCCAGGGCGACCCTTCCAGGGGTCGCCCTGTGTAGGGCTGTCGCCCTACAGCTCCGACTGGTAATAATCCCAGTCGGAGTTGATCTCATCTAGCTCCGATCCCCACCCGGAGTCATCCGACTCCCAACATACGTCGCATTCGCAATCCGCGGGGCCATCCCCGCAAGCGCCGCGCGCGTCGGCGATCAAAGAAGAGGAAGCGGAATCGGCCTGGTTCGTGTTCGTGTTCTTCATGCAAACCCAAAGTAACCCGCTACCGCACAATCGTCAAGGAATTTGTTACACGACTTGTTACGCATTGTAACGCTCTCTAAGCCCGGTCGACGTCCCGGGGCATCGTTGCTGCGGTCCGGCCTGGAACAGCCCTTAGAACGCATCCCAGGGAAGATCGCGGGGGTTCCCGTGCGGTCTGCTAGCAAGGGTAACCACGAGCGCGCTAGCGTGGGGCTGCTAAGGACGGTTCGCGCTCGTGCCCCGGCATTGCCCCGGGGTTAGCGTTGCGGTCCCGTACAGAGCGAATCAGGCCGGCTCGGTGCGCGTTAGCGTGCCCCGTTCCCCGGCCTGTAATATCCCGGGACCGTACAAACGGATCTGGATCGACCCGGAATCGTTAAGCTTTTCAGATTGACGATTTTCCTGTTGACCTGATATCCCGATCCGGGCCATTATCGGGACATGCAGAACACGAACACCGTGACTCTCCGTACCAATCTCTCCCTCGTGATCGACGCGCGCATCGCGCTCGGTGCCGCGCGCCGCGCGTATGCCGCGGCACTTGCCGCGCACGTTGCGGCTCGCACGGACGCCACCCGTGCGGCGGTGAACCTTGCCGCGCGCGACCGCGAGAATGCGGAACTTGCGCTCCGCGAGGCGCAGATGTAGGGCGAAAGCCCTACATAGGGGGGCCGCGCAAGCGGCCCTCCGCCCCCGCACAGGGGGAAAACTCGGGTAGTCATATGGGGCGATTCGCGTACATGAGTTTTCCGATTGTGGCGCGAAAAAGGGCGACCCCCGAAGGGGCCGCCCTTTGGCGTTCGTCGATGGTGATCGGTTTGTTCATGCAACTCCAATATGCCACCTGCGATTGACGATTGCAAGCTTTTTGTTACCTCGCATGTAACGCGCTGTAACGCGCGCTAAGCGCCGTTGCGGTTGGCCCGCATCATTGCGCCCGATGGGGCGGAACGGCCGTTAGGGCGCCTTACAGGGGGGATCGCGGGGGTATGAGGGCGTTGCTCGTGGGCGGGTTTCCCGGGCCAACCCCGGGGAAAACTCGGGATCGGATGCACGATAATCGTCAATAGCAGGCTTGACAATCGCAGGTAGCAGGTGTTACATTGGGGGTGCATGAACACGACCACGATCACGAACCGATCCGCCGCTTCCATTCATATCGTCGAATTTCTCGACGATTGCGCGCACCGCGCTCACACCCCCGAGCCTATGACGGCTCCGTGGGAGGGTTGCGTGCGCTACGTTGCCGAGCATTGCGACTGCCCCGAGTGCGAGGAGTATGCGCTCGTGGACGAGATCGCCGTGCTCGATGACGAGCTGAGCGACCTGTTCGAGGCCTGGCAGGAGCGTGGTGAATGGTGCGACACCTATATCGCCCGGGGCGATATGGAGTGGGCGTGTCACGCGTTCGAGAGCG